>Ga0206831_1105_pt1 | contig 25862 bp, 28 predicted proteins | sample Alteio_BWOrgCont_73_FD_152876 | JGI IMG/M metagenome (GOLD analysis project Ga0206831, IMG submission 152876) | Enriched cells from forest soil in Barre Woods Harvard Forest LTER site, Petersham, Massachusetts, United States -... | ecosystem: Environmental > Terrestrial > Soil > Temperate forest >...
AGCCACTAAAGATGCCGGTCGCATCGCTGGGCTAGAAGTGAAGCGGATTATCAACGAACCGACAGCCGCGGCTTTAGCCTACGGCATGGATAAAGGTGAAAAGAATAAAGATTCGATCATCGCCGTGTACGATTTAGGGGGCGGTACCTTCGACGTTTCGATCATCGAAATTGCCGATGTTGATGGCGAAAAACAATTTGAAGTATTGGCTACCAATGGTGACACTTTCTTGGGCGGTGAAGACTTTGACTTGCGCGTGATCGATTATTTAGTGGAAGAGTTTAAGAAAGAATCTGGCGTGAATTTGAAAAATGATCCGCTGGCTTTGCAACGCTTAAAAGAAGCCGCTGAAAAAGCGAAAATCGAATTGTCGTCTAGTCAACAAACCGATATCAATTTGCCATACATTACTGCTGATGCGAGTGGTCCTAAACACTTAAACATCAAAATGACGCGTGCGAAATTGGAATCTTTAGTTGATGACTTAATCACTCGCACCATTGAGCCTTGCAAAATCGCTTTGAAAGATGCCGGCAAAAAAATTGACGACATCCAAGAAGTGATTTTAGTCGGTGGTCAATCGCGTATGCCGAAAGTGCAAGATGCGGTAAAAGATTTCTTTGGTAAAGAACCGCGTCGCGATGTGAACCCTGATGAAGCGGTGGCGATTGGTGCTGCGATTCAAGGCGCGGTATTGTCGGGCCAAGTAAAAGATATTTTATTGCTGGACGTAACGCCTTTGTCTTTGGGTATCGAAACCATGGGTGGTGTGATGACGAAACTCATCGAAAAAAACACTACCATTCCAACCAAAGCCTCGCAAGTGTTTTCGACCGCCGATGATAACCAAACCGCGGTGACGGTGCATGTATTGCAAGGTGAACGCGAAATGGCATCAGCGAATAAATCGCTGGGTAAATTTGATTTAGCCGATATTCCGCCTGCGCCGCGTGGTGTGCCACAAGTCGAAGTGACGTTCGATATCGATGCCAACGGTATTTTGAATGTGTCGGCGAAAGATAAAGCGACGGGTAAGCAACAATCGATCGTCATTAAAGCGTCGAGCGGATTGTCAGAAGCGGAAATCCAACAAATGGTGAAAGACGCTGAATCACACAAGGAAGAAGATAAAAAATTCCATGAATTGGTGAATACGCGTAACCAAGCGGATGCGATGATTCATGCGACGGAAAAATCTTTGAAAGAAGTGAAAGATGTCAGTGATGATGAACGCAAGGCGATTGAAACGGCCATTGCTGATTTGAAAGAAGTCTTGAAAAAAGATGACAAAGAAGCCATCGAAGCGAAGACTAAAACTTTAGCAGAAGCCTCTGGTAAAATGGCCGAACGCGCTTACAAACAAACGCAAGAAAGCGCTGCAGCACCCGGTGCTGAAACCGCAAGCGATAACAAACCAAAAGATGATAACGTTGTCGATGCGCAGTTTGAAGAAGTAAAAGACGATAAAAAGCCAAGTTAAATACATAAAAATGTAGGGGCGGCTCGCGAGCCGCCCTTTTTAAATGTGGGCCGCTCTCGAGCGGCCCCTACATTTATGCGGAAAAGATAATATGTCCACCAAACGCGATTACTACGAAATCTTAGGCGTCTCCAAAGACGCCCAAGCCGAAGAAATAAAAAAATCCTTTCGTCGTTTAGCGATGAAATATCACCCCGATCGCAATCCGGATGATACCGACGCCGAGCACAAATTCAAAGAAGCCAAAGAAGCGTATGAAGTCTTGATGGATGAGAATAAACGTGCAGCTTACGATCGCTTTGGTCATGCTGGCGTAGAGCAACAAGGCTTTGGTGGTGGCAACGGTGGCTTTGGCGATATTTTTGGCGATATCTTCAGCGATATTTTTGGTGGCGGGCGTGGCGGTGCGTCGCGTGCTGCAGCGGGCGCGAGTTTACGTTATCGGATTGATTTAACGCTAGAAGAAGCGGTGGCCGGGCTTGAAAAAGAAATTGAAGTACCGGGCCTGGCTGAATGCGAAGTGTGCGCAGGCAGTGGCGCGAAAAAAGGTACCACACCTAAATCGTGTCCGACTTGTAAAGGCCATGGCCAGTTGCAAATGCAGCAAGGCTTTTTTGTGATTCAACAAACCTGCCCGCATTGTCAGGGCGAAGGTAATATTAAAGAACCGTGTCGCACTTGTAATGGACAAGGTCGCGTTAAGAAGCAAAAAACTATCAAAGTTAAAATCCCGGCCGGGATCGATGAAGGTGATAGAATTCGTGTGAGCGGCGAAGGCGAAGCGGGTCATAACGGCGGCCCGGCAGGTGATCTCTATTTAGAAGTTGCCTTAGAAAAACATGCGGTTTTCACCCGTGAAGGTAATGATTTGCATTGTGAAGTCCCCGTTTCTTTCGCTACTTGCGCGTTGGGCGGCAGCTTGGAAGTTCCCACCATCGGTGATAAAATGGAAATCAAAGTTCCGCCGGAAACGCAATCGGGTAAAGTGTTTCGTTTGCGCGGTAAAGGTATCAAATCAGTGCGCAGCGCAGCGGTGGGCGATTTGTTTTGCCAAGTGGTGATTGAAACGCCGGTACACTTGTCGGATGAGCAAAAAGACTTGCTGTGTAAATTTGAAGAAAGTTTACAACAAGATAAAAAAGATCATAGTCCACGTGCTAAAACCTGGTTTGAAAAAGTAAAAAGTTTTTTTGAAAACGTGTAATGTAAATCCCCCCTTTGCAAAAGGGGGGCAGGGGGGATTTTAAAATTGTTGAAAAATCCCCCTTAATCCCCCTTTTGCAAAGGGGGAAAATAAGCAGAGTTCATCATGCAAAAAGTTCCCATGACCAAACCAGGCGCTGCTGCCTTAGAAGCAGAATTAGATGATTTAAAACGCGTGCAACGCCCGAAAATTACCGCGGCAATTGCTGAAGCGCGTGCGCACGGTGATTTGAAAGAAAACGCTGAATATCATGCGGCGCGTGAGCAACAAGGCTTTAACGAAGCGCGTATCAAAGATATCGAAGGCAAATTAAGCAATGCGCAAATTATCGATATCACTGAAATTGAAAATACCGGCAAAGTCATTTTTGGTGCTACTGTTGAACTTTATAATTTAGAAACCGAAGCAACCGTCACTTATCAATTAGTCGGCGAAGACGAAGCCGATGTTGAAAAAGGTAAAATCTCGGTCAGCTCTCCCATTGCGCGCGGTTTAATCGGCAAACTGGAAGGCGATGCAGTGAAAGTGGTTACGCCGGGTGGTGAAGTTGAATATGAAATCAGCAAGGTAGAATACCGTTGATAGCTGAGAAGTATAGTTATCATGTTTAGGGCTCCATTTTTCGCCGTCATTCCCGCGAAAGCGGGAATTCAGCACTCAATTTAAAAAGCCTGGATCCCGTATAATAACGCAGCCCGTCCCCGTGAAAATGGGGATGATTTCCGGGATGACAAAACAGGAAACTTAACAATGACTTTGCAATTAAAACATATTTTAGAAGCCGCATTATTGGCTTATCATGAACCCTTGACCTCCCAACAATTAGCTGAACTCTTTCCTGAAGCGGAACGTCCTGCTGTGCATGAAATTGCTGCGGCGCTCGCAGAATTACAAACCGATTATGCCGAACGGGGCATTGAATTAAAGCATGTTGCCAGTGGTTATCGTTTTCAAGCGCGGGCTGAATCGGCGACGTGGATCAAAAATTTATGGGCTGAACGTGCACCCAAATACACCCGCGCGTTCTTAGAAACCTTAGCTTTGATTGCCTATCGTCAACCGATTACCCGTGCTGAAATTGAAGCCGTGCGCGGTGTCGCTGTGAATCCTAATGTGATTAAAACTTTATTAGAACGCAATTGGATCAAAGTGGTCGGTCATCGCGATGTGCCCGGCCGTCCCGAATTACTCGGTACCACCAAAGAATTCCTCGATTATTTCAATATTAAATCCCTAAGCGAATTACCCAGCCTACAAGAAATCCAAGATCTCGAAGCCACCGGCAGCGAATTGGAAGTGCAGTTGCAATTGTTGGATGCTGCTGAGGATGATAAATCCCCCCGAAAATCCCCCCTGCCCCCCTTTGCAAAAGGGGGGGATCCCTTTACGAAAGGGGGAGATGTTCGTGCAGATGAAGATCAGTTTGCAGATGACGCTGAGGTAGGTCGGTTTACGGAGGATTCTGCTGAAGAATCTGAGGTAGGTCGGTTTACGGAGGATTCTGCAATAGCAGAATCCTCCAAGCCGACATTGGAGGAAAAGCAAGATGTCCTCTGATATTACTCGCCATCCCCGCGCAGGCGGGGATCCAGAAAAACAAGCTTTAATTCAAAAACAGTCTGGATTCCCGCCTGCGCGGGAATGACGCAGGCCTTCGCGCCAAACTAATGAGCAAACAACTCCTCAAATCCACCAGTATTTTTTCCGCGATGACCTTCATCTCACGCATCTTAGGTTTTTTGCGTGACATGATCGTGGCGCACGTTTTCGGCGCCACGCTGATGACCGATGCGTTTTATGTCGCCTTTAAAATCCCCAATTTATTTCGTCGTTTATTTGCTGAAGGCTCTTTTTCACAAGCTTTTGTACCCGTGTTATCGGAATATAAAATTCAGCGTACGCCAGAAGAAATGCGCACGTTTATTAATCATTTAGCCGGCAACCTGGCGTTAATATTATTTATTTTTACCGCGGTTTGTATGGTGCTAGCGCCATTTATTGTTGATATCTTTGCGCCGGGTTTTGCTAACACGCCAGAAAAATACGATTTAGCCAGTACCATGCTGCGCATTACTTTCCCGTATTTATTCTTTATTTCTTTAACCGCCTTTGCCGGTGCGATTTTAAATACCCACAGTAAATTTGCTGCTGCTGCGTTTAATCCGGTATTGTTAAATATCGCCATGATCATCGCCGCTTTGTGGGGTGCCAAACATTTTCATGTGCCAATTTATGCGCTGGCATGGGGCGTATTTTTTGCGGGGATTATTCAGTTATTATTTTTATTACCGCATTTATATCGGCTTAAAGTGATGCCACGGCCACAAATTGCTTGGCACGATCCGGGCGTGAAACGCGTGTTAAAACTAATGGTACCGGCTTTATTTGGCGTGTCGCTCGCGCAAATTAGTATTTTAGTCGATACGATGTTCGCTTCATTTTTGGTGACGGGCAGTATTTCCTGGCTGTATAACTCTGAACGCTTGATGGAATTTCCCTTAGGCATATTTGGTGTGGCTTTATCTACTGTGATTTTGCCGCACCTCTCCAAACGCTTCGCCGCCAAATCAGAAACCGAATATTCCAACACCATTGAATGGGCGATTCGCGCCGTGTTGGTGATTGGTTTGCCGGCGATGTTAGCGCTCATTATTTTAGCCGGTCCGATGCTCGCGACCTTATTGAATTACGGTAAATTTAATGCCTTTGATGTGATCATGACCGAGCGCAGTTTAATGGCCTTCTCTATTGGTATTCCGTTTTTTATGTTGGTAAAAATTTTTGCGGCCAGTTTCTACGCCCGGCAAAATGTGAAAACGCCAGTGAAAATCGCCGCGATTGCTTTGGGTGTGAACATCGCTTTAAATTTTGCTTTGGTGTTTTCATTAAAACATGCGGGCTTAGCCTTAGCTTCTTCCATCGCCGCGATCGTCAATGCCGGCAGTTTATATTTTTTATTGCGCAAACAAAAAATTTATCAACCGGTTAACCAAACTAAACATTTTGTGTTACGAATTGTTATTGCCAATATTATTTTTGCCATCGTGCTGTTTTTTATGAGCCCGCATTTACAAGAATGGCTCGCCTGGCGCGCCTGGCATCGTGTCGGTGAATTGTGTTTGATATTATGCGTTGGTCTCATCGTTTATTTTGTGATGCTGTGGTTGTTGCGATTTAAAGTCAGGGATTTTATTACCAAAAGCTAAGGTGTGTCCCTAAACGATCTTTTTTCCCGCCGAACCTAAAATTAGTCTAAAATAACCCTGTTGTCATTGTGCAAATATAAATAATAAAAGGAATATTGCTATGCCGCTCTCCTATGAAGCAGAAACAAATGAACAGATCTTAACTTTTTTTCATTCTAGCCAAGATGGCATTGGCCGTAGACAGGGTGAGCTATTAAGATATTTAAATGAACGCTCTGTTTTAAATGAAGTCAATATTACTACCGCATTGCAACAGATAAATGCTCTTTCCGAACGCGACAAAAGCGTAGACCTCTCAAAATTTTTAATCCAGGAAAGCTTATATTTACTGCAAAAGGAAGCATATGCAGATCATATCTTTTCAGACCAAGGGATAAAACTTATACAGCAAATTAGTAAAATAGCGGAGATTAAACGTCATCCAGACTATCAAAGCTTGGTATCTGCTTGTTTGGTTTACGTGTCGAAAATTTTGTATCCTACGACAAAATATGCCTTAATAAGAACACTAGAAAAACACGGCATCGGGGTAGGGGAATTAATCGCCATCTTATTTAATAGCTTACCTCCTCTCTTGCCTGACTTGAAAGTCCATGATTATGTGGAATATTCCACTATTTTGCTTGATGGCAAACCACAAACTTATTGTGACTGCATTTTTAATTTAATCAATTTGGTAGATACGCTATTGCCACACCGTCGATTTGATGATTCTGCGCTTGTTACCATCATGGGGAATTTGCCGAAATTATTAAAACCAGCGGACTTGGTTTTAAGATCGCGTTCTATTAAAAATATTTTTACTGCGGTATTGTCCCGAATTCGATATTTAAAAAATATAGAGCTTGGTCTAGTGTTTAATGCGACCCCAAAATTATTATTCATCAATCTGGAAGAATATAAGCAAATAAGTGCAATAAGTTTAATGGAACAACGCCCTTTTATAAACGCCCTGGTGCAGCGTGCAGAGGAAGTGTTACAAGCAAAAGAAGAGCGGAATAAATTTGATGGTGAAAGTATTTCTCATATTACCAATAGTCTGTGGAAGCTATTCAACTGGTCAGAGTTAACTCAACATGCTGCATTTATTGATAGGCTTTTGCAGCGCGCAGCACAACTTTTGCGGGTTTTATCTCCTCAAAGCGCAGTAAATATTTTAGATGCTATGCCGAAACTTGCACCCTTAGAAAGAATAAATAGGCAGCATGATTATTTGAAACGCAATTTATTGCAGGTAGTCAGTCAGTTTGTGGCGCACGGGCAAATTCAGGCTATATCGTTAGTTGGTTCAATTATTCTAAACCTGGGAAAAATGTTGAAATCAGAGGCGGAGGTAAGCGAGTGTCTTCCATTAATACCGCAATTAATCGAACTTTATCAAGCCAAACAAACTGATTTAACTCCTTCTGATTTAATGGTATTGACCGTTGCAATCAACGTTTTAAAACAACAACACTGTTTAGTTTACTATGGACAGTTTATTCAGCAGCTACTTTCACGTGCCGTTATTCTACTGCGTGAACCCACGCCCCAATTTAAGCTAATTGAAATTACTAACCCCTTACGCCTTATAAAATTACTTCCCAAGCGGATTAGAAATAATTATGATAATTTAGTACAGCAGGTTTTTAATTACATTTGCCGCTTCATTTCTCCGCAAACAGACATCTCCTTTATAGCTGAGGTGATACATCTTTTGGGTGGAAAAGAATTGCCTATAGAATTAAGCCTGCACTCTGAACTGATCGACAAATTATTAGGATTCCTGAATCAACCCCAGCAACAAAATGATCTTTTCCGTCAAAGCCAAAGCCATAAGGTTTTTAGCAAAATAATGGCGGGAGTCCCCGATATATTAACTAATTCCACCAGGGATTTAACGCCACACAAAGCATTAATGGAAAATTTACTCCTCAATGCGGAATATTATTTTGGGGAAAGCGATGGTGAATTATCTTTTTCTTCGCTTAAAGAGGCGCTGACTATAAGTTATGGTGTCCCGCTTTTGATGCTGGCCTTGGCGAACATTTATGAAAGCATTCCAGATAGTTCACAAAGTCCTTTTGTTGGACCACGTGGAAAAATTGAACATCCTTATTTACGGTTTTATAATTTAATTAGGACGGCGTTTGAACAACTAATAAGTTTTAGTGGTGACAGAGTGGAGGGTGAGACCAGCCAAATTTGGATCGTGGGACATGCTTGCTTGTGTTTTTATAATCCCGAATTTTTGCAAACTTGCAGAAGTAACCCCTATGCTGCAGCTTTTTTAGGTCCTCAGCAGGAGTCCGCTATCCAACATTTTATTGGGCAAGTGCAAAGGGTTTTGGCAAATCTGGATACCCGTCAAATAAAAAACGATATTGAAGAATTTTTAGTTTCGGAAAACCATTATTACCATCTTATCTGCCCATTTTTGCCTGTTGATATGGTCATTGAAAGAAATGTGACGCAACTCAATGGCAAAAAAATAGCTTATGAACTGGATGTGCGCGGAGTTTGGTGTGGACGTACGCTGAATATAGAGTTAGATAGTCATTATCATTATATTAGAAGAGATGGGACTGCTTATTTATGTCTGGCAGACCAGTTACGAGATCTGATTTTATCTTATGTCGGAAGAGGTGAACAGTTAGAGATAGTAAGATTTTCGTATTCTGATATAAAAGCTCATCAAAGAGCAGGAGATATGCAACAAAGAGCAGGAGATATGCAACAATATATAAATAGCAGGCTGGAAAATTTCTACTCTCGAGGATAAAATGCCAATAGTTTTATGAAGCCGCAGGTACAAGCCTGGCGGGCCTGGCACCGTGTCGGTGAATTGTGTTTGATATTATGCGTTGGTCTCATCGTTTATTTTGTGATGCTGTGGTTGTTGCGATTCAAAGTCAGGGATTTTGTGATGAGGGATTAGGATTGAGGAATGAGGATTGAGGGCTGTGGAACCAAAAATTTTGAGCGATTTGAAAAGAATTGATGCGATGCGAGATGAGGATATTGATTATTCTGATTGTCCTGCTTTGGATGATAGTTTTTTTGAACAACCTCTCATACATTTCAACTTTCGACCTGTAAGCTATAAACCTATAATTGGCCATTTTTTAAGTCTCAATCCTCAGCACGGCTGTGTTGCCACTATCGGCAATTTCGATGGTGTGCATCGCGGGCATCAAGCTTTGCTGCGGCAATTGCAAGCAATTGCGCAAGAAAAAAATTTGCCGGCGGTAATCGTATTATTTGAACCACAACCACAAGAATTTTTCTGCCCTGATAAAGCGCCCGCGCGTTTGACGACGTGGAAAGAGAAAGTTGTGAATGTAGGTCGGTTTACGAATGATTCCCCCCCTTTGAAAAAGGGGGGCAGGGGGGATTTTGCAGCAGCGTCCAAGCCGACACAAAGCCTGGATTCCCGCCTGCGCGGGAATGACGAAATAATCCCTCCCTGTGAAAAAGAAGATGTAGGTCGGTTTACGGACCCTTCTGCTGCAGCAGAAGGGTCCAAGCCGACACAGCTGCTCAATTGTAGGAATGACGAACTGTCAATTCTCACGCTCCGTTTTAACGAAAAGCTCGCCAACTTGACAGCACAAGAATTCATCCAACAAATTCTCATCGACAAACTTAATGTCAAACATTTACTGATAGGGAAAGATTTTAAATTTGGTAAAGATCGAAGCGGTAATTTAGCGACTTTAGAAACAGCAGGGCAAACATCCGGTTTTGAAGTGGAGGCATTCCCCGATTTTATCTGGCACGGTGAGCGAGTCAGCAGCACCCGCATTCGTGCGGCATTGGCAAGTGGCGATTTAAAACTGGCTGCAGATTTATTAGGTCGCTCCTACAGCATCACCGGCCGCGTGATGCACGGCGCACAGCGTGGTCGCACGCTTGGCTTTCCTACTGCTAATATTGCTTTAAAACGCTTGAAAAGCCCTTTGGCTGGAGTCTATGCTGTACGTGTACAAGTTGTGAGTTGTGAGTTGTCAGTTGTGAGTAACAACAATACTTTTCCCACAACCCACAACCCACAACTCACCACCCATTGCGGCGTCGCCAATCTCGGCACCCGCCCCACCGTCGACGGCACCCGTGTTTTTTTAGAAGTCCATTTATTCGATTTCAATGAAGATATTTACGGCCGCGAACTGCAAGTTGAATTCTTACATTTTCTCCGCCCGGAAAAGCGTTTTGAATCTTTGGATGCTTTAAAAGCGCAAATTGCACGTGACGCAGAACAAGCGCGGCAACTTTTTAAAGATTGAATATTTATTGAGGCATCGTAGCAGGATGTGGGATACGAGCTTGAATATCATTCAATGCCTTCTCTATGCGGTAATAGTCGATATTCTTCCATAAGAAACGCAGGTTAACTATTTTTAAAATACTTGCAATCACTGGTAAGATGGGTACGTTTGCAGGATAAATATCATTCCTGCCATTCAGCCAAGCACCAACGCTATCAAGATTAGAATGAATGAGCGGAATATTATTCCTAAGATCTTGTAACGCATCGGGGGGTTGAAGAGCAGTAAAATAGTTATTGATTGTATCAATAATTTTTGTACACCGTGGTTGAGCTACCTCAAAAATATCTTGTAGTAGCTGAGGGAAGGGGGAAGTTGGCAATGTTCTACTAAAGTCTTGAGGATTACTAAAAATTTCTAGATTAAGTAACCAGCTTAAACTATCATCTACAACTTGTTCATAAAAGTTCAATAAATCACTGTTAAGATGCAAATTCTGAAGTGGGAAAGGAGGGCCAACTTGTAAAGCGGGGAGCAAGCATTGTTCGCGTACCCGTTGTAAACAAGCTGCTGTAAAAACTACCTTCATCAGCAAAAGAGGACTTGCTAGGTTATTGTTATTGTTTATCAAGAATAGCGACCGAATGAAATCAAGCTGTTGTATTACTTGTGATTCGAGGCCTGCAGGTGGTTGCAGGGGTGAGTGTAGATAGGAACTAAATATATGAGTTAAGTGCCCGCCAAAATACTGGCAGATTCTGGTTATGTTATGGAGACTAAATTCATTAAACGCAAGGGAAGATTTATACATAATATCACCTGTTATTTAAATGAAAAAATGTAACTTATCTTTTACCAACACAAACGAACCTTAATGTATACTATTTTTTATGACACATCAACTCGCCCAACTTCTTATTGACAAACACTGGCAACTCGCCACGGCAGAATCTTGCACCGGTGGTTTAGTCGCTAAATTGTTGACTGATGTTGCGGGAAGCTCAGAATGGTTTGAGCGCGGTTTTGTGACTTATTCCAATGCCGCTAAAACAGAATTATTAGGCGTGCCAGCAGCATTGATTGAACAACATGGCGCAGTGAGTGAAGAGGTCGTGCGCGCGATGGCCGAAGGCGCTTTGCAACACAGCCACGCGCAAGCAAGTTTAGCGATCACGGGGATTGCCGGGCCCAGCGGCGGCAGCGCGGAAAAACCGGTGGGTTTAGTGTGGTTTGCGTTTGCCGCAAAAGATCGCGCAACGCAAAGTGTAAGTAAAGTTTTCACCGGCGATCGCGCCGCCATTCGTGAGCAAGCAGCAGAGTTTGCGTTAGAGCAACTAATAAATTTTATTTTAGAGAAACACTAAGACGTAATTTTTTTATTTTTTGTACGGCATGAAAAATAGCAAATAAAGATTTGCTGGTTGGATTACCGGCAGGGCTTAACATACGCATTAAACTTTTTGTGTTTTTGTTCATTTCATTGGATAAAATTTCAAATGAAATAGTGGCGTTAATATAATCACGCAAAGCAGAAGTGATTCTATTTAAACCTGGATTGTTGAAAACCATCCCTGGTTTTCATCGCTTCGCGACGCGCTAAGGCGCGACTCGAAATTCGTTCCAGACGAATTTGTCCCGCTTGCGCGGGAGTGACGAGAATTCAATTTAGCCTTATTTAAGCCCTTTCAAAGCCTCAGGATAATTGGCCTGCAGCACTGCACGCACTTGCACCGCATCGCTCGTCAATTGCAACTGCTGGTACGATTGATACATCAACACCAGGGCCGCTTCTACGGAATCACTGTGCGGGTATTGCGTGACCACGACGCGGCCGCGTTCGGCAGCACCTACATAGGCTTTACGCGAGTAGTAATATTGGCCGATTTGCAATTGTTGTTCGGCTAATAAATTGCGTAAAAAGACCATCCGTTGTCGCGCATCGGGAGCATAAACGCTGGTGGGGTAACGCGTTAAGAAGTCATTGAAATCGTTAAAAGCTTGTTGGATAGAGGCATTATCGCGCGCCGAAATATTCAGCGGTAAATAACGTTCAAAAAAGCCTTCATTGCGGCTAAATTCAGCTAAGCCTTTCATGTAATAGGCGTAATCCGTGGCTGGCCCTTGTGGATACAAATGGGTATAACGATCAGCCGCGGCAATGGCAGAATCATAATCGCGATCTTTATAATAACTGTAAATGATATTTAATTCGGTTTGCTGCGCATAATCACCATAGGGATACAAAGCTTCTAAGGCTTCATAACGATCACTGGCGTCTTTATAATCGCCTTTTTGCAGCGATTTTTCCGCGCCCACAAAAATTTGCTGAGCCGATTGTCCTTCGTATTTTTCTAAGCCAGTTTTGGTGGCGCAAGCCGATAGCAATAAAACGACGGCGCAGCCTAGGGTAAGGTAGTATTTTTTCATGGGGGAGATTATAACCGAAAGCTGCTACTTAAATACAGCTATCTGACTAGCTATTCTTTGATTTTTTAAAAACTTCACTAAGGTCGGTAAGGCAATAAAAAAGCCGGTAATTAAATTTAAACTGAGCATTAAGCTATTGTAACTATGTAATGCATAAGCTTCGATAATATAAGTAATCGCCGGTGTTAAACCGCAAAGAATGGCATTTTTTTCCGGTCCTATTTTAATAACAGCTTTCATAAAGAAGAAAATAGGAATAATCAGTGAAACAAGCGCAACAATGATGACAATGCCCGCATTCTGCCAACTTAAAGAATTTAGAATATGATGTGGCTCAGGAGCTAAAATAGCGGTAAGCGGTAATATTAACCAGAAACGAATTGCCACTATTTGGGTAGCTTTTAAGTTGCTTTTGGTTGCCAAATGATAACTTTGTTTGCTATAAACAAACACAGCAATGCCGCCTATTAAGCTTAATAAAATACCTAAATAAGTTAGGTGAGTTATTTGATTAAAATGTAAGAAACAACCCACTAGAGCGATAGTGCAGATAATTAACATAGCGCCCATTAATAATAAATAAGGGGTTTTATTTTTGTAATAATCAAAGCAAATACCCAGTAAACAATTCATCGCAAAATAAAGCAAAACAAAAACGGATGGGGCAACGAAATTTAATCCATATACACTTGCTAGCCATATGACAGCAACGGCGAGCATAGAACCTATCCAATATTTTTTGGCTTGCCAGGCGGTGCGATACATAAAGCCTAATTGATGGAGATTAATGCAATGAAAATAAACAATTGCTAAGATAGTGCTACAAAACAGCATCAACGCGGGATGTAAATAATTGTTAGTTGCGCCGTGGATGAAGACAGCTGAAAATGCGGTTAATAATATATACAATAAACTATAAGTCATGGGCGACTCCTCGAGGCAAGCTATTCTTTGAATTTAACCATACTATGAGAAAAAAACTTAAATTGCAAATTAATTTTTCAGACTTAATTTTGTTAAAAAATAAGGTAAAATGTCAAACTCATCTCTGGGGACACGCTCTAGTTTAACCCCACATAGGAAGGATTAATATGAAATACGCCGTCGAACTTAGCAAGATAGCGGAATACAATACGCATCACTTTAAAATCAATCCAAAGCGGGCGGCTTTATTAGTGATAGAAATGCAGAATGTTTTTTTAAAGGACTTGAGTATTATTAGTGAGCGCCAGATAGACAATATTCAGCAGCTTATTGCGCTGGCTGAAACAGTGGGAATTAAAGTTATTTATGTTAGGCACAATGATAGCTCGGAGCTATCCAAACCCATGGTCGATTGGTGGGGTGGCGACAAAATAGAAAAAGAGAGTGAGGGCTGGCAAATAATTGCTGGGTTTAATACGGATGGAAAAACCATTATCGATAAAAACCAATACAGTGCTTTTTTTAAAACCAATTTGGATGAAGTACTAAAAGCGGCGCACATTGAAGATATTATTATTACCGGTGTGATGACCAATTGCTGTTGCGAAACCGCGGCGCGGGATGCTTTTATGCGCGGTTACCGGGTGTTTTTTGTAAATGATGCCACCGCGACAGTTAACGAAGAGTTACATCTGGCTACCTTAAAAAATTTAGCGTTTGGGTTTGCGTGTGTGCAAAATACACGGGAGTTGATTGGCGATATTAAATTGGCCTAAGCGGCTTGTGCCAAATTAAAATCGGGAAATAAAAGCACTGCCGGATGGACTTTCAAGGCTTTAGCAAAAATTAAAGCACGTTCACGACCCAACTGGGTAATATCACCTTCCAGCGCCGAGATATTAGATTGCTTAATGCCGGTTAAATTAGCTAGCTCTAATTGGCTTAAACCTTGCAATTGACGCAGTATTTTTAATGCTTCGCCCGGAGCTACTGCACAATGAGTTTGCGCTTTTACAAAATCTTTTTTCACGGTTGCCATGGTTGAACCTAATTATTAATGTTAACAAAATATTGCAACTAAGAATAGTTGCACTTTGGAACAGTATAAGCTAAACTTATATTCATGTCAAAGCAAGAAAAATTAATTGCTCGATTACTCACTAAACCTAAAGATTTTACCTGGGATGAATTAACCAAGGTTTTAAATCATTTTGAGTATAAACAAATTAGTGCTGGAAAAACCGGTGGTTCACGAACACGATTTATTCATGCTAAATATCCGCCGATTATTTTACATAAACCACATCCCGGCTCTATTTTGAAGCGTTATCAATTAGAAGATATTATCAATTTACTAAAACAGGAGGGGTTAGTATGAAAGATATAATGCAATACAAAGATTATTATGGATCAGTACATTTTGATGCTGAAGCATTAATATTCCATGGGAAAATTGAGTTTGTTCGCGCCTTAATTAACTATGAAGGGACCACCGCTAAAGGTTTAAAACGAGCGTTTGAAGAAGCGGTAGATGATTATTTAGAAATGTGTGAAAGTGAAAATATCGAACCTGAAAAACCTTTTAAAGGTAGTTTAAATGTGCGCTTAGGGCCCGAGTTGCATCGGCTCGTGGCGGTTGCTGCAAGCCAAAAAGAAGCCAGTGTTAATAAATATATTGTTGATACCTTAACAGAAGCAACAGCAGCAGTTAGTGCTTAATTCCTCGCGTCACCCGCTCATGCCCCGCTAAATCGGTGTGAGTGGCAATATCGATAAAACCACACTCTTGCAAAATCGCGCGTACGGCAGGGCCTTGTTCGTAACCGTGCTCAAAAAATAAAGCTCCGCCGGGTGTTAATATTTTTCGAGCTTGTGCAGCAATCAAGCGAAAATCGTGCAGGCCATTTTGGGCGGCCATTAAAGCCTCCTGCGGCTCAAACCGTAAATCGCCTTGCTGCAAATGCGGGTCATCTGGTGCTAAATAAGGCGGATTGCTGACGATGATGTTGACACTCTGTGGCGCTAATTTTTCGCCCCAATTGCTGTGTAGAAATTCCACGTTGCTGATTTTTAAAGCGGTCGCATTTTGACGCGCTAAATCCAGAGCCGGCAAACTTTTATCGACTGCGATAATCGACCACTGCGGCCGTTCATGTGCTAAAGCTAAAGCAATCGCACCTGAGCCGGTGCCTAAATCGGCAAGCCTGATTATTTTATTGGCTGCAAATTGTTGCAAAATGAGTTCGACTAATAATTCCGTTTCGGGGCGGGGAATTAATACGGCTGAGTTCACGTGCAAAGGCAGCGACCAAAATTCTTTTGTGCCAGTTAAATAGGCAATCGGTTCACCTTTTAAACGTCGTTCTACTAATTCAAGAAATTGTTGTTGCTGGGTTGGACTGATTGCTTGCTCACCAAAAGCGCGCAAATAACTGCGTGGTTTTTGCAGGACGAAGGCGAGTAAGATTTCGGCTTCAAAGGCAGGAATTTGCTGCTTTGCTTGGGTAAGAGTTTGCTGAATAGATTTTTGCATTTGAGCCTGCTCTATACCCATCGTACTTCAACCTGCGAGTTTCTAATACATCGCCTTTTAGGCCAAATTAAAATTTTTTTCATCTCACCCTATGAATAACTAGGGATTCATGAAAAAAATTTAATTTGTCGCTAAAATGCTCGATTATAATTCTCGCATCTTGAAGTACGATGGGCATATGATTAGCAATTGTGCTTTATAAAATAAAATGGCATAAAAAAATAACAAAAAAATCTAACAAAAATTTTTTACTTTCCCATGGGAAAAGCCTATAATAAACACCGACGGGTAAGTCCTACGATATGCCTGCTGGATCCCTTCCATAGGTTGGCCTTGAAAGCAGGAATGAGGTATCTTAGGGGCCGTCTTTTTTTATGTCTTCAGAGACAAAGTGAACAGCCATTTTGTGTTCGTAAACAGAAAACCATTCCTTATCCCCATATTCAAAGTAACGAAAAACACCCCAACAAAATAAATCAACCGCTTGTAGAGTAGGTTTCTCGTGAGAGCGTTCATGAGATATATCACAAACTGTATTGAGCGGTGCAAAACCTTCCAAATAATTTTTAAGATAAGTATTAAAAATTTCGATTTCTTTTCTTTTTTTGCTTCTATCCACAATAAGTAAAATGCTATCACTATGGGACAAATCCACCTGGCTGACTATCTGTGCAGACATAAAATTATAGAGCCGATGCTTAGAGTGATTTTTTAGACTCTCTTTTAATTTCAGTTTATCCAGCACAATAGTATGAAGAGTGTAATCTCCTTGATGGCTAATTTGTGTGTAAAAATATTTCTTGATTTTGAATGAAGTTTTCGTACCTTTCAATTCGTTAATCGCACAATTTTTTGCATGTATTTTATTTTTAAGGGTACGTTTAACTGCTTTATCAAACATCACCATACTATTTCTGTTGCGGCAAGCCAATAGTGTAATTACGAAAAAACGGGATGAGTTTTTATTTTCAAAATCAAATCCAAGATCACCTGATTCGTCCAAAAAAATAATCATTATAGACACCTGAAAGTTTAATCAAAATCCGTTGCTGCCTGCGGATCTTGCACTAATTCATACATGCGGTGAATATGTTCCGGAATAATGCGGTGCAAAGACAAAGGCGGTAAATTATCTAGTGCGAAAAAATCCACGGCTGTCGTTTCAATGCTGGTATGCGGTTCGCCACCGATTATTTCGCAGAGAAAAAACGCTTTATAAATATGCGGCCATTGCGGTGGATAAGGATGTTGCAATTTATCGTACAAAGCCAATAATTTAACCGCTTTGGCGATAAAGCCTGACTCTTGCACAATTTCTTTTTCTATCGCAACCGAAGGCGCATCGCCGGCATCGACCCAACCGCCGGGCAAACTCCAGCGACCATCTTGCTGTTCGCGGACTAATAAAATTTTTTTATCTTTAAACACGACGCCGCGCACGTCAATTTTAGGTGTGGCATAACCGGTTTCATTGGCAAAAATCGCTTCAACTTTATTAACGTTGTGCTCAGAATGATGCGCTAGAATTTCGGCGCTCAAATGGCGGATTTGTTCATAGCGCTCGCGATCGAAATTATCTTGCGAAAAATATAGGCCATTTTGTGCGATGGCTTGTAATTGTTTGGCCCAGCGCAGCCATTGGTTATGTGTGTCCATAATATGATAAAATTGGCAGTTTTCTTATGCCCTATCTTAACATAAACCAAATCGAACTTTATTACGAAATCCACGGCGAGGGGGAGCCTTTGCTGTTGATCACCGGTCTTGGCGGCGATGCGGGCTATTGGTCGCCGGTGTTGGCGCGTTTAAGCAAACATTATAAAGTGATTATTTTCGATAACCGTGGTTCGGGGCGCAGTCAGGCGCCAGATGAAGCCTGCACTTTGGAAACGCTAGTCAATGATACGTTGGGGCTGTTGGATCATTTAGGCATTCAGCAAACTAATATCATCGGCCATTCCTTGGGTAGCATGATCGCGCAATATATTGCGCATTATCATCCTGAACGCGTTAAAAAATTGGTTTTATATGCAAGCTCGTCTCGCTTAAGCCCTTTTATGCGTTTAGGGGCGCGGTTTATGGTCGCGGTAAAATTGGCAAAACAGCAACAGCAGTTAACTGGTAAAGCTTCTGGCTTATTAAAGATGGCACGTTTATTTAAGCTGGATAATACTAAGCACGTGTTACCGGTGACAAACTATAATGCGGCCCCTGAATCGTTAACGGGTTATGTGCATAAAGCGCGGGTGGCGATGGGTTTTGATAGCCGCAAATGGGTCGGGCAAATTACGCAGCCAACGCTGATTATTGCTTGTGGTGCGGATAAAATTTTTCCAATTTGGCATGGTTTTTGGTTGCACAAGCGCATTAAGATTAGTCAATTGCAAGTGGCCGCGGGAGCGCAACATTGGTTTCATTTGGAAAATCCAGCGTTGTTTGCGGAGTATGTGTTGAAATTTTTGGGAACGATCTGATGAACATTCTCGACGAAAAAGCCTCTCGCGTAAAATTGCTGCTGCTCGATGTCGACGGCGTAATGACCAACGGGCAAATTATTTTAGGTAATGCTGGCGAAGAATTTAAAGCTTTCAATATCCATGATGGATTGGGCATTAATTTATTACAAAAAAGTGGTGTGCCGGTGGGTATTATTACGAAACGCGAATCGCGGGTGGTAACGCGCCGGGCAGAAGAATTAAAAATTCAGTATGTCTATCAAGCGCAGCAAGATAAATTAACAGCGTTTGAAGAGTTATGTGCAAAATTAACTTTGCAGCCTGAGCAAGTCGCTTATATGGGCGATGATTTGCCCGATTTAGCACTGCTCAAGCGCGTTGGTTTCAGTGCGACAGTAAAAAACGCAGTGGCAGAAGTACGGGCACAAGTCGATTTTATCAGCCAATTTAACGGCGGTGAGGGGGCAGTGCGGGAGATTTGCGAACTCATTATGCGGGCGCAAAATACTTATCAACGGATGGTAAGTACACTATGACATGGGCGCGGTGGGCTTTGATTGTCTTATTTTTCGCAGCGGCTATTAGTTTGGTGTACCGTTTTTTTCCTGAAAGTCCTCAGCTAACGTTAATAACTAATACAGTATTACCCGATTCTTATGCAACTAATGTAAATGCTTTGCAAATGGCTACCGATGGCTTACCCAGTTCGCGTTTGCAAACACCGAGTCTTATCCATTATCAACAGGATGACGCTGCAGATTTTGAGCAACCGGTTGTAACACTCTATGAAATTGATCAACCCAGTTGGCAAATTACTGCGAATTACGGTCGCAGCGTTAACGCTGCGCAAACGATTTATGTGTGGGATAATGTCAAAGCCCATCAAGCGGGCGATGCCAAACATTTAGAGACGACCTTAACAACGAGTCAAGCCACTGTTTATCCGCACGACAAAATTATTTTCACTACGCAACCAGTAGAATTAATACGTCCGGGTTTGCAAGTGCAATCTAAGGGTGTCCGTGCTAATATAAAAGATAATGAAATTACCCTGTTCTCACAGGCCCAAGCTTACTATGACCCAAACACCAAACCAGCAGCAGCAACCAGTAAATAAAATTAGTACGCTTGCCGCGAATAATTTGCAGAAAGCTTACAAAGGCCGCAAAGTGGTGCGCGACGTATCGTTTAAAATTTCCAGCGGCGAAATCATTGGCTTGCTCGGGCCTAATGGTGCGGGTAAAACCACTAGTTTTTATATGGTGGTAGGCCTTGTGAATGCCGATGCCGGCAACGCTATGCTTGATGAGCGGGATATTACCCATCTACCGATTCATAAACGGTCGCGCTTAGGGATTAGCTATTTGCCGCAAGAACCCTCCATTTTCCGCAAATTGACCGTCACTGAAAATATTATGGCGATTTTGCAATTGCGGCGGCATTTAAAGCGTGCCGAGCGGGAAGAAATTTTAGAGCAATTATTACAAGAATTTCATATCACCCATATTCGCGATAATATTGGCATTAGTTTATCGGGTGGTGAACGGCGTCGGGTGGAAATTGCCCGGGCAGTCGCATGCGAGCCAAAATTTATTTTGTTGGATGAGCCTTTTGCTGGGATCGACCCGATTTCCATCATCGATTTGAAGCAAACTATTGAACATCTAAGCAAACGTGGTATAGGTATTTTAATTACTGACCATAATGTGCGCGAAACGCTGGATATTTGCGAGCGTAGCTATATTATCAGCGATGGTAAGGTATTGTGTGAGGGTACGCCTGACGAGATTTTGAACAATCAACAGGTAAAAGAAGTGTACCTGGGGCACAGTTTTAGTTTGTAGAAGAGAGAATTTGGATCTATAGTTATGGATATGGTGTAGGGGCGGGTCGCGAGCGGCCCCTACAAAATGAAAATTCATCATTAGCAGGAGAATAAAATGGAAATCACTATCAGCGGCCATCACGTCGAAATCACCCCCGCCATTAATGCGTATACCAAAGAAAAATTATCGATTTTAGAAAAGTTTGATGCTATTACCTCTCTGGATGTAGTACTCAGCGTTGAAAAAGAACGTCAAAAAGCCGAAGCTAATATCCACGTGACAGGTAGCACGTTTCACGCCGAAGCGATCACCGAAGACATGTATCATTCGATCGATGCGCTGGAGCAAAAGTTAGCCAAGCAATTGAAAAAGCATCGCGAAAAAAATACTGAACACAGCGCGAAGAAAAAGCCCGCTAAAAAACAAGTAGAGTCTGCCTAAAAAAGTAAGAGAGTTTATGCGATTTATTATCATCAGCGGGCGTTCAGGCTCGGGAAAAAGTGTTTGCCTAAACATACTCGAGGACTTCGGTTTTTATTGCATCAGCAATTTGCCGCTGGGTTTATTGACGAGCCTGCCTGAACAATTAGAAAATGCGCATCCGGAAGTGGCCATCAGTATTGATGCGCGTAATTTGGAAGGCAACAGTCCGCGTTACGAAGAAATTATTGCCGAATTAGATAAAAAAAATATTCGTCACGAAACTATTTTCCTAGATGCTGATGATAAAAAATTATTAGAACGTTTCAGCGAAACCCGCCGCAAACATCCGCTCAGCAACAAAAAAACCTCTTTGCAGGAAGCCTTGCGCAATGAACAAAAATTATTGCTACCGATTGCCGCGCAAGCGGAACTGCGCATCGATACCAGCAAATTAAGCGTCAGCGCCCTGCGCGATACGTTACGCACGCGTGTGGCGCCGGAAAAAGAATCTTTATCGTTACTCTTTCAATCTTTTGCTTACAAAAGCGGTGTGCCACGTGACAGCGATTATATATTTGACGTACGCTGTTTGCCCAACCCGTATTGGGAACCTCATCTGCGCAAAATGACGGGCCAAGAACAACCGATTATCGATTTTCTCGAAGCACAACCGCCGGTGAAATTATTGCTGACTGATATGATTAAATTTTTAGAAAATTGGATCCCACAACACAAATTAAACGAACGGAATTATTTAACCGTTTCCATTGGTTGCACCGGTGGGCAGCATCGCTCGGTTTATATCACTGAAAAATTGTATGCGCATTTTGCGAAAACCAATCCGCTGGCGCAGTTGCGGCATTTGGAATTGCCGACGGTAATGGGTCAACCAGTCACCCTATAATAATTAAGTTCGAATTTTTGTGACGAAAGATTTTTTAAAAATGTCGGCTTGGATCATTTTGCTGCTGCAAAATGATCCGTAAATCGACCTACGGCATTCAATATTGAAGTAGGTCGGTTTACGCGAAATCTCGCGTTAGCGAGATGAAGCAAGCCGACAAAATTAATTCGTATCTGAAAAATATATCCACTTCGAATGCACCATATCTAAATGATTATTAGTTGGATCATAACCTTTCACATACGGTTTTACTAAACGGGAATACGTAAATTGAAATAAAGGAATGATGGGATATTCATTCATCGCCAAGGTTTGCGCTTGCTCAATTAATTTAATTCGCAATTGTGGATCGGTCGTGGCCTCTGCTGCAACGATTAACTTATCATAAGCGGGGTTGCAGTAACGGGCATTATTTTCCGGGTTATTACACATGGCTAATTCATTAAACTCATCCACTGAATCATAATCGGCGATCCAATCATCACGCACCAGTTCATAATTACCCGCAGTACGATCCGTAAGCAACACATTCCATTCTTCATTATTTAACTTAACTTGTATCGCATTGCCAAACGCTTGTTGCCACATGCTGACCATTGCGATGGCAACCTTTTTGTGTAAATCATTCGTGTTGTAACTCAAGGTAAAGACTAAAGGATGTTGCGCCGAATAGCCGGCTTGCGTAAATAATTTTTGCGCGATCGCCACACGTTCGGGATAAGACAAAGCTTGCCAACTATAAGGCTTAAATTGATCAAAAGTGCCTTGTTCCACTAAGTGTGGCAACATGGAATAAATGGGCTGATTATTTTCTGCAACCACTTCATTGACGAGCGTATCGCGATCAATTGCCATCGATAAAGCTTGGCGCAAGGGTAAATTATTTTTAAACACACCTTTTGCCATATTAAAATCATAAAAATAAGTGCCGATATATTGCACAGTGTGAAACTGAGTAGGATAATCTTTTTGTATTTGTTGATATTGATCGACCGGCACGGCAAACGTCATATCCAGACCGCCGCTTTTATATTGCTGAAACTCCGCGCTGGTATCGGTAATCGGTAAAAATTTCACATTGTCGATTTTGACGTCTTTTGCATCGTAGTAATATGGATTTTTCGTTAATAAAATATAGCCATTGGGCACCCACTCTTTCAGCATATAAGCGCCATCTGACACCATTCTGCCAGGTTGAATGAACGCATCGCCGTATTGTTTTACCGCCGGTTCATACAGCGGATACATTACGGGCAAATATAAAGTGCGTAAAAAATAAGAGGTAGGTTGTTGCAAAGTGATTTGCAGCGTATAAGGATCAATAATTTTAACGCCTAAACTACTGGCGGGCATTTTGCCGGCACTAATGGCCGCGCCATTTTTAATTTTAGCCACGACAAAGCTATAGGGTGAAGCCGTTTTAGGATCTAAAGCGCGTTGCCAGGAATAAACAAAATCTTTCGCAGTGAGGGGCTCGCCATTGGACCATTTCGCATCATGCCGCAAGTGAAAAGTGTAAACTTTACCGTCTTTACTAATCTCCCAACTTTGCGCGATGCCAGGCACCGGTTGATCGGCTTGATCAAAATCCACTAAACCTTCATAGGCATCATAAAGCACATTCATGTCGAATGAATCCTGCACTTTCGCAATATCGAGTGTCGGTGGCTCCGCTTGATTGCCGCGGACTAAAGTAGTAGGGTCGTGTCGCTCGGATTTGCTGCAAGCACTTAATAAGCTCACGGCCAATAAACCCATCACCACAGTCGATAAAAACGATTTTGTTTGCATGCTTACCCCTTAATTGAGCCGAGAAAAGAAGGTGAGATAGTATCATAAATATTTATCGCATAGTTCCATCTTTTGTCAGGTGGATGTAGGTCGGATTACGAGAGTTTCGCGTTAGCGAAACGAACAAGCCGACAAATTTTAAAATGTCGGCTTGCTGCGTTTTACCTTCGTAAAACTTCACGTAAACCGACCTACGCATATTTATCTACATAGTGGGCGCAATCTCATCCTGTGATCCCTCTGTAGCCTCAACCCGACACAATTCACTGCGATATATTTTGATTTGCTTAGGCGCGATAATGCCAAGTTTCACTTGCCTTCTGTGAACTCTGATGATGGTGATTTCAATGTCAGGCGCAATAATTAATTTTTCGCCAACGGAACGGGTGAGTGTGAGCACGATAATTCTCCTCGAGTTAATTAAGCGTGTCACCTGACAAAAGAGAGCCTGGGTGTTAGTAAACTGACCAACGGAACAGCTGTGCTGCCTTACGGTTGAGCACCACCCAGGCGAGAAGTAATTATATCCGCGCCTGGGGATTATGGTGCCGTTTAGCAAACGGTTACAACCATCCAGGCAGGAAAATACAACAGGCGTAAAAAAAGCCAATCTGTCGGGATGGCGGAAACCGCCGTTACGTAAGCGTTACTACACGCTAGCATATGTTTTCATATGCCGTAAATGATTATACGCGCCAATCAGACGTTGTCAAATCAATTTTGGTAAAGAGGGGCGTGTTAGTTTGCGCGAATTAAAAGTTGGCGCGTAGGGGTGGGGCTTGACCCGCCAACATTAAGCAAAACGAACAAGCCGACATTTTTTTATAATGTAAGCTCCGCGTTATTTGTCATTCCCGCGAAGGCGGGAATCCAGGCTGTTATTTATAAATATAAAAATTAAATAGAGCGCCGGACAGACTATAGTTTTTGCTTATTCTGCCGTTGTGCTAGGAAAAGGGAATTTGACTATCTTGCCCAAGCTGCTTCTAAGTGCCTCTCTACATTGCTTGGAAAATTCTAGATCATTTGTTTCTTGAATATATTTCACGACTCTAAATAGATCCGATGTTTTTATTAAAATGTATTGATAACGGTTTGACATTTGTAAGCAATGTTCGGTGAACTCTTCAACCCTTTCATCTGGTGGGGTTAACCTAAAAGCATTTGCAAATAAGATGCCATGAATAGCACCATCACATTCAAATTTATTATCATAATCTTGGATATTTGACATTAACTGTCTTGATTTTTCAAGGTTTATTGCTTTATTGTCTTTGCCTTCTATTTCACCTATAAATTTATCTCCCTCTGGAGAATCTATTACCAAATCAATTTCTAACGAGCCATCATTATAGTTATCAACGCTATAACCCAAAACACACAAAGCTTTTTTAACGGAATTTTCAAGAGCTTTTCCATTTTTAAACAATAACCCTTGCAAATCTTGCTCTTCTATAAGTGAATTGTGCAATGTTTTTTTGGTGGCCTCTAATGCGGCTATTTGTCCTATAACCTCAGCTATTTTCCGTTGAACTTTAACTTCATTTGGTAAAGAATAAATTTTTCCCTTCAACCATGAAGGCATAGGTTCTTCCTCAAAAGTAGGCCGTAATAGCTCATCTATTTTTATGATTTCGATAATGAATTTTTCACAATCTACCACATGCGTATCATGTTCTTCTGGACTATAATAGTTATGTTTCTCAATACTTACAGCCGGTAAAAGAAACAGGTGCCCATTTCCTCTTTTATCTAATGCACCAACAATCCCCTCGCCATTTTTTGTCTCAAATATTGGCGTTGGTATAATTTTTCTATCCGTACTATAACACTCATAGTTAAAGTATTTTTTTAAGATTTCAAAAGGAGCTTTAAGTTTTTGAGGGCCGATAAATTTAATTTCTTTTCCATTTTTTGGGGTGTTTATTGGCATATTCTTTAAAAATTTATAGTTATGAAATGATACGAAGCGTCCATTTTCAAGCACGAAGAAGTCATAAAATTTCTTCAGAAAAATAAAAATTGTATGCCCGGCATCTAATAAAGCGTAAATTTCATCTTGCCATCGTTTAGTATCTTGAAGTAATTCATCACTGCTCTTGCCGGCATAGCAAATTTTGTGTGTATGCCTGAAATGAGAGCTTGAATAGCCAGAAAAATCAGGTTGAAACAAAACTATATCAGCATCGAATAGAGATTGAGAAGAACTGTAATTACAACATTGTACTTTATCATTGTTAATATTCAAGCCTACAGAAATAATTTTCTTATTCATAATAAATTTGCAGCCAAATGTAATTTTAAAGTGTCCTGTCAAAACTTTTCCAATACTGTAAGCTAAGTTTGAGAACAATAGCCAAATGCCACAGCCCAGTTTGTTTGGTGAAAATTAAAAACAGTTGTCAAAACATCATTATTTAATAAACTGCCCATCAGAACTA
>Ga0206831_1095_pt1 | contig 25720 bp, 9 predicted proteins | sample Alteio_BWOrgCont_73_FD_152876 | JGI IMG/M metagenome (GOLD analysis project Ga0206831, IMG submission 152876) | Enriched cells from forest soil in Barre Woods Harvard Forest LTER site, Petersham, Massachusetts, United States -... | ecosystem: Environmental > Terrestrial > Soil > Temperate forest > O...
TTCTTCTTCGGTACGAAACCGCCAAAGTGCTGTTAGCGGCGCAAAAATTTCTTCTTGGGCGATCGCCATATCTGTCGTGACATTGCTAATTACTGTAGGTTCAAAGAAATAGCCCTTGCCAGTGAGTGACTTGCCGCCGGTCAGTATCGTTGCACCTTTTGCTAGGGCATCCTGCAGCAGGCGATGGGCTTTATCAAGTGCAGCGCGGTTAATGAGGGGGCCTTGTTGCACGTTAGCATCAAAACCACTGCCCACACATAGTTGTTGTGTCCGTTTGATATAATGATCAGCAAACTGGTCAAAAATGCCTTCTTGCACGAGAATGCGGTTGGCGCTAACGCAGGTTTGGCCGCTATTTCTGTATTTGGCGACCATTAACCCATTAATGGCAGCCTCAATATCGGCATCATCGAAGACAATAAAGGGTGCATTACCGCCGAGTTCCAGGGAGAGTTTCTTTAAGGTACTGGCGCATTGTTCCATCAGCAATTTGCCGACAGCGGTGGATCCAGTAAAACTGAGTTTGCGTATTAAGGGATTGGTACAAAATTCTTTTCCTATTTCAGGAGCGTTGCCGGTAATCATATTGAGCACACCATCCGGTATGCCTGCTTCTTTGGCCAGTACTGCCAGTGCCAAAGCGGTAAGTGGGGTTTCTTCGGCAGGCTTAATGACAACACTACAGCCTGCAGCAAGCGCTGGTGCAACTTTGCGGGTAATCATCGCAGCAGGAAAATTCCAGGGCGTAATGGCAGCCACTACTCCTACGGGCTGACGAAGTACCAATAGCCGCTGGTTGGCCTTTGTCGCTGGAATAATATCACCATAAACACGCTTGGCTTCTTCAGCAAACCATTCAATAAAGGAAGCGGCATAGATAATTTCTCCCTTGGCTTCTGCTAGAGGCTTGCCTTGCTCCGTGGTCATAATGGTTGCCAGATCATCGCTGTGCTGCATGATCAGCTCATACCATCGCCGTAATAAATTGGCACGTTCTTTGGCAGTTTTGGCGGACCAGCTAGGCATGGACTTGTGGGCAGCTACAACGGCCCTTGCTGCTTCATTCCGTCCCATACAAGGGACAGTAGCAAAAGCCTTTCCATCTGCAGGGTTGCTTACTTTAATAACGGTAGCATTATCCGCATCATACCAGTTCCCATCAATCATTGCTTGCTGACGGAAAAGGGCTTTATAGGATAATTTCTCTATTATTGTCATTTAAGCCCCCTGCCCTATGTGTCATACTGGAAATAGTGATTCCACCCGTTTTGAGGCTACCACAATCATTGCAAAATCAACATTCTCTTGCGTTTTTAAATCAGCAATAAATGCATCAAAACGTTCTACCTGCTTTTGATTCTGGTTACACCACTCTTCTACCGCATTGGCGTTACTTGCATGACCAATCACTTCAGAAGTTAGGCGCATTTGTAGATCATAGAGATCATCTTTGAGTGTCGTAATTGCTAGGCGCTGCCAGTAACTATCTGCAGATAACCAGCCGAGGCGTACCCGAAGCCAGCTTAAATTAAAGCGTGTCGCTATTTCAAAGTAAATAGAAGCAACGGTTTTGATTGGTTGATTACAACTCTTAGCGACCTGTACAATAATGCAGCCTGATGATAATGCATCAAGACCAGCAATTTTGGCGGCAAGTACATTGGGTACACCCAATTCACGGTAGCGAGTAAGTTTGGTTTCATAGGCTTCTTTTGCACGGCCGACCAGGACTTGATCTAAATAAGAAGCCAGTTCTGTAATGCCTTCAAACGTAGCAACGACCTTAGAAATTTCAAGCGGTTGTGGCGAATTACGCATGAACCAGAAAGTACTACGTTGAATTAATCGTTCTATTTCAAAAAATAATTCAAATTGAACTTTAGCGGGTACGTTACCATCGAGCTGTTCAATTTCTGCCCATAAATGACGGAGATCAAAAATATCACGTGTAATCGTATAGGCACGGGCAATGTCACACCCTTTCAGGCCAGTATCTTCCAAGGCAAGATGGAAGAACGGGCTTCCTACACGATTGACCATACTATTGGTGACAAAAGTCGCGATAATTTCACGGCGTAATGGATGATGCTCAATTTCATCGCGGAATGTTTGACGCATGGCTTCAGGGAAATAAAAGAGCAAATCACCAGAAAAATAGGGATCGTCCGGTAAATTGGAAGCAAGGAGATTATTGTAAATGGTCATTTTGCTATAAGCAAGTAACACCGCCAGTTCTGGGCGGGTGAACCCTGTTTTAGCAACAATACGGCGGGCAATTTCTTGTTCGCTTGGCAAGAACTCGACTTTGCGATCCAGCTGTTTTTCGTGTTCCAGCTTTTGCATCAGACGTACATAAAGCTCAAGTGCAGGATAGCCTTGCATTTCAGCGATGGTAAGGGCCTGCGTTTGCAGGGTATTATCACGCAGTACCAATGCTGCGACTTCATCGGTCATGTCTTTCAGTAAAGCATTGCGGGATGTTTCCGTCAATTTGCCAGATTCTACAGCGCGTTGCAGGGCAATTTTGATATTAACTTCGTGATCAGAACAATCGACACCGGCAGAGTTATCAATGGCATCGGTATTAATATGGCCGCCATTTAAGGCAAATTCTATACGACCACGTTGCGTACAGCCAAGATTACCCCCCTCACCTATTATTCTGCAACGCAACTCATTGCCATTGACGCGGATTGCATCACAGGCCTTATCGCCGACCTCTTCATTTTTCTCGTCACTGGCTTTGACATACGTGCCAATACCACCATTCCATAATAAATCAACGGAACTAAGTAACATCGCGCGGATAAGCTCATCTGGGGTAATGCTATTTTTTTCAATATCAAACCGGGCTTTGATTTCTGGTGATAATTCGATGGACTTGGCTTTGCGTTCAAAAATGCCACCACCGATAGACAGCAAAGACTGATCATAATCCGTCCAGTTGGAGCGCGGCAGGTTAAAAAGCCGTTCGCGTTCTGCAAATGACACGGCAGGATTCGGGTTAGGATCAATAAAAATATGTAAATGGTTAAAGGCACCAACTAGCCGTATATGCTTAGAAAGCAGCATGCCATTACCAAACACGTCACCCGACATATCACCAATACCGACAACAGTAAAATCAGTATTACGGCTATTAATACCAATTTCCAGGAAATGGCGTTCTACGGAAATCCAGGCACCGCGTGCGGTAATAGCCATTTTCTTATGATCATAGCCAGCAGAACCACCAGAAGCAAAGGCATCGCCTAGCCAGAAATTATACTCGCTTGAAACGCCGTTGGCGATATCGGAAAATGTTGCTGTTCCTTTATCTGCCGCTACGACCAAATAAGGATCATCTTCATCCTGACGGACGACATTCTGTGGCGGGATAATTTTACCGTCAATGATATTATCTGTAACATCCAGTAATCCGCGCAAGAATGTTTTATAACATTCAATACCTTCAGCCATGAACACATCACGGCCATCGGTCATGGAGGCTTTTTTAACTATAAATCCGCCTTTGGAACCAACAGGCACAATCACCGAGTTTTTGGTCATTTGCGCTTTCATCAATCCCAGTACTTCTGTACGGAAATCTTCACTACGGTCTGACCAACGTAACCCACCACGGGCCACTTTACCTCCGCGCAAATGAATGCCTTCAACACGTGGCGAATAAACAAATATTTCAGCATAAGGGCGCGGTAAAGGTAGTTCTGGTACTTTGGATGAGTCAAATTTATAGGATACATAGTCTTTGGAGTGACCCGCAACCGTCTGGAAGTAATTCGTACGCACGATTGCCATGGAGGTTTCAAAGAAGCGACGTATGACCTTGTCCTCAGCACTGCTCATTACATTGCTTAAATCTGTTTCAATGCTATTGATAATTTTGAGAGCAGCAGATTTATCATTCTGGCGTACAGGATCAAAACGTGCATAGAATAATTCTACGAGCTGCTTGGTAAGGGCAGGCTGTTTGCTGAGCACTTCTTCACAATATTCCTGGCTGTAGGTGAAGCCTGTTTGCCGTAAATATTTGCTGAGTGCACGAATATAAACGACTTGCCGCCAAGAAAGCCGCGCTAAAGCAATGAGCTTGTTAAACCCATCATCCTGCATGCTACCTTCCCAAATATGTGACAAGGCTTCTTCAATGAGCGCCGTTGTATCTTGCAGAGAGAAATGCTGCCTATCTTCTATCGTCAGACGGAAATGATGGACATGTACTGATGCGTGCTTACCCAGGGGAATGTTCCTTGCAACGTCTGAAGATATTTGTGGAGAAATGAGGAAAGTAAATTCATCAATAACATCAAACCCCATATTTTCTAAAATGGGCATAATATCAGAAAGCAGGATCGGTTTTGAAGGGCTATAGATTTTTAACTGCAGCACTTCAGGGTCTTGCTCAATATTATAGATATCAAACATGACTTTCTGGCTAGAGAGAGCAGTCTCCATTTGTTTAATATCTTTAAAGGTGCGTGTATCTGCCTCATATTTATCTTTATAGGCTTCAGGGAAAGCATCTTTGTAGTTTCTAAATAATAGGTCACCGGCACTTTCGCCCAGTTCATCAACGAGCGTATGGCGTAAATAGTCGTTCCATAGACTCGTAATTTTCTCTAAGCTTTGTTCCAGAGCACTGATGTCCACATTATCTGCTGCCGCATCGGTATTAATAATGATATGGAGCCGAGCCAAGGTAATATCGGTGACTTGTATGTATTGATTGGCAACTGTGCCGTTAAAGCTGGTTTGTAACATATACTGGATTTTTTCACTAAGCAGAGCGCTATAACGCTCACGTGGAATAAATACCATACAGCTGATAAAGTGCCGTGAATTATCCTTGCGCACGAAAAGCTGTACTTTAGGACGAATATGTAAGGCTAAAATGCTCATGCAAATATCAAACAGCTCACTTTCAGCCAGCTGGAATAATTCATCGCGTGGGAATGCTTCAAGAATTGTCACCAGTTCTTTGCCACTATGGCTGGTTGGCGAAAAGCCAGAACGTTTGATCACCGAATCAAGCTTACGGGTAATGATCGGGATAAGGGTAGCGCTCTGATAATAAACAACAGAGGTAAATAGTCCAATAAAGAGGCGTTCACCGGTAATGGTACCTTTACTGTCAATAATGCGGATAGCAATATAATCCATATAGGTTGAACGGTGGACTTTTGCTATTTTATTGACTTTTCCTACTTCAATAAGATTTTGTTTGCTGGCGTGTTGGGGGTTAAGCGATAATTCCGTGACAATACCCGTCGGCAGCGTATTGTCAGACTTAAAAATACCAAGTGCCGAAGTGGCAACTATTTCTGTACCCGTTGCGGTTATATTGCGGTCAATACTTCCAAGAAAGGTAAAATTATCACGTCCCAGCCAACCAATAAAATTTCTGGCCTCAGCATAACTGTCTCCGTGCAGTGGCGACTCTTCTTTGAAATAATCAATGGTTTCATTGAGAGTCGCGATCATTGAAGGCCAATCGACTACAGCGAGTGTGACTTCTTCTAAAATAGCATAAAGGTCTTTTTCTAAATTTTGCTGTGCTTCTGCGGGAGTTAGCGGGGTAATTTGAAAATACATGACTGATTCAGTCACTGTAGGAGCGGATTGATCATCAGCAAGGCTTACAAAATGGCCATTACTATCACGATTCACCGCAATAATCGGATGAATCAGTTGGTAAATTTTCAACCCGCGACGCGTCAATTCAGCCGTAATAGAGTCTACCAGAAACGGCTTATCATCATTGACCATTTCAATAACACTATAAGCTTTGCGGACATCAGTGCTGGGTGAGGGGGTATAAACAGTGATTTTCGCATTGCCAGTGTTGCGTTGCTGCATAAAATTAAACAAGTTTTGGCCAATAGCAAACCAATGGGTAAAACTATGCTGCAATAATTCCTCTTGCGAAACATGCGTGTAGAATTGATACAAAAAGGCAGGTAACCGGGGATCAATTGTCGCTTCATTGCCAGCGGCAATAATATCATCAATTAATTGCGTCGTTTTTTCGGGGTGGGTATGCGACATTATTCTCGCTCCTGGTATTACTTTTTTCATCATAATTTCTATCGTACTAATTTACACAGGGTATCCCCAGTGGGTTTTTCATAATAGTATTTTATTATCAATAGTGCTTGCAAAGCCTTATATAAAAGCCTGTGGTGCGTATCCTATCTACATAATCTTCTTAGGTAGAATAATAAAGATAAAATTGTTTATACTGTGATAACAATTCCATAAAAATTGCTAGTGACAATGGAAGTGCTAATTAACATATTTTAATAAGAAAGGAAAGTAGTTTGAATGACCATTTTTGCATTGAGTACTCCTCCCGGAAAGTCCGGTGTTGCGGTGATACGTATTTCTGGAAACAATGCGGTCAATGCATTGGTGGCTTTAGGTTATAAAGCCGTTCCTACACCGAGATTGGCAACATTAGCGAAGTTGAGTTCTCCTGATACTAACATGCTGATTGATGAGGTGCTTTTTATTTACTTTAAAGCCCCGTCTAGCTTCACAGGTGAAGATATTGTTGAAATACACTGTCATGGCAGTCGTGCGGTGATTAGTGCAATCAGTATGGTGTTGCTCACATTACCTGGGTTTCGCTTAGCTGAAGCGGGTGAGTTTTCACGACGTGCTTTTATGCATGGTAAAATGGATCTAACGCGGGCAGAAGGCATTGCTGACCTTATTGATGCTGAAACAAGTGCTCAACAACGTCAGGCGCTACGACAAATGAGCGGAGAGCTAGAAACACTCTATGAAAATTGGCGTAGTCAATTGATTCATGTTCTTGCCTATATTGAAGCATATATAGATTTTCCAGATGAAGATTTGCCGCCTTCAGTGATAGAGGAAATAACCATAGAAGTAGCTGCTTTACGTGAGGCAATGAGTGCCCACCTGGCGGATAATAGGCGCGGGGAAAAGATACGTGATGGTCTGACAATTACGATTATTGGTGCGCCAAATGCCGGAAAATCAAGTTTGCTTAATTGGCTGGCCAAACGGGATGTTGCTATTGTCTCCCAAGTGGCAGGGACAACGCGGGATATTATCGAGGTGCATTTAGACGTTGGGGGATATGCTGTTGTTGTTTCAGATACGGCAGGATTGCGTGATAGTCATGATGAAATAGAAAGTGAAGGCATTCGGCGGGCGATAGAACGCGCACGTTCAGCTGACTTAAAAATAGCCGTGTATGATGCCACGCAAAATGACATAGATGAAGCGACACAGGTGCTCATTGATAAAAATACAATTATTATTGCTAATAAAATTGATCTTCCTGGTGCCAAGTCGCTGGGTAATGCAATGCCAGTTTCTGTTAAAACAGGGCAGGGTGGGCAAGCATTGCTTAGCTATATTGAAAAAGTGGCTAGTGAGATGCTAGGCACATCGGAATCGCCGATTATAAGTCGGGCGAGACATCGCCAACACTTGCTAAATTGTGCCAATCAACTGCAACTATTTGATTTATATAAAGATATTGAGCTTTCTGCAGAAGATTTGCGCCGTGCAGCGGTTCACCTTGGTCAAATTACTGGCCGTATAGACATAGAAATGGTGCTGGATGAAATTTTTAGCGCGTTTTGTATCGGAAAATAATAGCATATTTCTATATATTTATGGTATAAGGACGATGGAGTATTGGTTTATGGAATGTTTCACGTGAAACATTATTGGGTTCTGTGTATGAGTTATGATGTAATAGTAATTGGTGGTGGTCATGCTGGCTGTGAAGCGGCATCAGCGTCAGCACGTGTTGGAGCAAAGACGCTTCTTGTCACCATAAAGCGGGACAATCTAGGTGAGATGTCTTGCAATCCAGCTATTGGAGGCATAGCAAAAGGGACGATAGTGCGTGAAATCGATGCGCTTGATGGTGTGATGGGACGAGTTATTGACCGTGCAGGCATCCATTATAGAATGCTAAATGAAAGCAAAGGTGCTGCAGTGTGGGGGCCAAGAGCACAGGCTGATCGTAAGTTATATCGCCAGGCTATGCAAGCTGTGCTGGAAGAGCAATCTAATCTTACGATAAAGGAAGCATTAATTGAAGATATTTTAATCGAAGAAGGGCGGGTTACAGGAATTGTTACACAGCAAGGAGAGGCTATTGCTGCTCGTAAAGTTATTCTTACCACGGGTACGTTCTTACGTGGGCTAATGCATATAGGTGAGAAAAAGATTGAGGCAGGTAGAGTTGGAGAAGCGCCATCCATAGGGCTTTCACGTTGCTTGTTTCAGGCAGGATTTTCACTAGGTCGGCTAAAGACCGGAACGCCGCCACGGTTGGATGGGCGGACGATTGATTGGTCGTCGTTAGAAGTGCAGCCAGGAGACAACCCGCCACGGCCATTCTCCACAATGACGGATAAAATAACGGTACCGCAGATTAACTGTTATATTACAAGTACTACCCTGCAAACGCATGAGCTTATTCGTAGCAATATTCATCGCTCGCCCATGTATTCCGGGCAAATTGGCAGCAGGGGGCCGCGCTATTGCCCTTCTATTGAAGATAAGATCGTTCGCTTTAAAGATAAATCACGTCATCAGATTTTTCTAGAGCCGGAAGGGCTTGATGATCATACGGTCTATCCAAATGGGATTTCCACGTCGTTACCAGAAGATGTTCAGCTTGGCATTTTAAAAACTATCCCTGGCCTTGAACATGCCGTTATGATACGTCCTGGCTATGCGATAGAATATGATTTTGTCGATCCGCGTGAATTGCGGCCAACACTTGAAACAAAACGTATTAACGGCCTTTATTTGGCTGGCCAAATTAATGGCACCACAGGTTATGAAGAAGCTGCAGGGCAGGGACTTATTGCGGGGCTAAATGCAGCGCTTGCCGTGGCAGGATCAGCTTCGTTTACTCTTGATCGGAGCGATGCTTACATTGGCGTAATGATTGATGATTTAATTACGCTTGGTACGCAAGAACCCTATCGTATGTTTACTTCGCGTGCGGAATACAGGCTTACCCTACGCGCAGATAATGCGGATATGCGCCTTACGCAGCTTGGTGAGAAAATTGGTTGTATTTCTATAGCCAGACGTCAGGCATTTGCTCGGAAGCTTAATAAAATCAATGGGCTGCGTCAATTACTTGAAGCATGTACCATTAGCCCTAATGAACTTAAAAAATATAATATTGCTATATCCCAAGATGGTGTCATGCGGGATGCTAAAACATTGCTAAGTTTTCCCGGAATAACATACCAGGCTCTGGCAGAAATCTGGCCGCAACTTAATGAAGTGGAGCCGCTAATCTGGGAGCAGCTTAGTATAGAAGCGCGGTATTCTTCGTATTTAGTTAGGCAAAATGCTGATATTTTATTGTTTAAGAACGAAGAACAGCTAGCCATTCCTAGTGATATTGATTATGATGCTATAAAAAGTCTATCACTCGAAGTATGTGAAAAACTTAAAAAACATCAACCTGCAACACTGGGTGCGGCCAGTCGTATTTCTGGTATTACTCCGGCGGCGATTGCTGCGATACTTGTCCATATTCGTATTATAGAAAAAAATGCAGCCACTGCTAAGAAACATGCAGCCCAGTAACTTCAACAATATTTTTGCCAATGTTTCACGTGAAACATTGGAAAGATTAGAGAAATTTACAGTATTACTTCTGAAATGGAATAATGCTATTAATTTGGTAGGAAAGACAACGGCTGACTCGATTTGGGAACGGCATATTACTGATTCTGCCCAATTATTTCCCTTATTGCAAAGTCATGAATCAGTGATAACTGATTTTGGTAGCGGGGGGGGGGTTTCCAGGAATAATATTATCGATTCTTGGTGCCAAAGAGGTGCATCTTGTTGAAAGTGATCAACGAAAATGTGCTTTTCTTACGGAGGCGTCACGGCTAAGTCATTGTAAAATAGTCATTCATAACCAGCGTATCGAAACAATTTCTCCCTGGAAAAGTGCTGTGATTACAGCGCGGGCTTTGGCGCCTTTACCACAATTATTGGAATGGATATTGCCTTTTTATGAAAACACCACACAAATTTTATTCCTAAAAGGAAGAAATAGCCAAGGGGAACTTGCTGAAGCGCGGCATCATTGGCAATTTAATGAAACACTTTATCCAAGTGTTACAGCGTCAGATGCAGCGATTATTGAACTGCGAGCATTAACCCGGAGGGAAAAGGATGAATAAAGCAACCAAAGAGTGCAAAATTATTGCTATTGTTAACCAGAAAGGTGGCGTTGGCAAAACCACTACCGCAACCAATATGGCGACTGCGCTGGCGGCAACCTATATGAAAACGCTACTGATTGACCTTGATCCACAGGGAAATGCAAGTACAGGCTTAGGAATAAGCTATGAACAGCGTACGCGAACCATCTATGATGTCATTGTTGATAATGTCACGATTGAAGATACAACGCTTGTGACCACTATTCCTAACTTAAGTCTTGTTCCTGCCACCGTTGATTTATCGGCGGCAGAAATTGAGATTATCAACGTCAATAAACGTGAGTTTATCCTTAAAAGCAAGCTAGAAATTGCCCGTAAAGAATATGATTATATTGTCATTGATTGCCCGCCATCACTTGGATTATTAACAATTAATGCGTTAACTGCCGCTGATTCGTTAATTATTCCCCTGCAATGTGAATTTTTTGCATTAGAAGGGTTAAGTCATCTACTAAAAACCGTGGAATTAATAAAGAAAAGCCTCAATAGTAGCCTACAAATACAGGGAATATTGCTGACCATGTATGATAAACGCAATAAGCTTACAGAGCAGGTAGAAGCGGATGTAAGGGAATGTTTAGGTTCAATGGTCTTTACGACGGTAATTCCACGTAATGTTCGTATATCAGAGGCACCTTCACATGGTAAACCAGCACTTATTTATGATCTTAAATGCTCAGGTTCACTGGCGTATTTGCATTTAGTCCGTGAAATGCTCGGTGCTACCCATTAATTACTCACAATGTAAGGAAAAAATATGTCAAAACGTACAGGATTGGGCAGGGGATTATCTGCATTAATGGGGGAAGCGGCAAGTGCTTTAGAGCTACAGGACACGAATATACAAAGCGAGCATAATCACCTTCCACTGGAGAATCTGGTTGCCGGTCTATATCAACCGCGTAAATTTTTCTATGAAGAGGATTTACAGGAATTATCTGCTTCTATCCAGAAAAGAGGAGTGTTACAGCCAATAATCGTGCGTCCGCTTGGGCAGAATAAATACCAGATTATTGCTGGGGAACGAAGATGGCGGGCTAGCAAGATGGCGGGCCTTAGCACCATTCCTGCTATTGTCAAAGAACTCACGGACAAAGAAGCTCTTGAGTTTGCTATTGTTGAAAATGTTCAACGGCAAGATTTAAACCCGCTTGAAGAAGCAGAGGGCTATCAGAGACTGATTGAAGAGTTTTCCTATACACAGGATGTGCTTGCCAAATCAATGGGTAAAAGCCGCAGCCATATTACTAATTTACTACGATTATTGACCTTACCGGATGAAATTAAGGACTATATTTATGATGGTTCATTGAGTATGGGGCATGCACGTAGCCTTATCAATGTGGAGAATAATATTGAATTGGCGAAAAAGATTATTAGCGAAGGCTTAAACGTTCGCCAGGCTGAGCAATTATTGCGCCCTGAAGATATAACAGCATTAGCACGCAAAAAAAAATAGTACTACAGCCAGAAAAAAAAGCCAATATTGAAGAAAAAGATGCGGATCTAGTTGCTCTTGAGCAATCACTTGCTGCCAGTTTAGGCATGAAAGTAAAAATTGATGATAACAATCAGGGGGATGGACAAGTTACGATATTTTTTAATAATATTAGTCAATTAGATACTATATTACAACTGCTTAGTGGGAATTTATAGAACAGCTATATTCTTTAGCAAATCATTTTATGGAAAGGTACGTTTTATGGAAGTTCTTCAAACGCTGCGGCTGGGGGGAATTGCAGTCTACCCACTGTTGCTGCTGGGTGTGATCATGACGGTCATTATTTTGGATAAAATCATCGTGTATGGTTTATATAGCCGCCTTCCAGCCTCATTTTTGACCTTAATTGAGACGTTTGGTTTCGATTGGAAAACATTTCAGCAGGAAATGAGCAAGTTGCCACAGCGAAATTTCTACCGACGTTTTTTTACTACTATTTATGACAATCATACACGGCCTGCCTGGTGGGTAGAGTCACGTACTGGGGATGAAGCCTACCTGATTGACAAGGAACTAAATCGCGGATTATGGATCCTGGAAACAGTGGTAACAGCTGCTCCATTGATTGGGCTTCTTGGTACAATTATCGGCATGATGAGTTCGTTTAAGATCATTGGTGCGAACGGTCTGGTAAAACCAGAGCAAGTAACTGGTGGTGTGGCAGAGGCGTTAATCGCCACGGCATCGGGGCTGTTAATTGCCTTAATTGCCTTGTTTGCGTTTAACTATTTTTCCCGTTGTAATGCCCAGCTAATGGATGAAATGGAAAGGTTGGGGACACGTATTGTTGACCATATTCGGCTTGATCAGAGCGAAGGGCAAGAGAAAGCAGCATGAAGCTACCACGTTCACGTTTGGTCAAGAAGGGCCGTATTGAAATCATCCCGATGATTGACGTCATGTTTTTCCTGCTGGCAACATTTATGATTGCCTCGCTCTCTATGCAAAAAATTAAACGCGGTGGCTATCAAACTACCACAAGGGCAGGCAGCAGAAGAAAAAATCGAGCATCAGATTACCATCGCGGTACAAAAAGATGGCCAGATAACGCTCAATAAAATGCCGGTAACGGCAGAGGGTTTGAAATCGGCGTTACCAGGGTTGTTGCATGGTCATGACAATGTCGTGATTGCAGCAGATAAAGATGCCAGGCATGGCGATGTCGTGAAAGCTATGCTACAAGCCCGTGCAGCGGGTGTAAACGCTTTTTCTATCGCGGTTGATAATGAATGAACGGCTTTTTATCACCTTACCGGTCAGCGTGCTTTTATGGGTATTGGCGGTATTACTGCTGTCGCTGGTATTAAATCGTACCCCAGCCCTAGTAAGTTCACTGCAAAGCCATGATACGCTTACTGTACGTCTGATTACTTTGGCGACCAAACCATCTTCCCCACCGCAACAGTTGCTACTTATGCCACCTAAACCAGTAATCACAAAAATAAAAACTAAGCCGGTTAGGGTAGAAAAAATACTGTCAAAACCCACTGAAACAAAAAACTATACCGCAACCACCACAGACAAGGGTGGCTTTAGAGTCAGCGCTGCATGCAGCGGAAGCCGAAGTGAGTAGTCATGGTGTAGTTGCTATTTATCATCCCAAGCCAATAATTCCTGATGATCTGCTTCGGGAGGTTCATAGCACCACTGTAGTAGCTAGGTTTTATATTGAGGCAGATGGTAGTATGAGGGTGGAATTACTGATACCCAGTCGGAATCCGCGTCTTAATCGACTGGTACTTGAAACGCTTAAAACATGGCGTTTTAAACCAGCTATGAAGGATGGTCACCCCATTGCGTCCACTGTTGATAGTCGTGGAGGCTTTGCTGAATAGTTTTTCGGTACCTAATGATTACCGAGTTTCCCCCTGTTTCTTAATAATTTATTGTCATTCTTCTTCAAAATACTCTCATAACTTAACGCTTATTTAGCACCTCCGCGTTATAATAATATGATTGATACGGCGTAGAGAGAATGATGAATCATTACATAAGATTACTACGATTTATACCTAAACCTATTGCATGTGCTGTGATAAGTGCACTTGCCGTATATGTGCCTTTTGCCTATGCAAACCCACAAGGTGGAACGGTATCAGCCGGACAGGCAGTAATAGCACAAAGTGGTTCGTCCCTTGCTGTTCATCAATCAACGAATAACGCCATTATTGATTGGAATAGCTTTAATATTCAATCCAATGAAACTACGCAGTTCTATCAGCCTTCCAGTTCCTCTTTTACGCTCAATCGTATCAATGACACCAACCCATCACAAATACTCGGTAGTTTGAAGGCTAATGGTAATATTGTCCTGGTCAATCCTAATGGGATATTTTTTGGACCAAGCTCTACAGTCAACGTCGCCGGACTAATAGCGACGACTGCCAATATCAGCAACAGTGATTTTATGGCAGGTAAGATGAATTTTAGCCAGCCAGGCAATCCCAATGCATCTATTATCAATCAAGGTAACATCACTGCCCAAGAAGCAGGACTCATTGGCTTTGTAGCACCATCCGTACTAAATAGCGGTATCATTACTGCTAGGCTCGGTACGATTACGTTAGCAAGCGGCGATAGCTTCACCCTGGATATGGCTGGGGATAATGTGTTAGAAGTAGCAATCACTAACGATTTAGAACAGCAGATCATTAATAATAGTGGCCAGATTTCAGCAGATGGCGGCACGGTGACGATGACCGCTGCTACTGCGCGCGGTGTGGTGGATAGCCTTATTAGCAATACTGGTACTATTACTGCAAATAATATCAGCCAGCAAAATGGGAATATTATCCTTTCTGCTGATGAGATAACACAAACCGGAACATTATCGGCAACAGGGGGTTCGATTGCGGTCAGCGGAAATTATATTGGACAACAGGGACAGATCACAGCCAATAACGTGCAAATGACGTTTAGTGGAAATTATAGTGATAATGCCGCTAGCATTATTAATGCTAGCGGGACATCAGGAGGTACAATTAGCGTTGAAGGCGCAGCGGGTAGCCAGATATTTGCTTCCGGTACTTATAATGCTATAGGTACTGCCGGACAAGGCGGTACGATTAATATGACGGCCGGAACGGTTTACTTATATGCAACAGGCCTTAATGCTTCGGGACTAACCCAGGGGGGCAGTATCCAGTTAGGGGGAGGGCTACATGGAAGTGGCAACCTGTTGCAGGCAGAGACAATGACGGTGAATCCCTACACCACCATCAGTGCTGATAGCACGGGGGCAGGCAATGGCGGTAATATTGTAGTATGGTCACAAAATAACACGATTTTTGCCGGTACTGCCAGTGCAAAGGGGGGGGCTGAGTGGCGGCAATGGTGGTAATATTGAAGTATCTTCAGGAGGCACTCTTAACATGAGTGGTATCACTGATGTCTCCGCGCCTGCAGGTCATGCAGGCAGTGTCTTACTGGATCCAGAAAATATTATTATTTCCACCAGTGGCGCTGTGAATTTACCCAGTTATGTTTCTGGCTACATTGATCCCGATAATGGTACCAACGATAGTTTTGGAGCCCATACTGTAACGCTTTCAAACAATAATGTTGTTATTACCGCAAGTACTGATAGTGCCGGTGGTTCTCAAGCAGGGGCCGTATACTTGTTTAATGGGTCAACAGGTGCACTCCTTAATACAATACTTGGAAGAACTGCTGGAGACGAGTTGGGTAGTAATGGGGTAGTAGCGCTTACTGATAGTAATTACCTAATACTTAGCCCACTTGTAAAGAATACGAATACTGGTGCTGGGGCTGTTACCTGGGGCAATGGTAGCACGGGTGTAAGCGGTGGTACAATAAGCACCACCAATAGCCTGATGGGGAGTAATACTAATGATGATGTAGGAAGCGGGAGTAATGCTATCACGCAGCTTGCCAATGGTGATTACCTGGTAGTTACCCCCACGTGGAGTAGTAGTAAAGGAGCTATCACTTGGGGAAATGAGGCTAGTGGTATATCAGGAACGATTAGTTCTACCAATAGTCTGGTAGGCGTTACTAATACTGATGCTGTGGGCTCAGGCGGTATCACTCAACTTGCTGATGGTAATTACTTGGTACTTAGCCCCGCATTTAGTAGTAGTAAAGGAGCTGTCACTTGGGGAAATGAGGCTAGTGGTATATCAGGAAATGTCAGCTCTACTAATAGTCTGGTAGGTGTTACTAATACTGATGCTGTGGGTTCAGGCGGTATCACCCAACTTGCTGACGGTAATTACCTAGTACTTAGCCCCGCATTTAGTAGTAGTAAAGGAGCTGTCACCTGGGGAAGTGAGACTAGTGGTGTGGCAGGAAATGTCAGTGGTACCGTCAATAGTCTGGTGGGTAGTATAGCCGGTGATGATGTAGGGAGCAAAATCACACAGCTTAGCGATGGCAATTATTTGGTAGTTACCACCACGTGGCATGATGGGGCGGCGGGTACTACTAATGTAGGTGCTGTCACCTGGGGAAATGAGGCGAATGGTCATATAGGAACCGGAGCTGTTGTAGATGCTACTGTATCTGCCAGCAATAGTCTGGTGGGCAGCATAGCAGGTGATAATGTAGGAGGCACCATCACTCAGCTTATTGACGGCAATTATCTGGTTGTTACCCCCACGTGGCATAATGGGTCCACTGGTACTACTAACGTAGGCGCTGTCACCTGGGGAAATGAGGCTGGCGGTTCAAGTGTAATAGGAACAGTTAGCTCCACCAATAGTCTGGTAGGCAGTGCAGCAGGTGATGATGTAGGGAACAGCATCACACAGCTTACCGACGGCAATTATCTAGTAGTTACCCCCACATGGAGTAGTAGTAAAGGAGCCGTGACCTGGGGAAGTGAGGCTAGCGGTGTATCAGGAGCTGTCAGCGGTACTACCAATAGTCTGGTGGGCAGTACAGCAGGTGACAAGATAGGGAATAATGGCATCACACAGCTTAATGATGGAAATTATCTGATAGTTAGCACCACTTGGCAAGATGGGTCGGGTTCTACTGCTAATGTAGGTGCTGTAACTTGGGGAAATGAGGCTAATGGTCATTTAGTAACGGGATCTGTATTTGGTACTGTAGGGCCTACCAATAGTCTGGTGGGCAGCATAGCAGGGGATAATGTCGGGGGCACCATTACTCAGCTTACTGACGGCAATTATCTAGTAGTTACCCCCACATGGCATGATGGGTCGGCTGGTACTACTAATGTAGGCGCTGTCACCTGGGGAAGTGAGGCTAGTGGCGTAGCAGGAACTGTTAGTGCTACCAATAGTTTGGTGGGTAGCATAGCAGGGGATAATGTCGGGGGCACCATCACGCAGTTTACCGATGGCAATTATCTGGTAGTTACCCCCACGTGGCATAATGGGGCGACTGGTACTACTAATGTAGGCGCTGTCACCTGGGGCAGTGAGGCTAGTGGCGTATTAGGCGCCGTCAGTGCCAGCAATAGTCTGGTGGGCAGTACAGCAGGTGATGATATAGGAGGTACCATCACACAGTTTAGCGATGGCAATTATATGGTAGTTAGCTCCACTTGGAGTAGTAGTAAAGGAGCTGTCACCTGGTTCAATCCGGCAAGTGGCGTAGTAGGTGCTGTCAGTGCTAGCAATAGTCTGGTGGGTAGTACTAATGGTGATGATATAGGAGGCACCATCACAGAGCTTAACGATGGCAATTATCTGGTAGTTAGCCCCACGTGGAGTAGTAGTAAAGGAGCAGTCACCTGGTTCAATCCAGCAAGTGGTATATTAGGCGCTGTTAGTTCTAGCAATAGTCTGGTAGGCAGTACTAATGGTGATGATGTAGGGAATAAAGTCACTATACTTAACAACAACGATTACCTGGTAGTTACCCCCACTTGGAATAGTAATACGGGAGCCGTTACTTGGGGAAATGAAGCTAGTGGCGTATTAGGAGCTGTCAGTTCTAGCAATAGTCTGGTGGGTAGTACAGCAGGTGATTCTGTAGGGAGCACCATCACGTTGCTTAACGATGGCAATTATCTGGTAGTTAGCCCCACTTGGAGTAGTAGTAAAGGAGCAGTCACCTGGTTCAATCCGGCAAGTGGCGTAATAGGCGCTGTCAGTGCTAGCAATAGTCTGGTGGGTAGTACTAATGGTGACGATGTAGGCAACAATATTACTACGCTTAACGATGGCAATTATCTGGTAGTTAGCCCCACTTGGAGTAGTAGTAAAGGAGCAGTCACCTGGTTCAATCCGGCAAGTGGCGTAATAGGCGCTGTCAGTGCTAGCAATAGTCTGGTGGGTAGTACTAATGGTGACGATGTAGGCAACAATATTACTACGCTTAACGATGGCAATTATCTGGTAGTTAGCCCCACTTGGAGTAGTAGTAAAGGAGCAGTCACCTGGTTCAATCCGGCAAGTGGCGTAATAGGCGCTGTCAGTGCTAGCAATAGTCTGGTGGGTAGTACTAATGGTGACGATGTAGGCAACAATATTACTACGCTTAACGATGGCAATTATCTGGTAGTTACCCCCACATGGAATAGTAATGCAGGAGCTGTTACCTGGTTCAATCCGGCCGTTGGTGTGGTTGGCGCCATCAGTTCTAGCAATAGTCTGGTGGGGAGTACACCAGGTGATAAGGTAGGGAACAATGTCATGCAGCTTATCAACAACGATTACCTGGTAGTTACCCCCACATGGAATAGTAATAGAGGAGCTGTTACCTGGTTCAATCCTGCTGTTGGAATATCAGGAGTTGTCAGTTCTAGCAATAGTCTGGTGGGTAGTACAGCAGGCGATAGTGTAGGGGGTGACATTATGCAGCTCCCGAACGGCAATTATTTGATAGATAGTTATACATGGAGTAATTATACGGGAGCTGTTACCTGGTTCAATCCGGCTAGCGCTGTAGTAGGAGCTGTCAGTTCTAGCAATAGCCTGGTGGGTAGTACACCAGGTGACGTTGTAGGGGGCGATGTCACAATGCTTCCCTCCGGCAATTATGTGGTAGCTAGCCCTAGCTGGAGTGATTCGGTCAATGGTATTTCTCATGCAGGAGCTGTCACCTGGGGAAGTGGCAGCAGCGGTGTATCGGGGGTTATCAGTTCCAGCAATAGCCTGGTAGGTACTACTGCTAATGATAATGTGGGGAGCAATGGTATCACGGTGCTTACGAACGCTGGTCAGAGTGGTTATGGCAATTATATAGTAAGTAGCCCTGATTGGACTAATCCAGCAACGGGTAATACTTCTGTAGGCGCCGTCACCTGGGGAAGTGGCACCAGTGGTGTATCAGGGACTATCAGTGCTAGTAATAGCCTTATAGGCGGTAGCAGTGGTGATAATGTAGGCTCCGGCGGTATCACGGTGCTTTCCAATAACAATTATCTGGTAATGAGCCCTAATTGGAGTGATCCGATCAATGTTATTGCTAATGTAGGGGCCCTTACCTTCGGCTATAGTTCTGGTATAAGCGGAGTGGTAACTTCCAGCAATAGTCTGGTAGGTAGTACTACGGGTGATAATGTAGGCTCTGGAGGTATCACGGTGCTTCCCAACGGCAACTTTTTAGTATCTAGCCCTAGTTGGAGTGATCCGATATCGGGTAATAGCGCTGTAAGCGCACTCACTTTTGAATATAGTAATTTTGGTATATACGGGCCTATCAATGCCTCTAATAGCCTGATAGGTAGTACTACGGGTGATAATGTAGGCTCCGGTGGTATCACGGTGCTTCCCAGTGGAAATTATCTGGTAAATAGCCCTAATGTGAGTGATCCGGCAACGGCTAATAGTGCTGTAGGAGCTATCACTTTTGGATATGGCACCAGTGGTGTAGCCGGCTATATCAGTACCAGCAATAGCCTGGTAGGTACTTCTGCTAATGAGAATCTCGGTGGTAACGGCAGTAGCATCACTATACTTCCCAGCGGCAATTATTTGGTAAGTAGCTATCAATGGAATGATCCAGCAACGGGTAATACTGCTGCAGGAGCCGTCACCTTTGGATATGGCATCAGTGGTGTAACCGGCTATATCAGCCCCAGCAATAGCCTGGTAGGTAATGCTAGTAATGAGTATGTAGGTGGCAATCCCGTTACTATACTTTCCAATGGAAATTATCTGGTAATGACCCCGTATTGGACTGACACGTCAACGAATCCCATTAATTATCAGGCAGGAGCCATCACTTTTGGAAGTGGCACCAGTGGTGTAACCGGCTATATCAGCCCCAGCAATAGTCTGGTAGGTACTGCTGGGTATGAGTATGTAGGTGGCAATCCCGTCACTATACTTCCCAACAGCAATTATCTGGTAATGAGCCCTTCTTGGAATGATCCAGCAACGGGTAATACTGCTGTAGGAGCCATCACTTTTGGAAGTGGCACCAGTGGTGTAACCGGCTATATCAGCCCCAGCAATAGCCTGGTAGGTACTGCTACTAATGAGAATCTAGGCAACACTCCCGTCACTATACTTTCCAACGGCAGTTATCTGGTAATTAGTCCTTATTGGAATGATCCAGCAACGGGTAATAGTGCCGCAGGAGCAGTCACTTTTGGCAATGCCACCGGTGGTGTAATCGGGTATATCAGCCAATATAATAGCCTGGTAGGTAGTTATGCTAATGCGAATATAGGGAGCAATATCACTTACTTAAACAACGGTAGTTATCTGGTGCTTAACCCTAGTGCGTATGATCCGGCAACTGGTAATACTAATGTTGGCTCTGTCACCTTTGGAAATGCTAATTCTGGTGTATCTGGGTATGTCAGCTCCTCAAATAGTCTGATGGGTAATTATTCTGGTGATCAAGTAGGAAGTGGTGGCATTATTCAGTTTAGCAATGGTAACTTTCTAGTACTCAGCCCCCTTTGGAATAGCAATACGGGGGCAGTCAGCTTTGGATATGGCAGTTCTGGCGTATCTGGGTATATTGGCTATAGCAATAGTACGATGGGTAATGATCCTGGTGATGGCATAGGGAATAACGTCCAGGTGTACAACAACAACCTGTATGCGATAATCAACCCTCATGCGACTGATCCTGGCAGTGGTAGTACTAATGCGGGAGCAGTCACTTTTGGGCAACAAGGCTATTTTAGCATAGGGGGAGCTATCAGTTCCTTCAATAGCCTGATGGGCAGTCATACCGGTGACTTAGTAGGGGAAACCGTCACACAGCTTCCCAACGGTAATTTTGTGATATCGGAGCCGGAGTGGAATGGCAATATGGGAGCGGCTACCTTTGCGGGTGCTTCCGGGATAACTGGCTATGTATCTTCTAACAATAGCCTGGTGGGCAGTACAGCAGGTGATAATGTAGGGGTTGCTCTCAATGTGCTTCCTGACGGCAATTATCTGGTAAATAGCTATCTTTGGAAAAATGTATCTGCGGGTGCTACGTATGCAGGAGCACTCACCTGGGGAAGTGGTACTAGTGGCGTAGTCGGTACTATATCTGCCTCCAATAGTTTGATAGGGAGTCATACCAATGATGCCATAGGACAATATGGTGTTGTCAACCTTCCCAGCAACAATTATACTGTGGTAATAGACCCCGCATGGAACAGCGGCCAAGGATCTGCAACGCTCATTAACGACGCTACTGGTACATTTGGCGTTGTATCTGTCAATAATAGCGTGACTGGTAATTTTCTTAGTGATAATTTCACAGAAAATAGTGTAAATAATACTGTTACGTTTACGCCTGCTGTTGGTACTGGCCCCACAGTGACTATTCCAGAATCCATCGCTTCTACCCCTCCTAGCCTTGGCTTCTCATTTGACCAAAATAACACTATTACGCTCAATCCATCATACATAGTTAGCACCCTTGCTAATGGCACTTCACTTACCTTGCAAGCCAGCAATGACATTACCATAAGCAGCCCTATTACTGTCACGACTCCTACAAGCAGTGGGCTTACCTTGCAGGCCGGTCGCAGCATCCTGATCAATGCCAATATTACCACCGATAACGCTAATCTCTTCCTGACTGCTAATGATACTGCAGCAGATGGCGTGATTAACGCCCAGCGTTTAGCAGGGACAGCCGTCATTGACATGGGTAGTGGTGATAGTATTAATGCCGGTACAGGCACCGTCAATATGACACTGAACACAGGTGCCGGCAACACGAACAATACCGCCGGCAACATCACGCTTGGTTCAATCACCGCCGGTGCCGTATCGATAGTCAATGATAACAGCGCGGGCAATATTACCAACAATAGTGGTAGCACCATAACTACAAGTAATACTAGCGGCACTGCCATTAGCTTAACTGCCGCAGGGATTAACTTGAATAGCTACACACTTACTGCAAACGGTGGCGGAAATATTTCTTTCACTGCAGATTCACTCAGTGTTTCTAATATCGCTATTCAGTCCTCAAGGAATGTTTTATTTCAGCCTTATACATCAACAACTACCATCGGTGTAGCAGGGGCTGCAGGCACCTTATCACTTCCCGCCAGCCTCTTTAGCTCAATAACGGCAGGTAGCCTCACCATTGGTAATAGCACTGGTATCACTGGAGATAGCGCTAATACCAGCGGAGATAGTGGCCTGTTGACAGTCAATGCCATGACCTGGAGTGCCCCTGTCACCTTCCTTAGTAGCAGCGGTAACATTACTTTCGCTGGTACACAAACATTAGGTGCAAATAGCCTGACTGCCACCAGCAGCACTACAGGTATTATTAGCACTAGCTCCGGAGATAATATTACCTCAACAGCTACGTCCGGCACTGCCATTAACTTAAATGCTGGAGGGGGAATGAGCCTGACCAGCTCATCACTGACTACAAGCGGTGGCGCTATTGCATTGCTTGGCACAGGAAGTTCCACCAACGTCGTAGGAATAGACCTCAGTGGCGCAACGCTCAATGCCGGCGGTGGTAATATTTCATTAACTGGCACAGGATATGCAGGATCAACTAGTAATTATGGTATTGAATTACAAAGCGTATCCAGCATCACAACCACTGGCACTGGTGCTATCGCATTAACGGGAACAGGACCAAGTAATGCTCCCGGTATTTTCTCAGTCACAGGGTCTAATACCATTGGTGGTGCATCTGATCACGGCAATATTTCTTTCACCGCAGATATACTCAGTCTTTCTAATATCGCTATTCAGTCCTCAGGAAATGTTATATTCCAGCCTTATACCTCAACAACTACCATCGGTGTAGCAGGGGCTGCAGGTACATTATCACTCCCTGCCAACTTCTTTAGCGCAATAACGGCAGGTAGCCTTACGATTGGTAATAGCACTGGTATCACTGGAGATAGCGCCAATACCACCGGGGATAGCGGCCTGTTGACAGCAAACGCTATGACTTGGAGTGTCCCTGTCACCTTCCTCAGTAGAAGTGGTAATATTACTTTCGCCGGTGCACAAACATTAGGCGCGAATAGCCTGACTGCCACCAGCACTATAGGTGTTATTAGTACTAGCTCTGGCGCAAACATTACCTCAACGGCAACTTCTGGCAGTGCCATTAGCTTAAATGCTGGAGGGGGGATTGCCCTGACCAGCTCATCACTGACTACAAGTGGTGGCGCTATTGCGTTGGTTGGCACAGGAAGTTCCGCTAACACGGCAGGGATAAACCTCAATGGCGCAACGCTCAGTGCCGGCGGTGGTAATATTTCATTAACTGGCACAGGATATGCAGGAACAACGGGTGCTTATGGTATTGAATTACAAAGTGCATCCAGCATCACAACTACTGGCTCCGGTACGATCACCTTAATAGGTACTGGGGGAGCAGGTACAAGCAGCAATTATGGTGTTTATTTAAATGGTACAGGCACCTCAATTTCAGCAGTCAACGGTAATATCACCATTACTGGTTTCGGAGAGGGTAGTACGGCAAGCAGTAATTATGGGATTGATCTTACCAGTAGCCCATCCATCGTTACCACTGGTACTGGCGCAATCGCCTTAACGGGAACAGGAACCAATAGTGCTGCTGGCATTTTCTCAGTCACAGGCACTAATACCATTGGTGGTGCATCCGATAATGGCAATATTTCTTTCACCGCAAATATACTCAGTCTTTCTAATATCGCTATTCAGTCCTTGCAAAATGTTTTATTCCAGCCTTATACCTCAACAACTACCATCGGTGTTGGATCAGGTACAGGCACCTTATCACTCCCCGCCAGCCTCTTTACGGCAACAACGGCAGGTAGCCTCACCATTGGTAATAGTGCTGGTATCACCGGAGATAGCTCCAATACCAGCGGAGATAGTGGCCTGCTGACAGTAAATGCTATGACCTGGAGTGCCCCTATCACCTTCCTTAGTAGCAGTGGCAACATTACTTTCGCTGGTGTACAAACCTTAGGCACAAATAGCCTAACTGCCACCAGCAGCACTACAGGTGTTATTAGCACCAGCTCTGGCGCAAATATTACCTCAACGGCTACTTCTGGCACTGCCATTAGCTTAAGTGCTGGAGGGGGAATTAGCCTGACTAGCTCATCACTGACTACAAGCGGTGGCGCTATTGCATTGGTTGGCACAGGAAGTTCCGCCAACATCATAGGGATAAACCTCAATGGCGCAACGCTTAATACCGGCGGTGGTAATATTTCATTAACCGGCACAGGATATGCAGGAACAACAAATAATTTTGGTATTTACTTACAAAGTACATCCACTATAACAACCACTGGCAGTGGTACTATCACCTTAACAGGTACTGGGGGTGCAGGTACCAATACCAATTATGGTGTCTATCTGACTGGCCTCAATACTGAAACTATCTCTGCCGTCAATGGTGCCATTAACATCATAGGCACAGGAGCAGGCAGTGGTACAACTGACTATGGTATTTATGTTGGCGGGGGTACCACTTCTCCGCTTATTACTACCACCGGCACTGGTACAATCACGCTCACTGGTACTAATAGTGGCAGCACTACTTATGGCATTTTTGCTTCGGGAACAACTGCTGCACCGTTTATTACAGCTGCGGGTACAGTGACCTTAAAAAGTAGCCACGATATTAGCCTTACCGATGCTAATATTACTTATAGCGGCAGTACATCTCCAAATGTCATCTTGGATACTAATTATACTTTAGCTACCCCTACTAATGGTGCAATTGTCCTTAACACTTCTAGCATTTCCACTAATGGCGGCGCTATTACGCTAGGTGGCGGCACGAGTCCAACCACGACTGGCGCAGTAGGTAATGCCACTAACGTAGCAGGGATTAACCTCAGCGGAGCTACACTCAATGCCGGCAGTGGCAATATTTTACTGACCGGCACAGGATATGCGGGAACAACAAATAATTATGGTATTGAATTACAAAGCGCATCCAGCATAACAACCACTGGCTCAGGTACAATTACCTTAAATGGTACAGGAGGAGCAGGTACGAGCGGTAATTATGGTGTCTATCTGACTGGCCTCAATACTGAAACTATCTCTGCCGTCAATGGTGCCATTAACATCATAGGTACAGGAGCAGGCAGTGGTACAACTGACTATGGTATTTATGTTGGCGGGGGTACCACTTCTCCGCTTATTACTACCACCGGCACTGGTACAATCACGCTCACTGGTACTAATAGTGGCAGCACTACTTATGGCATTTTTGCTTCGGGAACAACTGCTGCACCGTTTATTACAGCTGCGGGTACAGTGACCTTAAAAAGTAGCCACGATATTAGCCTTACCGATGCTAATATTACTTATAGCGGCAGTACATCTCCAAATGTCATCTTGGATACTAATTATACTTTAGCTACCCCTACTAATGGTGCAATTGTCCTTAACACTTCTAGCATTTCCACTAATGGCGGCGCTATTACGCTAGGTGGCGGCACGAGTCCAACCACGACTGGCGCAGTAGGTAATGCCACTAACGTAGCAGGGATTAACCTCAGCGGAGCTACACTCAATGCCGGCAGTGGCAATATTTTACTGACCGGCACAGGATATGCGGGAACAACAAATAATTATGGTATTGAATTACAAAG
>Ga0206831_1106_pt1 | contig 25711 bp, 29 predicted proteins | sample Alteio_BWOrgCont_73_FD_152876 | JGI IMG/M metagenome (GOLD analysis project Ga0206831, IMG submission 152876) | Enriched cells from forest soil in Barre Woods Harvard Forest LTER site, Petersham, Massachusetts, United States -... | ecosystem: Environmental > Terrestrial > Soil > Temperate forest >...
GAAGGAATTTGCGTCTTATGTTCATACTTATAAAGACGTCGTTCCCGCTTATTTGTCCGATACAAGAACTGTCCTTCACTTATAACTTGTGATTATAATGGAGGAATGGAGCTTAGACACCTGCGTTACTTCGTCGCCGTGGCGGAAGAGTTGAATTTCAGCAGGGCAGCCCGGCGATTACATATCGCCCAGCCGGGGCTGAGCAACCAAATCAAAGCCTTGGAGGATGAGTTGGGGGTGCAACTTTTGGAGCGGACGCGACGCGTCGTGCGCCTGACCGAGGCTGGCAAAACGTTGCTCTCGGACGCGCGGCCCCTGCTGGCGGATGCGCAAACGGCGGAGCTGCATGCCCGCGGCGCGCAGAAGGGCGAGACCGGCACGATCCATATCGGTTACGTCCTCACCACCGCCAACGCGCGGCTGGCATCGATCATCAAGGCCTTCCGCCAAAGTTACCCTGGGGTGGTGCCGGATTTGGCGCAGCTCGCCACAGGCGCGCAGATCGCCGGACTTAAAAACAGGCAGCTCGATGTCGGGTTCGTGCGTCCCCCTGTCCATGCGCCGGAGATTGAAACCGAAGTCATCGGGGAAGAGAAAATGGTCCTGGCCGTCTCGTCGGAGGATCCTCTGGCCCGAAAAAAGCGGCTGACGTGGCAGGATCTCAATGGAAGAACCGTGCTCTCGGTGCACCCCACTGTGGCCAACTACTACTACGAATCCTTCTACGCGGCCTGCCGCCAGAACAAGGTGAAGCTTTCCGTGGGGCCCTATTCGCAGGACATTCACAGCAGCCTTTGGCTCGTCTCGACCGGTTATGGTGTCACGCCCATCACGGAATCGGCGCGTGAATTTGCCTCGTCGAGCCTGGCTTTCCGCGATTTGCCGGCGGATGGCCCAACCATTCAAACGGTGCTGGCCTGGAGGAGAGACAATTCTTCACCGATCCTGGCGAATTTCCTACGCACGGTCCGTTCCGTGAATCCCCTAAAAAAGACCACGAAGTGATTCGGCGGCCCCAAGCTTGAATTTCTTCGCTCCTGGCGATTCGTTCGAGTGGGAAATATGTATACTTTCTCGGCATCTGGCCCATGCTCCAACCCCGCCAATGAAACAAGACTACTACGCTGACCTGGGAGTTTTGAAGACAGCGTCAGAAGCGGAAATCAAAACGGCGTACCGGAACTTGGTTCGGGAGCACCATCCGGACCGGCAGGGCGACGCGATTAAATTCCGGGCCGTCGCCGAGGCGTACGAGGTCCTGGGAGATCCCGCCAAACGGCAAGCCTACGACACAGCCAATAACAACGCGCGAATCGTCGATCTCAAGGGTGAAAGCGCCGCCTTGGTCGAAGAGTATTTTCGGCAATTCACCTCTTAATATCTATCCATGGACACAATCGAAACTCTAAAAGAATACATCGAAGGCCATTTCAACGGCACCAAGACGGAACGGGAATCGATGCTCGCGTTCTCCGGCTACCGCGACAGCGTGCTGGACAGCATCACGGGCATGAATTCTGAATTCCTTGAGGAACAACCGGCGTGCGCCGCCATGGGCCTTTTGGGCAAATTGGAATTCAAGGAGGGGCCCCACTTGAACGGCTTCATGGCCCAGCCCGATATGACTTCGCTGGCCAAACTGCGCGAACACCGCGTGGTGAATGTCGCCGACAGCGCGAGACCCGCGTGGAGTCACCTTCTCGCGACCAACGAAAGCGCTGCTTGCACCATTCTCAGCCTTTGCGCCCTGGCCCGAAAACATGTGCGGGTCGTCGCCTTGAAGCCCAAGGCGAAAAGAATGGCCGAGGCCCAGTAGTCCGAATCCTAATTATGAATATTCTCTCCATTCGCGAAACCCTGAAAGCAGGCAGCGCCCACAACGCCGAACGGCAACTCGCCCAAATTGCCCATGATCAGGGCGACGACATCCTCGCCTTGCTCGTGGCCGACCTGACTCCGGGCGAAGTTGCCTCCTTCCTCGAAGAAGGCGATTACTCCAAGCCTTCCGAAGTCACCCAGTTTTTGACCGAGGAACAGTTCATGCAAGCCCTGGCTCGCTTCGGCGCCAAATGGGGAAAGATCAGCAAAAATGACGGCCGGGAATTGCTCCTGCGCCTGAAGGAGGATCTCGCGACTTTCATTCTTCCCACGCTTTTACATCGCGAGGATGGGAGTTTCATCAAGGCCATGCTCGAGGATACACTCGGCGAGGACATCATCGTCGCGTTGCCTCTTTACGAAACGGGCTACCTCGAATTTCTCCGGGAATTCGATTCCGGCCTGGCCCAGAAAGGCACCTGGCAGGAGCTCTATGCCGTTATTCAAGAGATGGAGCCGAAAACGTTCGCCTCCCTTCGCAAGCATGTTTACGAGCTGTCCGATAATCCGAGGGAGGACGATGAGGAGGACGAGGACGCGCATACCAAAGCCGAAGGCGTGAAATTCTTGCGGCGGACGCTGCAACGATTGTCAGATCAGGCGGCCAAGCACGCCGAGACCAGTCCCGAAGCCGAAGAAACCGAGGATGTCTTTCGCGGTATCTGATCGCCCATGGCCAAGCCTCCTCAATTCCTGGTTGCAACCGATAGTCGCTTTCCCCTGACCATCGCGTTGGAGCAAGCGTTCGCGACTGGCAAAATATCGCCGGAAGTCCTCGCTGCCCGGAAAAAGGAATTGGTCGATCTCGTCAGTGAAGCGGCCAAGACCTTTGGCTTTCAGTCCAAGACCACCCTGACGAGCGCCTTCGACATGTCGGTGGGCCTGCTGTCGCTGGCCCTGGTCAGCGCCACCAAAGGGGAATCACTTCCCGATCGCTGGGCGGATCAACTCGTGGCCCAAAATTGGAAATCTCTCGTGAAGGAATCGATTTCCTTGGTGCGGGAAATCAAGGAACGAGACGAGGCCTACGACTACTTGTTCGACAACGATCAAGATTCTCGGATTCTCCGGGACCTCCTTCGTGATTTCGTTCGCGCTCGCGACACGCATCAACAGTGGACCGGCTACGCGGCCTTTCTCCGCTATCGGAACGAACGTCACCGCCTCCAGGCGGTCGATACGCTCATTCGGCATTTGATCAAATCCCGGGTCAAGCGTCCTCTCTATTGGATGAAGGATCCCATCGAGGGCCCGACCTGCGCGGACGAAGCGCTCAATACTCTTTTATTCCGAGTCTGCACCGGATTGGGATTCAATCAAAAGGACATCATCTTGACGGAAAAAGAATTTCGCCAGGTGCGCGCCCAATACGAGGATAGTTCGGCCCAATGGGTGGAAGATGGGCAAAAACTTTTCGAGGCCTTGCGCCATTCCATTCCGGACCCTTTACGCAGCGCATTGGACGAAAAATGGTTTCACAAACGTCTGGGCAAAGGCCCGCCCAAGGTAAGCAAATGGGAGTCCGACGATTTGCGTGGCATCACGGGATTCTACTACTACCAGACCTATCTTTAAGCTTCAGGGAAGAATCGCCCAGTACTGCTTGGCCATGGCCGGTGTGGGAAGTTTGACCGGTTTACTTTCCGTTGATGGTGCGGGAACTCCCATCTCGGCTTGAACCGTCTCGGGCGAAGTTTCGACGAGCCGATAAACGGAATAGGATCGGCGAAGACCGTTCGGGATGTGATTCACGCCTGCCTCAAGACAGTACCGGCGCAGGAGATTGGTCACCCTTTCATGAATCACGATCCGACCCTTGCGGGCCTTATAGGGAAGAAGAAAGGCCAGCAGATTTAGCTGCACGGGAACTGTCCTGGCGACCTTGCCTTGGGTCGCTTCCAGACAAATTTCGTTGGTGGTGAAATTGACGGCCTTCCAATCCAGTGAGGAAGCTTCGGCTGGCCGAAGACCGGCAAAGGCGCCGAGCAAAACATACAGCAGCGCGGATTGGGCCGTCGTCTCACTCCGCTTCTCCCATAAGTAGGACACCAACTTCTGCATGTCTTCCGGCGAATAGATCGCCAATTCATCATCTTGAGGTTTACGGAGTACCATCACGGCACCATGCGGATGAATCCCGCACGTAGCAAGCGCTGGGCTCTTCGTGCTTCAATCATTGACTGAAAGCACCATGATTGGATCGGCGATTTTCTCGGGCGCGATTTCCTGGTCGAGTGGCGATACGGCCGTGCCTATGGCAAAGAATTCGATCACGTGAGTTTCCCAGCCATGGCTGCCTTCATGAATATCGAGGCCAACGACCCCTTCGGCTTTGGCCGTCGCCGCCTCGGCCTGCATACGTTCGATGGCGAGTTCGCGCGCCTCGTACATGGCTGACGTGAAGTTTTCGAGCTCAACATTGCTGTTGACCGTTCCCAACGCCGCAAGCATGCCGCGATGGGCAACATGATAAACACAAGACCCCATGACCATTTCAACAGGGCGATAGCCGGCATGCAACAATGACCAGAAATCCTGGCCTGACAGATCCGAGGTGAACGGACCGCCGTCGTGCGCCTTGAAACCCGAATGCCCGTGGCCATGAACAACGCCGGTCCCAATCGCGATGAATTCCAGCATATGGGAATCCCACTCCATGCGCTTGATCGTGAGTTTGACGCCAACGATTCCATCCGCACCCATGGCCTTGGCCTCAGCCCGCATCCGCTCCATGGCAAGTTCCCGCGCATGGTACATCGCCCGGGACAGCACGTCTAATTCCTGGTTTTTACTCCAGGACCGATATTGGATACCGACATGGTAGACGCAACTTCCGACGCACATCCCAATCGGCTCGAAACCGGCTTTGCGTACGAGCAAAAATTCATTAACGCTAAAATCGGAAGTGAAAACGCCGGACGAATGGGCCGACGTGCGCATCCCCTGCAAGCGTTCACGGGCATGGGCGGGAAGATTGGTGGTCATAATTAAATAGCTCCTTCTTCGTCGTTTGAGGCGTACGACTGGTGGTGATTTTTTGTTCCGGTGAGAGGTGTTTTACCGGCATGCATGTCGACGACCATTTGAAAATCATGCATGAACGGCCTGGATTTCGGTTGGTCGACAACGGTGGCGATGACGATATGGCGGGCGAGATATTGTTTGCCGCTGTCTCTTTGCCCTTCGCTCTCGAACATCTGACTAAAATTAATGTGGGCAAGAGCGCCATTACCCTGGCTCGCGGTATCTTCACGCAAACGTTCATACGCACGATCCCGCACGTGTCTCCAATGATTGGAAAGGATGCTGCACTCGGTGTTTCCATTCCAGAATAGGTCCGCCTGCCCCTGCCAGTCGGTGATCCATCGGTACTCCGCCCCAATGGCGATGCCGGTCGGAACAATGTCCGCTTCGATTAGCTTGACGAATTCCAAGGCTGGTACCGTCGCAACGATCGGGTCCTCGCTCGCAGGCAGGCCGTCAACCTTGACCGCCGTGCCGACCAGGGTGAAATCCATGCTGCTTTCGACGTCGATAGGAATGGTGCGCATTTTCACGTCAAGAACGGCATTGGCCCCCGCGGCTCTGGCTTCATCCCGCAACCGTTGCAACGCCGTTTGCCAACCTTGGGCATGCCCATTCGTCCACGACCATCCGTAGTGAAGCCAACACGTCGCGGAGACCGCGGAGATGGGGCGGATGCCATGCGAACGGGCGATGCGTAATTCCGCGGGAGTCAGCGTGGCAATCCACGGCATTCTGCCGTCACGACTGCCCTCCATTCGTTCGCGCACGAACTTGGGGACGCGATGTACTGTCGCCCGGATCGCGCGCAGCACCTCCGCCTGTCGCGCATCCGATAAGGCGCTGCGTGCCAGTGCGTCAGCGTCGGGCTTTTTGAAGATATCGAACAAGCTCAAGATGAATTCCTCAAAGAGCCAACTAGGACAACATGAAGGTGGAGAGGGATTGGTTGAAGCTCTTGGCGTGCTCGGTGGTCTTTAATGTTTCCTGCGAGAGCTGGGCAAACCATTGCGCGGGGTCGACGTTCTTGGTGTTCAGCGTTATTCCCCGGACGACCATGGCCACCGTGGCTTTCAGTCTTCTCCCATTGACTTCCAGCGTATATTTATGCTCGCCGATTTCCACGCTGACGCCGGTGAGTTTCGCTGCGGAGAAAAACGACTTTTTTTCGAGCAGGGTCACCCGCTCCGGCATGGCTTCTTTCAGACGCAGGGCGAAGGAGCTCAAATTGCCTTCGATATCCGACGTCAACCGCCTGAGCCAGGCGGCCTGCATATCATAATCGATATTTTGGGAGGATTCGTTCATTTCACCGTTCTTTCAGGGCGTTCAAGGCGACTCCTCGCATTCCCGCTCCAAGACGATCCCGAATCGCGGTCAGCTTCGCCTCGCGATCCCGATCGCCTGCCGCGACTTCCCGTTCAATGGCGATCACTTCGTTCATCGTCTGGATGGCTTCATCGGCAACCTTTGCCAAAACATCGATGTTGCGCTGGTCTCCCCCCAGGCTTCGGGCGGCACTGGTCGCGGCGTCATGGGCGCCCTTGGAAGCCAGCAGGGTGATTTGCCGGGCGGCTTCATCCAGTTTTTCGGATTCGTCCGCGGCGCGACGGATATCAACCTGGACAGCCGCCTGCGAGGCCACGGCCATGAGTCGCGGAATGACGACCAACATCCCGTTGGAAATTTTCATCATCCGCGTTTCCGCCGCATTCCGATTTTGGCCGATGATCGGAATGAGGAGCGCCGAGCCGACTAAATTTTCCCGCATCTCCGCGATCTTGCCGCGAAAGTTGGCCAGGGCATTCCGAAATTCCATGACTTCGGCGGCCTCGGTGGGATCACCCGTGCTGATCGCATGAAGACGCAACGTTTCCAGTTCCTCTTCGCCCCGGTCCAGCGCGATCTGCCCGGCGGCAATTTCAATTTTTAATCCGTAAAGGCTTTTCTTGATCGCCGTCGCTTGCTGGTCGAGATTGGCCACGCTGACGGCCAGGTCAGCTTTGGTCCTGCGCGCTTTGGCCTCTTCCTGATCCATCAAAGTCAAAAACTGTTTGCGGTTTTCCTGGAATCCCTTGAAAGCCGTGTGGGCATCCGAAAGCGTCCCGAGGATTTTGCCCACGATGCCCTTGGGTTTCGCCGACTTGTCGGCGGTGGATTCCGCCTGCAGATCCTGAATGCGAAGAATTTTGACGCCGTCGATCACGGCGGCGGCGATCCGGCCCACTTCCCCGGCGTCACCGAGTCGCACGCCGGCCAATAATTGGCGGGAAGATTGGGCAATTTCCGCGAGAACGTGGTCGCCATGGGACAGGAGGGTATCGGTCCTCCTAAAATCGATCTTACTGGCGGAATCCTTGGCGGCCGCAAGGTCCTCCGGGCTGAGGTTGGCGACCTCGACGAGCCGTGGGGATGGAGGCGCGGCAGCCAGGCGTGCGTCCGATACTGTGACCAGTTGAGTGTTTACCGGAGATGGATTCGCCGAGGGCGCCGTGACCGGCTCGGTCAAATTATCGAAGGAAGAAAGGTCGAGTGGTTCCGGCGATTTTTCTTCCTGCATAAATTGCTCCTTTACTGGCGATGACGAATGATCGTCGTTGCTTAGGCGGTTCTATCGCTTCGGGGACGAATGTCAATATTGCTAGGGCGTTACCTTAATTCCCCACAACAATGGAGTCGATCAAGCCCCGGTGCTCTTTTGACATGCCGGTACGGAAAACGTCTACGTTCCGGGGGTATTGATTCCAAAAGTTTCTTTGGAGGTCATTTATGCTTCACTGATGTCCGGCTTGCAGATATTTCTTGTAGTCAAGCCATGATAGTGTCTTAGTAACACTAAGATGAAGCCTGAACAGAAGAAATACTCAGTTCTCCTCACCGACCTTTACCAGCTCACCATGGCCTATGGGTACTGGAAGAATCGGGTCCATGAGCGTGAAGCGGTTTTTCATCTTTTCTTCCGCAAGAACCCCTTCAACAGCGGTTTTAGCGTGGCTTGCGGTTTGGCAGATGTCATCGAGTACATTGAGACCTTTCGCTTGGATGTGGACGAGTTGGCCTACTTGGCCACTCTAACGGGAAACGACGGCAAGGCATTGTTCGAGGTGGGGTTTCTTGATTACCTGCGGAACCTGCGCTTTTCTTGCGATATTGATGCGATTCCCGAGGGAACCCTGGTTTTTCCTCATGAGCCCCTGGTACGGGTGCGCGGACCTATTCTCCAGTGTCAGCTTTTGGAAACGGCGTTGCTCAACATTGTCAATTTTCAAACGCTGATCGCCACCAAGGCCGCGCGGGTGTGCCGCGCAGCCGCGCCGGAGCCCGTTCTCGAATTCGGCCTCCGCCGAGCCCAGGGGATCGACGGCGCGATGGCTGCCAGCCGGGGCGCACACGTCGGCGGCTGCACTGCCACCTCAAACGTGCTGGCGGGAATGCGCTACGGAATTCCGGTGAAAGGCACCCACGCCCACAGCTGGGTCATGTCTTTCGACACGGAAGAGGAAGCGTTCGATGCCTATGCCGACGCGATGCCCAACAACTGTGTCTTCCTTGTCGATACGTACGATACTCTCGAAGGTGTCCGCACGGCCGTGCGGGTGGGCAAACGTCTGCGCGAAAAGGGCCACGAATTGGTTGGTGTCCGGCTCGACTCTGGTGATCTGGCCTATCTCAGCATTGAAGCGCGCAAGATACTGGACGAAGGCGGGTTTCCGCAAGCGCTGGTCGTTGCGAGTAACGACCTCGACGAGCAGATCATTACCAGCATCAAGCAGCAGGGCGGTCAGATCGATATTTGGGGAGTTGGGACCAAGCTGGTTACCGCTTACGATCAGCCTGCGATGGGCGGTGTTTATAAGCTCGCCGCCATTCGGGAGGGCAACGGGGAATGGCGGTACAGCGTGAAGCTTTCAGAGCAGCCGATTAAGGTCTCAAATCCGGGAATTCAGCAGGTACGCCGTTTCCGCCTCGGGAATGAATTCATCGGTGATATGATCTACAACGAAGGCGTACCGATGAAAAGCGACCGGGTCATTGTCGATCCGATCAATATGAGCCGGAGCAAGAAGATGCCCGCGGACGCGACGACCGAAGAGTTATTGATTCCTATCTTCAGGCAGGGAAAGCCTGTTTACCAGAGCCCGAAGATTGAAGAACTGCGCCAGCGAACGCAAAATCAACTCGCAGGCTTCCACGACGGCATTAAACGTTTTTTAAATCCACACGAATACCCAGTTGGTCTCGAGGCAGGACTTCATCAACTGAAGACTGAACTCATCCTGAAAGCGCGAGGCATTGACACCTGAACGACCATGACAACACTCCGAGCCATTCAGGGCGACATAACCAAGCTGAACGTTGACGCCATCATCAACGCGGCCAACACGTCGTTGCTGGGCGGTGGAGGCGTGGATGGAGCGATCCACCGTGCGGCCGGTCGTGAGCTGCTGGAGGAATGCAGGACTCTCCGCGGCTGCAAGACCGGAGAAGCCAAGATCACAGGCGGATATCGACTTCCGGCTAAGTTCATCATCCACACGGCTGGCCCCGTTTGGCATGGCGGGGCTCGAGGTGAAGAAGATCTCCTGATGAATTGCTACCGGAATTCGCTAACGATTGCGACGGAAAGGAAACTCGCCTCCATCGCATTCCCCGCCATCAGCACCGGCGTCTACGGGTACCCCATACGCTCGGCTACCGAGGTCGCCGTTCGGACCGCGCGGGAATTCACCATCAACCCAAGCAGTCTGATGGAAATCATCTTTTGCTGCTTCAGCCTAGGTGACCTGAAAGTTTATGAGGAAGTGCTAACTGAAGGGAACAAGACGCCATGAGCCGCGCGTTCGTTGTCTTCGGAATTCGCTCTTACGCGACAATGGCCCAGCAGGTGGCCAAGTTGCTCAAGGCGAACCTTGGCCACGTGGAGATTCGAGAATTCCCCGACGGCGAGCGCTACCAGCGCATTCTTACCAAGGTTTCGGACAAGGATGTCGTACTGGTCGGTGGCACCATCAGTGACGCGGCCACGCTGGAACTTTATGACCTGGCTTGCGCCCTGGCGAAATACGGCGCGCGAAGCCTGGACCTGATCATCCCGTATTTCAGTTATTCAACGATGGAACGTGCCGTTCAGAGCGGAGAAGTCGTCACCGCCAAAACCCGCGCCCGCCTCCTCTCATCCATTCCCGATGCGGCGCGCGGCAACCGCGCCTTTCTGCTCGATCTTCATTCGGACGGCATTCCCCACTATTTTGAAGGCGACCTCACTGCCTACCATGTTTATGGAAAGCCTTTCGTTGCAGAGGCGGCGCGGCACCTGGGAGGAAAGGATTTCGTCCTGGCTTCAACCGATGCGGGGCGCGCCAAGTGGGTGCAATCGCTGGCTGAAGACTTGGGCGTCGATGCCGCCTTCGTTTTCAAAAGGCGGCTGAGTGGACAGCGCACGGCGGTGACGGGCGTGAGCGCCCAAGTCAAAGGCCGGCATGTGATCATTTACGACGACATGATCCGCACTGGTGGCTCACTTTTGAGCGCAGCGCGGATTTATCAGGCGGCCGGAGCGAAGATCATCGATGTTATCAGCACACACGGCCTCTTTCCCGGCGATGCCTTGGTGAAGCTGCAAAAATCAGGAGTCATCCGGAAGATTCATGTGACCGACAGTCATCCACGCGCAGTGGAATTGAAAAGCCAATTCCTGAAGGTACATCCCGTCGCCCCTTTGCTGGTTGATGCATTAAAGGAGCAATCATGAAACTCATTCGCGTTGCGGCGGCTGTGCTGAATCAGACGCCCCTCGACTGGGCGGGGAACGAATCACGCATTGTCGATGCGCTTCGGCAGGCGCGAGCGCAGGGAGCCACCATCCTGTGCCTGCCCGAGCTCTGCATCACCGGTTACGGCTGCGAGGACGCCTTTCATTCCGCGGGCATCCAGAGCACGGCGGTCACCATCCTGGAAAAACTGGTGCCACAAACCCAAGGCATGGTCGTCACCATCGGCCTGCCACTGATGTTTCAGAATGCGCTTTTCAACGTCGTGTGCGTCGCCGCCGACGGCAAGATTCTCGGCTTTGTCGCGAAACGGTTTCTGGCTGGCGACGGCATTCATTACGAACCGAGATGGTTCAAGCCATGGCCCCAGCAGGTTCGGACCACGGTGGAGGTCTTGGGGAAGAGCTATCCCATCGGCGACATTTTCTTCCAGGTCGGTGACGTCCGCATTGGCCTCGAGATTTGCGAGGATGCCTGGGTCGCCTCCCGACCTGGCGCGGCGCTGGCTTTGCAGGGCATCGACATCATCCTCAACCCCAGCGCGAGTCACTTCGCCTTTGGCAAGATCCGCGTTCGCGAGCGTTTTGTATTGGAAGGCTCACGGGCCTTCAACGCCAGCTACGTTTATAGCAATCTGCTCGGCAATGAATCGGGCCGCGCCATTTACGATGGAGGAGCACTCATTGCGAGCGGAGGGGCCCTGCTCGCGAGGGGCCCCCGCTTCTCCTACCGCGACGCGATTGTGACCTCGGCGGTGATCGATGTCGGCGCAACACGGATGAATCAGTCTCGCACGGCGAGTTATCGTCCGGATATTACCAACGCCCCGGTCGAGGCGGTCCACGCTGATTTTCCATGGCCAAAAGTGAACAAATTTGAAGTGCCACACCCGGAGTCGCCCGCGTGGGAAACCAGCACGACTTTGAAGGAGGAAGAATTCACGCGTGCTGTGACGCTTGGACTTTTCGACTATCTTCGCAAAAGCAAATCCCAAGGCTTCGTCGTCTCGCTCAGCGGCGGCGCGGACTCAACCGCGGTAAGCTGTCTGGTGGCTCAAGCGGTCCAGCTTGCCGCCGCAGAATCAGGGCTGGATGGTCTGAAGAAGAAACTGCCCTTCCTGCGCGGGACTGAATCGATCGACGATGCGGACGCCTTCATCAAAAGACTGCTGACCTGCGTCTATCAGGCCAGTTCCAACAGCTCGTCGACGACCCGCGAAGCGGCACGACAGGTAGCCAAAGCACTTGGCGCAACATTCCACGAATTCAACATCAGCGTCCTCATCGATGAATATACGAAGATGGTCGAGCAGGGGCTCGGCCGGAAGCTGAGCTGGAAAACAGATGACATCGCGCTTCAGAACATCCAGGCGCGTGTGCGCTCCCCGGGCATCTGGATGGTGGCGAATTTGCAAAACGCCCTCTTGCTCGCGACCAGCAATCGGTCCGAGGCAGCCGTGGGTTATGCCACCATGGACGGCGATACGAGCGGCGGACTGAGCCCCATTGCCGGAATCGACAAGGCATTTCTCCGCCAGTGGCTCCGATGGGCAGAGAATGAAGGCCCGAAAGGCCTGGGAAACATTCCGGCTCTCTCGGTTGTGAACCAGCAGGCCCCGACAGCCGAGCTTCGTCCCCAGGAGAGCAAGCAGACCGACGAGGACGATCTGATGCCTTATCCGATTCTCGATGCGATCGAGAAGGCCGCCATTCGTGACAAGCAGACACCCGTCGAGGTCTTCTATCGCATGCAGGCTGAATTTCCCAAGGAGGATCGGACTCAGCTTGGTCTCTGGGTGGAACGCTTCTTTCGGCTCTGGTGCCGCAATCAATGGAAGCGAGAACGCTATGCACCCTCTTTCCATCTCGACGACGAAAACCTTGATCCCAAAACTTGGTGTCGCTTCCCCATTTTATCGGGCGGGTTTGAGATGGAAATTGCCGAACTGAATGCGTTGCTGAAGGCTGACCGCGCATGACCTATCTCCTATTTCCAGGCCGACATTTGCTCAATACGCGCTTTCAGGAGCAATACCTCCATCAGGTTTTGGCGGCAGCGCCGGGATCTCAACCGGGATTAAAACCAGGCCAAGCCGTCGCCGATCAACCGATCACCCAAATCATCTTTGCCATCACCTCCTCCAATCAGGCGAACTCGCGGTACAACCCCGTTCCCTTTTATGTCCGCGCCATTGGAGTGGACCGTTTCGCCCGCAGTTTGGAGACATCGGCTCCCTATTCCGTTTTCGGTGTTCCCCACTATGGGCATACGACGTCATTCGCCGATTTTACGGTTAAGGAAATCGCCGATCAGAGTGAGGGCTTGATCCGATTGAATCCTTCCAACTGCTTGGTCCTCTGCTCGACGCCCGCGGTGATCGAGCTTTATCAGAAGCTCGGCTATTCCATCCTCACCGCGGAGCAGACTCAACCAGGTGTACCGACACCAATCGATTTGGTTCGTGAAGTGGCTGCCCGAGGCGACGAATGGCAGGCGTCTGAATTATTGGATCAACAACTGGCACCGGCGAGCAGATCGCTATTCAAGGATTTCCCTGAAGTAACGCGACGGATCATCCGACTCTACAACGATCCTCTCGTTAATCAGGAAGGAAGTCTGACGGAAAAACGAAACTACAATACGTATGCCCGCGGGATGAATGAGATCATCCGGCTCAAATACCTCGATATCTGCGAGGTGATACGACCCGGACGGATTGTCGACGAAGGTTGCGCCGATGGGGCACTGCTGGCGGAAATTAGCCAGGGATTTCCCGACTCCGATCTCTATGGGATCGATTTGTCCGCCGAATTTGCCGACCGTTTTGAGGAACGCCGACGGGCGGGAGACTTTGGGGGTAGTTACGTGCATTTCTTCCTCCGAAATTTGCTCAATCCCGTGTTTGAACCTGAGTCGATTGACACGACGATTTGCAACAGCACGTTGCACGAGTTGTGGAGCTACGCGAATGGAGAGTCGAGCGTTCGCGATTACCTGAAGGAGAAATATCGCCAGCTTCGTCGCAGGGGACGTCTTGTCATTCGAGATGTCGTTGGGCCCGAGCATGCCGGCGAAACGGTTTTGCTTTGGTGCAATCCGGAAGATGGGAAAGTGACTGAAAGGAAAGACCCGGCAACGCTGGAAGACAGAAGCGAGGCTATTCTCAGCCATCTTTCGACCCAGGATCGATTTTATCTATTCATTCGCGATTTCCTGAGAAATAAGCCGGCTCGAAAATCCGAGATCGTCCACTACCAGCAGATCGAAATTGAAGGACGGGGCTATTTTCGCCTGAGCAGGCAACTGGCCGGAGAATTTCTATCGAAGAAGGATTACATCGATAATTGGAACTCGGAAACGAACGAGGAGTTCTGTTTCTGGGACTTCAAACGCTGGAAACAGGTGCTGACCGAAACGGGCTTTCAGATCGTCGAAACATTTTCGCATCCGACCCGCGGCTCGCGCGTTTATTGCAATCCGTGGACCGTTGAGCATCGCTACAAGGGAAGCGTGGAACTTTTGCGGGACAGCGCCCCTCATCAGCCTCTGGAGTTTCCTCCGACCAACATGATTTTGGTCGCGGAAAAATAGCGGGCACATTACGCGTTAGCCTCAGGGTGTTAAAAATAAACTTTGACATAGTGTCTATTATACACTAATCTGTCTTTGGAAAGAACGGAACCAACATGGCACATACCTACGAATATCCCCGGGCGGCCTTGACTGTCGATTGCGTCGTCTTCGGTTTTGACGAGGGGGACTTAAAGCTTCTGCTGATCCAGCGCGATCTTGAACCTTTCGCGGGCAAATGGGCGCTTCCTGGCGGCTTCGTGCGGGTAGAGGAATCTTTAGACGAAGCCGCTCTCCGTGAATTGCAGGAGGAAACAGGCGTGGGCAAGGTCTACCTGGAGCAGCTTTACACTTTCGGCGAGCCAAAACGCGATCCCCGGGAACGTGTCGTTACGGTCGCTTATTACGCTCTGGTCAAACTCAGCGATCACCGAATCAAGGGAGCCACCGATGCGCGCAACGCGGCTTGGTTCGATATCAACGACCTGCCCCGCGTGGCTTTCGATCACGAAAAGATCATCGACGCCGCACTGGTCCGCCTGAAAGGTAAGGTCCAGTACGAGCCTCTAGGATTCGAGCTCCTCCCTGCCAAATTCACGCTCACGCAGCTCCAGCATCTTTACGAGACCATCCTGGAAGCGCCGCTGGATAAGAGGAACTTTCGCAAAAAGATTCTCGGCATGGATCTCCTCATCGAGACCGACGAAATCGAGCAGGACGTCGCGCACCGGGCGGCGCGGCTCTATCGCTTTGACGAAACCAAGTACCGGCAACTGAAGAAGAAGGGCTTCAATTTCGAGCTATGAACGCGCTGATCATCGTCGATATGCAGAACGACTTCGTCGAAGGGGGGGCACTCGGCGTACCCGGAGGTAAGGAGCTTGTTCCTTTGATCAACAGGCTACAACCCTGCTTTGACCTCGTGGTGGCCACACAAGATTGGCATCCCGCGAACCATGGGAGTTTTGCGGCCAATCATCCGGGACGGAAGGCGTTTGAATTGATTGAGCTGGCTGGCCTGCCGCAAACGCTCTGGCCCGTTCACTGCGTCCAGAATACGCCGGGAGCCGATTTCGTCCCAGACTTGGATCGGAGTCGGTGGGCGACCGTTTTTCAGAAGGGCATCGATCCTGAAATCGACAGCTACAGCGGCTTTTTCGATAACGGGCAACACCGGGCCACGGGGCTGCGAGACTTCCTTGAGAAGCAAGGAGTCGACCAAGTGTTCGTTCTCGGACTTGCGACCGACTACTGCGTGAAGTTCACGGCTCTCGACGCAGTTGCTTCAGGCTTCAAGCCCACTTTGATCGAAGATGCGAGCAAGGGAGTCGATCTGAATCCCGGTGACGTGCAAAAGGCTATCACCGAGATGGGTAGCGCAGGTGTGACGATCAAACAGGCGGTAGATTTTCTCAATTAACTCGAAAGGAAACGACAATGTTTGGACTCAAAACTGTTCCTCAAGGCGAGCGGGTCATGGTGTTGCATACCAACGGCAGGGTTAATTATGTCGATGGGCCAACGCGCTTGGTCGTCCTCACGGCAAAGGTTCAGCCGTTGCGGCGAACCAGCGCCGAGCCCCACCAATATCTGGTTATCCGGAAGAAGGATGGGACGACCGAGCACGTGCCCGGTCCCGCCGCCGTCTGGTTTGATCCAGTCGTGCACCTCGAAATCAAGGTCCAGGAGGCAACGAAAGTCGATGCGAACGAGGCGCTCGTGGTTTACCAAAAGACCGAAACGAGCGTGGCGCGTCGAATTGTGCGCGGGCCGGCGCTCTTCGTCCCCTCTCCGCAGGAATGGGTGCATCTGTTCAGCTGGCACGGCACGGACCCGAAGCACGGTTACCGCAAGCTGCCCCATGCGCTCAACTTCACCAAGCTCTTGGTCATCCCAGACCAGATGTATTTCGATGTCGAGAACGTCCGGACGGGAGACGATGCCCTATTGATTGTAAAGTTGATGGTCTTCTTCGAGCTGATCGACATCGAGAAGATGCTCGACCAGACGCATGACCCTATCGCTGACTTCATCAACGCTCTCAGCGCGGATGTCGTCGATTACGTCGGGGGAAACGATTTCGAGGCCTTCAAGACCAAGACGGATGCCCTCAATCAGATCGAGACCTATGGTCAACTGACGCAACGCGCGGAAAAGATCGGCTACCGGATCACCAAGGTGGTCTATCGCGGTTACTACGCGAGCGACAAGCTTCAGGCGATGCATGACAATGCCATTGAATGCCGCACGCGGCTGATTCTTGAAGCCGATACCGAGAAGCAGGCGCAGGAATTGGCCGATTTGAAGTTGAAGCGCGAATTAGAACGCGCCGCCACCCGCCAGCAGATGGAAGAGGCCGAGACGCAACATCAAAACCGGATCAAACAACTGGTACACGATGCCGAACTGGCCCAGCGCGAAACCGATCAGAAGCAGCTTTTGGAGGCGAAGTGGCGCGAGGAGGAAATCGCAACAGAGGTCAAGCGTCGTCAGAACGCGTTAGCCATCGAACAGGAACGGGCCATGCATGAAGAACAGACGGGATTCTTCACGCGCATGCGCGAACTCCAGGTCGATCTGACTCGCTACCTAGTGGCCCAATACCAAAATCCCGACAAGGTGATCCGCATCGACAACGGCCCTACGCCGCAGCTGCACCTGCATGAAAATTAGGAAAGAACGGAAAGTTTTATGAGTAAGAAAGATGTCAGTAACAGCAAGTTTCTGAGTCTGGTGCTACGGCATCAACCGGAAACCATCGGCGTCGTGCTTGATCCCAACGGTTGGATCGAAGTCGAGCTGCTGCTTGGCGCACTGGCCCAACACGGCCGACAGCTGAGCCGCGAGGAATTGGAGCGTCTTGTTCGCGAAAGCGATAAGCAGCGTTTTGCTTTCAACGAGGACGGGAAACGGATTAGGGCCAATCAGGGTCATTCAGTCGAAGTCGACCTGGCGCTTGCGCCTCAAACCCCACCCGAAATCCTTTACCACGGCACCGTGGACCGTTTTTTGGACTCTATCTTGGCTACAGGTCTTCGAAAAGGTGAGCGCCACCATGTGCACCTTTCCGCAAATCGCGAGACTGCGGAGAAAGTCGGCCAGCGTCGCGGCAAGCCTGTGATTCTGGAAGTTCGCTCCGGAGATATGCACCGGGCCGGCATCCCGTTCTTTTTGTCGAACAACGGGGTCTGGCTGGTGGACCATGTGCCGACGGAATTTATCGTTCACAAAAAGGTGCCGCCCGTTTCAACGACAGCACCCGAGCCAAGAACCATAACTCTCTTTCGACCGACGGGTCTCAATGAGCTTAAGCTAGTTTATCAATCAGGCATGAAGTCGTGGCCTCCGCGTTTACCGGGCCAGCCCATCTTCTATCCTGTGATGAATCGGGAATACGCCCAGCAGATTGCCCGCGACTGGAACGCAAAATCCAAGCCCGCAGAGATCGGTTTCGTGGTTCGTTTTGATGTTCAATCCGACTACATCGCCAGATTTCCTGTCCAAAAAGTGGGCGGAAAACAACATTTGGAATTATGGGTACCAGCAGAAGAGCTTGATGAATTCAACCAGCACGTCGTGGGATTGCTGGAGATCACCGATGTCTTTCGCGGCCCACAGTGCAAGGTCGACATTGACGAAAAACTTCGATTACCAAAAACCTGGCTGACCTAACTTACCATGAAAAACCCTTCTCCTGACTTCCCAGAAAACGCTGAGAGCCAAACTCTATTTCAAGGTCACTTTCTCCAAGTGAAAAAGATAGGCCACTGGGAATACGTCGAGCGCAGCAAGACGAGCGGAATCGTGGCAATCTTGGCCGTCACCGAAAGGCGGGAGCTTATTCTGGTGGAGCAATTCCGCGTGCCGGTAAACCAGCGTGTCATCGAAATCCCAGCCGGCTTGGCGGGCGACATCGAGGGCGCGGAGAATGAAGCCCTCGCCGAAGCGGCCAAGCGGGAATTAGTCGAAGAAACCGGTTATGCCGCGGATCGAATGGAATACCTCACGGAGGGGCCTCCCTCAGCCGGACTGTCCACCGAGGTGGTTACTTTCTTTCGCGCGCACGGCTTGAAGAAAATTTCCGCCGGCGGCGGCGATGGATCGGAAGACATTCAAGTCCATCTCGTGCCCCTGGCTCAACTGGACGCGTGGATCGAAACCAAACGCAAAGAAGGCTGCCTTGTGGATTACAAGGTCTATGCCGCGCTTTATTTCGAGGTCACCCCTCCCAAGGCACCAAATTTATGAATAAAACAACCTGCATTGGCCTTTTCGGCACATGTGGCAACTCCACTTGGCGAACCGGCTTTATTAAAAAATACGAGGAACTTAGGATGACCTATTTCAATCCTCAGGTACCCCAGTGGGATCCGAGTTGCGCTGCTAATGAGGCCCGTCACCTCGCAGAGGACGAGATTCTGATCTATCCGATTTTGAGCGAGACCTACGGCATTGCGAGCCTCGCTGAATCGGGGTACGCGGTCGCCCAGGCACTCAAACCGGGCTCGATCCGGCATATCCTTCTATTTGTGGAATCGGAAGTGAACGACCAGCTGAAGGAAAAAAATCCGCAGCTTGCAGATGAAAGTCGACGTGCACGTCACCTCGTCATCGCGCATCTCAACGAACTCAAGCTTCCCACGGTCCACAGTTGCCAGTCGCTGGACGAGATGCTCGCGTTGTCCGTAAAAATCGCACAAGGCATATGAACCGCTTGATCCATGCCGTCCTGCTCGGAACAGCCGTTGGGGACAGCATGGGTTTGCCAGCCGAAAATCTCCCACCCTGTCGGATTCAAAAGCGCTGGCCAGGAGCGTGGTCCCTACGCTTTGTCTGTGGCAGAGGGATGGTGAGCGATGATACAGAGCATACCGTATTCGTGGCTCAATGCCTGGCCGAGCGGCCATCCGATGCGAAATCTTTTCAACGGAGGCTGGCTTGGAAATTACGCTGGTGGCTGCTCTGCGTCCCTGCCGGGATCGGGTTCGCCACCTTGCGAGCCATCCTCAAACTTTGGATGGGATTTTCGTCCTCGCGCAGTGGTGTCTTTTCCGCTGGAAACGGCCCTGCCATGCGAAGTGCGTTGATCGGGATCTATTTTGCAGGCGACACGGCTCAAATACGCGAATACGTCAGGGCGTCGACTCGTTTGACCCATACTAATCCCAAGGCGGAGACGGCGGCGCTTGCAGTGGCACTGACGGCATCATGGTCTGCGCAAGGACTTCCCCCCGAAGGAGACCATTTCGACGAGATTCGTCAGCATTGGATTTCCGCCGGAGCGGACGATCCCGACTGGCTCGCGCTGATTCAGAAAATCGCGCAAGCGAATGACCGTCGAATGTCAGTCTCGGATTTCGCACGGGAACTTGGCCTGAGCAAGGGAGTAACTGGCTACGCTTATCACACCGTCCCCGTCGCGCTGTACGCGTGGGCGCGGCACTACGGCAATTTTCGTGCAGGGCTGGAAGCGGTCCTTAATTGCGGCGGCGATACCGATACGCTCGGGGCGATCACAGGTGCTCTCCTGGCGATCAACGGCGCCATTCCGGAGGATTGGAGTTCGGGACTTTGCGACTACCCCATTTCTCGGACCTACCTTCAAAAGCTGGCCGTCGCCTTGGAGTCTCGACCAGACGAAATCAATCAACAAATCCCCTCATTTGCTTGGGCGGCACTGCCGTTCCGCAACCTCGTCTTTTTGTCGATTGTTATCGCCCACGTCTTCCGCCGTCTCATCCCCTGATTTATGAATTCACAACCTCCATTCGAACGATCCTATTGGGCAGTTCCGAATCAACTTTTGGCTGGCTGCTACCCCGGCGATCTCGATCCTCATACCATGAGCGCCAAGCTGGACGGGCTGGTTCAAGCTGGAGCGACTCTCGTGGTCAACCTGATGGAAGCGATGGAGGTCGATCACGCCGGACACCCGTTCATCGACTATCGGTTGCCTCTCGAAAAGGCAGCTAAGAAAGCCGGCGAACCACTGCGATGCGTTCGTTTTCCCATTCAAGACATGTCAATTCCAACGACCAGACAAATGCGGGAAATCCTCGATGCCATACACAACGAACTCGGCAAGGGAGGCGTGGTCTATGTCCACTGCTGGGGAGGCAAGGGGCGCACGGGAACAGTAGTCGGATGCTTCCTCCTGGCGAACGGATTGGCAGACCGGCAAACCGTCTTGGAGAAAATCCGAACTTTGACGGCCCATGCCTCAAAATTCTTTTGGCCAACGCCACAAACACAGGAGCAGTGTGACTTCGTGACCGAGTGGGAGGCAGAACTCGCATGAACGAACGGGAAGATCGTTTTCTCGGCTGCCTGACTGGCCTCGCCGTCGGAGACGCCGTGGGAACCACGCTGGAGTTTCGATCCCCTGGCACCTTTGCTCCCATTGATGACATGGTGGGCGGTGGCCCGTTCAATTTGAAACCCGGAGAATGGACCGATGATACTTCGATGGCTCTATGTCTTGCCGCAAGCCTGGTTGAATCGAAGGGATTCGATCCTATCGATCAGTTGGAACGCTATTGCAGATGGCACCGCGATGGGTACATGAGCAGCAATGGTGTTTGTTTCGACATCGGAAACACCGTCCGAAGCGCCTTGGACACCTATCGTATGTACCGAAAGCCGGATTCAGGGTCCAAGGATCCAAACAGCGCAGGCAACGGCTCCATCATGCGACTCGCTCCAGTGCCCATGTACTTTGGTTCCGATGCGCTGGCCGCCACCGATTATTCCGGGAAGAGCTCCCTGACAACGCATGGAGCGATCACCTGCGTGGATGCATGCCGCTATTTTGGTGAGCTGACTTGGGGAGCCCTGAACGGTGTAGCCAAAGATGAATTGCTGTTTCCTGGATTCTCTCCGGTGAAAGACGCTTGGTCAAAACAACCGCTTTGCCCTCTGATTTCCCAGATCGCGAAAGGCTCCTTCAGGCGGAAAAGGCCGCCGGAGATTCGTGGAACAGGCTATGTGGTTAAAAGCCTCGAAGCGGCATTGTGGGCCTTCCACTCCAGCGATGATTTTCGTACGGGTTGCCTGCTGGCCGTCAATCTTGGCGATGATGCGGACACCACTGGAGCGGTTTATGGTCAACTCGCTGGGGCCTTCTACGGCTTTGAGGCCATTCCACAATCTTGGCGTACCAAGCTTGCACATAAAGATTTGATATCCGAACTGGCCATCAAACTCATGAATGGGCATACCCAACGATAAAGACGGCGTCATCTCCGAGGCTCCACGTGAATCCATCCCATATCGAATACCTCTGGCACGTTACGGTGCTCTCGAATTTTGCCCGTGCCTACAATAAGTACACGCGTACCTATTCGAAGGCGGCTATTCCGGAAAGCACATACCCAGATCGCTTTTTCCTGTTGAGGAAGGGCGAATTGGACATTGGCATACGCAAGGCTGGGGCCCTGCTGACCAAACTGGCGCTACCGGGCAACCGGCTTATTGCCTTAGGAACCCGCGTCTCGGTCGACCAACTGAAGCCAAATACGCGAACAGGCTTAGGGCAATACGTGGAAAGCTCGATAATCCACGTCGAGGAAGTTGCCCTCATCGAGGACAATGACCCTGATGCTTGGCTCGTCTCCGTATCCACCGAGGAGGTAAGCGCGCTTTCACTCCAGCTTCTAAGTCCGGAGTTGCACCGCTATAGCGAGATCAAGCCACGCAGTTTTTCCATTCTGCCAATCGCTCGTGGATGCCAAGCATCCTGCCCTTTTTGTTTTTCCGAAGCTTCTGCTTCCGCGGAACAGGAACAGGCCAAGCTTAACCTTGGCCACCTCCGTCAGTTTGCTGAGGAAGCACGATCTCGCGGAGCTGAACGGTTTGTTATCACCGGTGGGGGTGAACCAGGACTTGTGCGTCACGAGTTGCTCCGGGAGGTCATTACCATAGGACGTCAGACGCTCGGTAAAACTATTTTGATAACGAACGGTCATCATCTCGCGAACCGGACACCCATAGCGCTTGCAGAGCAGTTGGCCGACTATGCAAACGCTGGTCTTAGTGTCCTAGCCATATCGCGGCATCACTACGATGCCGATGCCAGTGAACAACTGATGAGCCTCCGCACAGATGTTGCTTCCATTGCGCAGGCTTGGAACCAAGGCCGAGCCCGTTGGCCATACTTACGGCTGCGCTTCACCTGCGTATTGCAGAAAGGCTGCATCGACCGCGTGGAAGCGCTCGAAGCCTACATCGACTGGACCTCCAATCTGGGTGTAAGCGAGATCTGCTTCAAAGAGCTCTATGTCAGCACCAGCGTCGAGTCAGTCTACCATCGGCATGCAGCCAACGAATGGAGTCATGCGAACCAAGTTCCCCTATCACTGGTATTGGAGTTTGCCACTCGGCATGGTTTTGAAGAAATCGACCGCCTCCCTTGGGGATCGCCCGTCTTTCGCGGTCACTGGAAAGGTCGCCCCATGCAAATTGCTGCTTATACGGAACCGAGTCTCTTTTGGGAACGTGCCCACGGCATCGCACGAAGCTGGAATCTCATGTCCGATGGCCGGTGTCTGGTCTCGCTTGAGGATCGCGCAAGTGAAATCTCATTACCTGTTACCGCATGAACTTCTCCGATTTTCAGCGGTTTCGCGAAAGAATTCTGCGAGAGCGAAGCAATGTCCTCGATTGCGCCGCGACAAATCTTTACGCCTCTTTGGCGCGGCTTATTCCACCGGCCACGCCAACACCTGAGCACACGGTACATCGTTGCCATCTCGCGACGGAATGGGGGCACCACTTTGGTTTTTCACCAGAGACCTCTCGGCTCGCCTTTGTTTCCAGCGGTGCACGTGATAGTCTTTCGCGGCTCTTCAGGTACTACAAAAGCACCAATACCTGCCTCTGGCTTCCTGCGGACAATTATCCTGTTTACGGTGAACTCGCCCGAACAGCTGGTTTCACACCTTGCGAATTTCCAACGATTCCCACTCCTGTATGGCCGAACTCTGCACCCGCGACTGGACCTGAACTTCTTGTTGTCACAAATCCACTGAAGCCTCTCGGTCGTTGGCTTACGCAAAGTGACGTCGCTACACTCAAAGTTTGGCTTACGGCCAGTCCGCAACGCCGCCTGATTCTTGATGTGGTCTACACGTTTGATCGGCAATTCCACGCCACCACCCTCGAGCTCATAGCGACCGGCCAGACGATCCTGCTTCACTCGCTTACCAAGGGCTGGCTGCACCCACGTCTTTTCGGAGTTGCGCTTGTACCTGCAATCGACGCCAAAGCTTTAGCAGACTCGTTTCGCACACAGCCCCCCTCACAGTCCAACCTCGCCCGCGCACGGGAACTCCTATCCTCTCACGCGGAGATGCCAATCGTTGTCGCAAATGAAATTGCGGCAGCTCGCGAACGTCTTCACTCCGCTTTGCCCATCATGTCTCCTGCGTTATCCTCCCTTGATGCGGCCAGTTATTTCACACCTGTTTCTGGCCACTGGTCGGATCTGATCGAAACCCACAATATTCTCGGCATTCCCGCCAGCGTCTTCGGTTCATCACGCGATGACATTACCATACTCAGCAGCTTGAATTTTGTGGTATGAAACCAATCGATTGTCTCGATCTCTACGAGGATGCTGAATTTTATGATACAGAATTCGCTTCGCGGGATTTGGAAATCCCTTTTTATCGTAAATATGCCCGGCAAGCCGCGGGACCCGTACTGGAAATTGCTTGTGGCACAGGCAGGCTAACCCTACCCATTGCGCGTGACGGTATCAACGTAACCGGACTCGACGTCTCACGCTCTATGCTCGATCTTGCCCGCCGCAAAACGAGTGCCGAAGGGCTAAACATCGAATGGGTCGAGCAGGACTGCCGAGACATGCGACTTTCCAAGAACTTTGGGTTGGCCTTCTCCGCCACCAACGCTATGCAGCACCTCCTCGACAAGGAATCCGTCCTCGCCTTTCTCCAATCGGCCAGAAATGTGCTCCTGCCCAACGGGCTACTCATCCTGGATGTTTTCAATCCCAACTTGTCAAAGCTAAACCGTCCAGCAGGTCACCGTCATCTCCACAAGATTATTCAAGCACCTGATGGCAAAAGTATCTGCGTCGAAGTCGCCACCGAGTATTACCCCGAGACGCACATCCTCCACTTTGATCTCTTCTACCTAGATAAGGGAGAACTCCTCCGCAGCAAACACGTCAATATGCGGTGCTTCTTCCCAGACGAACTGCTCGACCTGTGCAACCTAAGCCAACTGGACGTCGTAAACCGATTGGGTGACTACGATGAAAGTGCATTTTCCAGCGCATCGCCTAAACAGATTCTGATTTGTCGCAAGGCAAGCGACATAAGATGAAAGAGGCTGATTTGAAATCGATTCCATTGCGGAACGCATTCTAGTCTAAGGTATGGCTTACACGCTGCTTCAGGATGGATTCGAAATTATCCCTGCGCTCCTGACCGAGACGGAAGTTGAAGCCCTGCGAACTGCGCTGACATCTCTGAAAGTTGCCCCAGGACACCGTAATCTCATGCGACGCGTCCCCGACGTTGCAGCGTTGGCTGCATCGCCAAAAATACTAGGGCTACTCGAGGAACTGTTCGGCGCCAAACCCATTCCCGTACGCTCCATCTTTTTCGACAAAACGCCCGAGGCCAACTGGCTTGTTCCGTGGCACCAGTACCTTTCTATTGCGGTCAAGGAGCGGATCGATTTACACGGCTATAGTCCTTGGTCAACCAAGGAGGGGGTGCTTCACGTTCAACCTCCGGTTGAGATTTTGGAGAACATGGTTACCGTTCGGCTTCATTTGGATGATTGTGATGGATCGAACGGGGCTCTGCGCGTCATCCCAGGCTCACATCGGCTTGGTCGATTAAATTCCGCTCGCATCGCCGAAGTGCGCTCGCAGGAAAAGGATTTCGTCTGTTCGATACGGGCGGGCGACGCGTTCCTCATGCGTCCACTGTTGCTCCATGCCTCATCCCAAGCCGTTGCGCCAACGCAACGCCGAGTAATCCATTTGGAGTATTCCACGTGTGCGCTCGCAGAAGGATTGGAATGGGCTGAGGATCACAATCCCGTAGGCAGCCGTTAGCCATCATTGCCGATGGATTCCGTTGGGCAGCTCTCCCGCGCCTCCTCCGCCAAGGCTACTTCTTCAGGAGTGACGGGCTGACGGAACACGTAACTGTAACCACCGTCGTCCTGCCGCTTGAAGATGAGCGGCGCGATTTCTGGGCACAGGCCGCAATCGATGCAGCTAGTGTCGTTGTAGTAGGGACCGGGGATATTTTCCGGCACTTTGTCTTGAGGGTTGGCCATTTGATAATCCTTTGTTGGGTAATGGCCGAAGCATCTCACGGCTTCCATTTGGATAGAAATTCATTAGTCTTATGGTTTAATGAGCAAAGCGCATGAGTTGTTGACGCGACGTCCGTTCGACTTGTACCAGTTGCATCTCTTCCGGCTCGTGGCTG
>Ga0206831_1107_pt1 | contig 25691 bp, 22 predicted proteins | sample Alteio_BWOrgCont_73_FD_152876 | JGI IMG/M metagenome (GOLD analysis project Ga0206831, IMG submission 152876) | Enriched cells from forest soil in Barre Woods Harvard Forest LTER site, Petersham, Massachusetts, United States -... | ecosystem: Environmental > Terrestrial > Soil > Temperate forest >...
GGATGAGAACGGTCAGCTTCAATGCCAGTATCCGACCTGGACTTTGGAGATCGAAGTCGTTCATCCCATTCGAGTCTACCCCAACGTGCGCATCGGACAGGTCTATTTCATGACGCCCGACGGCGAGCTTTCGTTCTATAAAGGCAAGTACTCACGCCAACGCGAGCCCCAAGCCAGTCAGCTTTACAAGGACTTTCAATGATTCCATTATTTTTCATTTAGTGCTATTGAATTACAAATAGGGACATTTTTTGGACAAATAAGTTGCTGTAAATTTTCAATAGTCGATTTTTAACATTTTTGCCCAGTTAAGTGTGGCACGAGTTTTTCTAGCTTAATTTCCCTGTTTTCAACAAGTTCTAGCCTCAATCCATTACTTACTTCCAAGGAGATGTCAAGCGTATGACCCCCAATGACGTGATCAAAATGGCCAAAGACAACGGGGTCCAATTTGTGGACCTGCTGTTCGGCGATATGTTCGGTATCCTGCAACACTTTACCTTCCCCGTATCCCGTTTGGATGCCGCGATGTTCGCCGACGGAATGGCCTTCGACGGCTCTTCCATCCGTGGATGGAAAGGCATTGAGAAGTCTGACATGATCATGAAACCGGACCCGGAGTCCGCCTTTTTGGATCCCTTCCGCACGGCTCCCACGCTGAACCTTTTCTGCGATATCATCGAACCGCGGACCGGTCAGCTCTATGATCGCGACCCGCGCTCCATCGCCAAAAACGCCCTGGCATACCTTAAGACCACCGGCATCGGCGATGCGGCCTTCTTTGGTCCCGAACCCGAATTCTTCATCTTCGACGGCATCCGCTACGAAAGCACGCCGGGCCGCGCCTTCTATGAAATCGTTGCGGGCGAGGCGCCTTGGACCAGCGGAGATGAGGGCAGCCTGGGTCACAAGGTTCCGTTTAAGTTCGGCTATGCCCCCACCGCGCCGCTGGATACTTTGGCGGATCTGCGCGATGAAATCGTCTTGAACCTGGCCAAGATGGGCCTCACTCCTGAAATCCATCACCACGAAGTCGCCACCAGCCAGTGTGAAATCGGCGTCCAGTTCGCGGCGCTCATTAAAGCCGGCGACCAAGTGCACAAGCTGAAATACGCTGTCAAGAACACCTCCTATAAACACGGAAAAACGGCGACCTTCATGCCCAAGCCCCTCTTCGGCGACAATGGCAGCGGCATGCACGTGCACACTTCCATCTGGAAGGACGGCAAGAACCTGTTTGCCGGCGACGGCTATGCCAACATGAGCAAGACGGCTCTGTGGGCCATTGGAGGCATCCTGAAGCATGGTCGTTCCATCCAGGCGTTCTCCAATTCTTGCGTCAACAGCTACCGCCGTTTGGTGCCTGGTTACGAGGCTCCGGTGAACCTGGCCTACTCCGCCACCAATCGTTCCGCTTCCGTCCGCATTCCTTACGTGCAGGGCGACAAGGCCCGCCGCTTCGAGTTCCGTTGCCCGGACAGCAGCGGCAGCCCCTACCTGACGTTCGCGGCCATGCTCATGGCCATGATCGACGGCATCAAGAATCAAATCGAGCCCGGCCAGCCGCTCGACAAGAACATCTACGAGTTGCCGCCGGAGGAGCTGAAGAAAGTGCCGTCCACCTGCTACAGTCTGGAGCAGGCGATTGAGGAGTTGGAGAAGGACAAGGCTTGGCTCACCACCGGCGACGTCTTCACCGACGAATTCATCGAGACCTACATTGAATACAAGAAGAGCGCAGAGATTGCCCCCGTCAAGCTGCGTCCGAATCCGGTCGAATTCGAACTGTATTTCCACAACTGATCTCTGTTATTTCGAATTTCGAAGCACCGAAAGCCCTCCTCACGGAGGGCTTTCTTATTTTAAGGCCCGCCAATGCCGCTCAAAATTCTTCTCCTGCTTTCATTCACATTCGGGCTGCAAAACGCCGGGGCTCAGGTCAGCATCAGCGACACGCTCTCGACGGTGAGAACCGTCCATGAACTCCAATGTTTCGTCCCGGGCGACAGCGGCAACCTTAGCATCACCTACTCGAAAGATTCCGTTTTCAGTTTCCATTATTTGAACCGGGCGCCGGATGCGGGGAAATGTGAAATACAAGCCGACCGCAGAACGCCCCAGGGAAATTATGGGCCCGCCCCCATTTGGATAGACAGCGGCGCCCTCACAAAAATCAAGTTCTTGGTTTATGACGGATACGACTGGAGCGAGCAACCTGTCTGGGTCCGCATCAAAATGGGCAATATCCCGTCGGTCTCGATTACCGGCCCCACGCAAAACCAGTGCTCCGCCGGGAGCGCGAAGATTCCCCGGAAAATAGTCGCCCATAGGGGGCCGATGGGTTGGGTTTGCAAAATGCAAAGGTAAGGTTAGCCTCTGCAAAAACTCTCCTGAAGTTTACAGACGGGTCATGCAGTATTTAGAGACAGAGGCCTAGACCTCGAGGGAGAAACCGGGAATCTTAGGAATCAGCGTGACAATACCAGGATATTCCGCTGGGATTGTTGCACTCCTTGTTGTCCCGGCGCTCCGTTGCTGGTGGACCAAGTCCCCGTGACCTGATAAAAGTAAACGCCATTGCCCAGGCGCTGGCCCCAGGCATCCGTTCCGTCCCAGAATGTCCCGGTGGCCGATGCGTCCGGGAATTCGCGGACCATGTTCCCGAGTTGATTGAAGATGCGCAGATCAAAAGTGATTCGGTTCGTGTTGGGCGCCTGCAATCCTCCGGATGCCGTCACGACCTGGGCTTCGTCCTGAGGCAGGGTCGTCGAAAAATAAAAGGTGGTACCGGCGCGCTTCACGGGATTGGGCGCGTTAAAGGCCTTCAAAAAGGTCAGGGCCGAGTCCGTCGAGGTGATCAAACTCACTTGTCGCTCGCTCAAATTATTGAACCCGTCGCGCGCTGTGACCGTCAGCTGATACGTACCCGCCGATAGTTCCCCATTCTCCAGGGTGAGCTGATAGCTTTTGTGATAGAGGTCGTCCACGCTCGGGGTGGGATGATACGGATCGATCACTCCGGTTATTCCGACAGTGGTGCCTTCATCCGGCCCGTCTCCCGACAGGATGCCGGCCGTGCTGTCCGTCACGTCGATTTGAAGGCAATAGGGCAGGGAAATATTTACCTGATCCGGGAAATTCGCGCCGCCACTTTCATTGGTATTGCATCCTGTCACAGTAATTTGGGGCCCCGTGCCGCTATTCTGTGGAGTACAGGAGGAAACAGGGGGTTGCACGGCACTAATCAGCAATCCCGTCACAGCATGAGTGTTCTCAAGCGGATTGACAGCATCCCATGCGAATATCTGCATCTTTCCGGTATCACCAGCGGGAACTTCCTTGGGAAGGAAGTAGCTCATGGAAAAAACTGAATCCTTGTAGGGCACCGTGCGCTCAAAGAGAATCGGACCGGGCTTTAAAGCCGTGTCGGTGAAATCGGTTATAGGGTTGACATAGGCTAAATAGGGGTAGGATTTTAACACATCGCCGCCCAGGATGCGCACACTAACGTTTCCGCTCCCACTTCCACCGAGGATTTTTCCCCGAATTGTTCCGCATTGCAAGGGGCTTAGGGTTGCTGGCGCGGAATCCAACTCAATCGTCGGGCCGGGCCTGCGAATTTCCACTACCGGCTCGCCGAGCAGCGTGTATTTATTCAAGTTATAGGTTCCATCGGAATAGTAAGAAGGGGGAGCCAATTTCAGGAAATTTTTGGCGTTTTCTACAGCATCCCCTACCCCCACAAGGGGCACAGAATCAACTTCAGGAAGGAAAAGACGTTCGGCAAGCTGCTCTCCCAAGCCAAGGTTTTGCGGGGGGTAGGATTCACGGGCTGCTCCGAATCCAACGATAGCGCCGTAGGCCTGCTGCCGCACGAACTGTTCCAACATACCCTCATCCGAGAGCAAGTCGAACCGGCCCACCGTGCAGCTGAAAATGGCGGCCATGAAAGCCAGATTCGCGTTGCGCAAACGGGACAAGGCATCGGTGGTCTGCATCAGAACCTCGTCCGCCAACTGGTTATAAGCCCCATGGCCGAAAAAGCTGAAGAACAGCGCTCCCTGATTCAGACTGGTAATCAGATCCGTGGCGGCCTCGGGCTTCTGACCCACGGCATTGGCCGTATAATCGAACAGGTAAATCTTCTGCATCATGATGCCGGGTTCCTCTGCGAGGATATACTGAGCAAAAGATTCGGACTCATCCGTATGGCAATACCCCGGTCCTTCTTGGCACACGGGATCGATATTATTCGGTTGACCCACCTGGGTTGCGTCATCCGCGGTCAGGGTTATCTGACCGCGCCATTCTCCTGCGGTGGAGGGTTCTTCGTATTGCTGCATTTTTGCGAAATAGTCCTCAGCCTGGGCGGATGTCTGCACGGAAAGGCGCCCCATGGCCACATCCAGGAGCGCGTTCCCATTTTTCCAGTCACCGCTCGCAGAATCCAACACTCCATAGAAATCATCGCTGCTCAGCGGATTGGTGGGGTTATTCGGATCGTCCCAATTGAAAGGCGGGATGTAATTCGGCTTCGGGCTGCTGCTGGCACTGTTGATAATATTCCGGTAATCGTAATGGCCGTCTCCATACAACAGCACATAATGCAAGGAGGAATTTTTGCTCAAAATGTACTGCAGGGCGTCTCGGATGGCCATGGGGGATAATCGGCCCCCCGACCATTCACGGTAAATATCTTCTGTGCGAATAATTGAAGTCGACAAGTTTGGCGGCACGCTTTTAGGGGATGTCTCCCGATAGCTTTGAAGAGTCAGAGCGTCGGGTATCAAGGCATCGGGAGCGACGATCAAGTATTGAGGGCTCCCGATGCTCTGATAGTTCGAGATGACGGCCCCTTCCGACCGCATCTGTTCTGAAACAACGACACTGGAATTCAGGTTCTGCGCGGTTCGGTAGAGGAAGTATTGAACGTCTGCCCCGTTCCCCACGCTGTCTGTAAAAACGCCGTTTCCATTGACGTTTTGAACAGGAATCCAGCGAGTTCCGACTCCCGTATCCACACGCAGACAAAGCAAGTTTGCCCCCCCAGCAATTTGATAAGCAACCCATTCTCCTTCGGCGGCCGGAAACACAATTCGGTTCTGACTTGTGTCCAGCGTTCTCGTGTATCTCACCGTATAGCCTTCAAAACGGGGGTCAGGTCCGCCCCACTCCACACTGTCGAATCCTAATTGAGTATTTCCCTGTTCCGGTAGTAACGGTTCTATGTACCATGATCCGGCCCCTAGCGACTGCGTTAAATTGGTGTCGTAGACAAGTTGAGAGCCGCCAAGGCCTGCAAAAACCCCAAAATCCTGCTCAGGCGTTCCGGAATAATTGAACATCCCTATGAAGGCGGTGTCTCCCGTATATCCTTGAAGCGTGTCCACCGTGGTGCTTTGCAATTGAAGCGCGTTCAGGGTCATACTCGCCACCCCACTGGTGTTGCAAGGTTGCCCTTTGTAGTACCACCACCAATCGAAGCCCGTTTGGTTGTCGAAAACGTTGGAAGGATTGCAGGAGCCGGTGGCAAGGTCGTGCTCGGCCCGCAGATAGTGGGGAGCGGCCGTAACAGTTTGAGCTGGAGCCGCATGCGTCGTGTCCGTTGCAAGGCGGAGAGGAGGAGGAGAACCCGTTACATTGCCGCTCCAGTCCAGGTAGTAGTAATTGTAGAAGGAATATGGATCCGAGCCGAACTTCCATTGAATGGGACCTGTGGCACCCGGAATGGGTTTCCAGACACTGGTCCCGTGGGCGTAAAATTTTATCTGCCAGCCCGGTCCAAAAGTGCCTGAATTGTCATCATTCCCGTCACTGTCAACAATCTCAATTGGAATCTCCTGCAGCGTCGGCAACAGGGGGCTGGAAAGACTCGCGGGCAAGGTATCCTTTGGACCCGCGTACATGCGGAGATTTGTGACACGCGCGCCCATAATACCCGTGAGTCCGGGAGCCATAGCCACCGCGGTGGCGTAGCTAATGGAATACACACCGTCCTCGGCAAAACCGTCCACCTGCTGATCGCCGATTTGAATCTTTAAATAGGTGGTTCCTAAAGTGGCGATCGCCCGCGCTCCCGCCTTCGCCAAGGGTCTTGAGACGGATAAAGACACCAGATAAGGTCCACCCGCAACGTTCTTAACCCCTGCCCGGCGCAGCCACTGCCCCGCGTTGAGATTGGGAGACGAGCGGGCGCCGGAGAAAGTCACCTGCACCCGAAAGCGTTTCATCATCCGGATGCTTTTCGAACCGGGAACATAGCTCCCCAGCGACAACCCGATGGAACGAAGGGGCATTCCCCGATAATATTTTATCCCGGAAATTTGGGTCGCCGGGCCTCTTGCCGCCTGGAACGAAAGCGTGTCCCTATAAACCTGGGCACTGCTCGGCGTCACCCAGCGTTCTACACCCGCCAAACTCTGCGTCAATGGCAACTGAACCCACTGCTCGGGCACCACCGACACCGACGGAGCGTCTATGCCGCTCGCAATCTCGAAGGTGTACCAGGGCAAATCCGGAGCGCCGGCTTTAAGGGTGTTCATAAAACCGTCCGCACTGACGCGATCGCCTCCGGCGCCGGCCTCGACATGAAAAGCGGGAACTTGGATTTCAAGAATCAGTTGGGTCGGAGTGTCTTCCAGAACCCTTTCGCGGCCTAATACAGGAAAGGCGGCAACCAGTGCCGCCAAGGCAAAGACAAGGGGGGTTTGCACACAGGGGAAATTACAAAAAACCCCTCTCCCGCCAGCGCGGAAGAGGGGTCAAGTTAAAGCCGCTAAAACGAAAGGAGTTTTACTCCCCTTCCATCCTCACAACGTCGCCCAAAGTGATGGGCTTGGGCTTATGCGCCTCCAGGTAGGACTTCCATTCCGAGTCTTCCTTGTTCTTGAAGAAATCAACCACGCTCAAGGTCATCTTGCGCGCGTTGACGTCTATTTCCGTGACCACCGCCGGCACCTTGTCGCCGACCTTGAAGGCCTCCGAAGGGTGCTTGATGGAGTCGGTCGTCAGCTTGGAAATCGGGATGAAGCCTTCCACGCCGTTGGCCAGTTCGATGACGGCCCCGCGATCGAGCAGGCGCGCGATGACGACCTGAACATCCTTTCCAGCCGGATACTCGGAAGCCACGCTGTCCCACGGATCGTCCGCCAAATGCTTCATGGACAGAGAAATACGGCGCTTCTCCTTGTCGATGGCGAGAACGATGCACTCCACCTGATCACCTTTTTTAAGGGCTTCGGAGGGATGGTTGATCTTTTTGGTCCAGGACATGTCGGAGACGTGAATGAGTCCATCCACGCCTTCCTTGATCTCGATGAAGGCGCCGAAGGCCGCGAGGTTGCGGATTTCTCCGGTAACCTTGGAGCCGATGGGCAATTCTTCCTCGATATTGGACCACGGATCGGGCTGAATTTGCTTGAGGCCCAGCGAGATCTTTTCGTTTTCCGGATCGAGCTTGAGCACCACGGCCTCGATTTCCTGGCCGACCTGGACCAGCTGGGAGGGATGCTTGATGTGCTGGGTCCAGGACATTTCGGAGATGTGAACGAGGCCTTCCACACCCTGGGCAATTTCGACGAATACGCCGTAATCGGTGACGGAGACCACCTTGCCCTTGATGCGCGTGCCTTCCGGATACTTGGCGGCCACATCCTCCCAAGGATGCTTGCTCAGCTGCTTCATGCCCAGGGAAATGCGCTCTTTCTTGTCGTTGTAGTCGAGCACGACAACCTTGACGCGCTGACCGAGCTTCACCACCTCGCTGGGGTGGTTGACCCGGCCCCAGGACATATCGGTGATATGAAGCAGACCGTCCACGCCGCCGAGGTCGATGAAGGCTCCGAAGTCGGTGATGTTCTTTACCACGCCCTCGCGGGTTTGTCCCTTTTCCAGCGTGTCGATGATCTCGTCGCGCATCTTGGAGCGCTCCTGCTCCAGCACCACGCGGCGCGAGACCACGATGTTGCGGCGGATCTTGTTGACCTTGATGACCTTGAACTCCATTTTCTGGTTCAGGAGGGAATCGAGATCGGGAACCTGCCGCAGGTCTATTTGCGATCCGGGCAGGAAGGCTTCGATGCCGAAGAGATCCACCACCACGCCGCCCTTGATGCGGCGGGTAATGATGCCGGTGACCATTTCTTCGCGCTCAAACGCCTCGCGGATGCGCTCCCAGACGCGCATGAAGTCGGCGCGCTGCTTGGAAAGAATGATTTGCCCGTCCTGGTTTTCAACCTGTTCCAGGTACACGTCTATCACGGTGCCGGGTATCATCTCCTCGGCTTCCTTGAACTCGACGCGCGGGATGACTCCCTCGGATTTGAAATGAATGTCCACGAAGACGTCGTCATCGGTGACCCGCACGACGGTGCCCTTGATGATGCTGCCTTCCTTGTAGCCCAGGAGGGTGGTGTCGTACTGCTGCAGCAGCGCCTGACGTCCCGTGTCGGTCGATTCCGCCTCGGTCTCGAAATCCTTGAGGTCCGCTTCGCTGCCGTATAAAAGTTGGGTTGACATGGGATTTGGTTTCCGCCCGGCGACGGGTTAATTCCCGGACATTCGGGAAAAGCTGCGCCGAGCTGAGGATTTGCCCAGGCGGACCTTAAGTCCGCCTTTATGGAATAGCCCTAAAGGCCTTTCCGGACAAGGTCGGCAATGATAGAAATTTGCCCTTCCAGCGTTAAGTCGCTGGTGTCTATTTCCACGGCCCCTTCAGCCTTGCGCAGGGGACTGAGTTCCCGCCGGGAGTCCTTATCGTCCCGCTCCTGCAAATTCCGCAGAATTTCATCGTATTCAGCAGGGTGTCCGGCGGCCCGCAGTTCTTGAACGCGGCGCTGCGCGCGCACTTCGGGACGGGCGGTCATGTAAAATTTCCACCGCGCATCGGGGAAAACCACCGTGGCCATGTCGCGCCCTTCGGCCACGGAGGGACGTGAAAGCCCCAGTTCCCGCTGTTGCCGCGCGAGGGCTTCCCGCACTTCGCGCGGTTTGCAGTATTCCGAGACGTGGGCGCTGACTTCTGACCCGCGGATGGCCGAAGGCAGCGGTTTTCCATTGGCCCACATTTCATGGTTTTCACCAAAGGAAAACCGCAGCGACTCCGCGACCTCTCCGAGCTCGGCATGCTGATCGGAACGCAGCCCCTTTTGCAGGGCCTGATAGGTGAGCATGCGGTACATGGCGCCGCTGTCGAGGTGGCAAAAGCCCAATTCTTCGGCCAACAACTTAGCGGTGCTGCTTTTGCCCGCGCCGCTCACGCCGTCCAAGGCGATGACCTCAATCATGTAAAGAGAAAGTAGTTACGCCGGGGACAGGCCCTGACTTCGCCCCCGATGAAAAATTGGGACTGGAAAACTTTGGCGTTGATCGAACCGATCGAATCGATCGAATAAATCGAACTAATTGAACAGCGTTCTGCCGGAGCCCTGCAGCTCCGCCTTGTTTTTCAGGTACACGAAACTCTCGTGCTCCATCACCTTCCCGGACTCGTGGAAAATGCCCATGACGAAAAGCAGCGCCGCGAAAATTTTCCCCTCGACGCTATTGGCCACGGTTTCGATTTCATCAAACATGTACGCCGGGACTTTGTGGGGAAGCCGGTTGAGAATCTTGGCCCTTAACTTTTCGCCGTTCGAATCCAGTATTTCGTGATGCCCAACAAGATCATAGAGATAGTCCAAAATCCGAAGTTTGATTTGGCGGTGTTCCATCCCATCCTCCACTAATTAATACAACTCTCTCCCCCGCCCTTCACATAATATATAGGGGTGGCTTCAAAAGAACTGTCATCTTTCCTCCTCTCTTCGAAACAAAAGGTTACCGGCAACATTGGACCTTGAACCGTTCCCCTTCCACCCTGATAACGCTCCCGTTTTCGCTTCTCTTCACTTTAACGAGTTTTTCCAGAAGTTTTTTCACAACGATCTTTCCCAAAAAGAGCTCCGCGACAAAGCGCATTTCTCTGTCAGCTGCATTGAAATGACCCGATATGTCCGCTTGCAGTCCACTTACAATTGGCTTTTTTGCACTTTCCTATCCACATGTCAACCGAACTCCCTTCCCAGGCCGAACTCCAGCCGCTGACCCCGGGGCTATATCTCGTTGCCACGCCCATCGGCAACCTGGAGGACATCACCTTCCGCGCCGTCCGGGTTTTAAAAAGCTGCGACCGCATTCTGGCGGAAGACACCCGGCATTCCCGCATATTGCTGGATCATTACGGCGTCCGCAAGCCCCTGGAGCCCTACCACGATTTCAACAAGGAACGCAGCACTGCCGGATACCTGCAACGGCTGAAGGACGGCGAAGCCGTGGCTCTGATCTGTGACGCCGGAACGCCGGGTATCGCGGATCCTGCCTTCAACCTGGTCAAGGCTGCCCTGGCGGAAGACGTTCCAGTCTTCTCCGTCCCCGGACCCTCGGCCCTATTGACCGCTCTCACCGCATCGGGACTCCCCACGGACCGCTTTTCATTTGAAAACTTCCCCCCCAAGAAATCTGCGCAGCGCCTGCGCAAGTTGGAAACCCTCAAGGAAAAATGGCCCCCGGAAGCCGACCATGCCCCCACTTTAGGGTTCTTCGTGGCTCCCTATCAAATCGTGAATTTCCTGGGTGAGATTCAGCAGGTGTTTGGCGCGCAGTTTTACATCGTGGTGGCGCGCGAACTGACCAAGAAGTTCGAGGAATTCCGCCGCGGACCGGTAAGTGAGATCCTGGAGCACTATTCAAAACACACGCCGCGCGGTGAATTCGTTGTGCTATTTCATCCGCAGAACAAGCGATGAGGGCCTGTATTCAGGCGATTCAAGCGCATCCGCGCTGGACGCTTTTCTTCTCTTCCCTTATCTGGGCCTTGTGCTACCCTCCGTTTCCCCTGGGCTGGCTCGCCTTCATCGTCCTAGTTCCCGCCTTCCTGGCCACCGAACATCTGCGGCCGCGCCAGGCCTTCGGTTACTGGTTCCTGGGAGGTCTTGCCTACAACACCGTCATGTACTGGTGGATTTACAACGTGATCAAGGTGGGGCCCGCCTTCACCATCGGCGGCGGACTCATCCTCCTGATCTTGTTCCTCTCGCTGTTCAACGGCCTTATTGGGCTTGGCTTTAGGCTGGCCCTGCGCCATCCGCTCCTGCTGGCAGCCTTCCCGCTAGCCTGGGCTGGGCTCGAAGCCGCGCGGGCGGTCGGCGAGATGTCCTTTCCATGGAACGACTTCGGGTATGCGCTTGGGCATACCCTAACCTTGATCCAAACGGCCTCGATTTTCGGCGTCTATGGGATTTCGGCGCTCCTCATCGCCGCCAATCTTTTCCTCTTCCAGGCTTTTCGAACGGATGGAAATCACGGGCAGGCCTCTGGCACGGCTCGGAGGACATTCTGGCTGGCGGCCTGGCTCGCCGTCCCCGTGGCTTTAGGAGTTTATGGCACTTGGGTCCTGCGCCAAAAAACCCCTCGCGCCCCGTCGATGACGATTAGCTTGGTGCAGCCTTCCATTCCGCAGACCAAAAAATGGAGCGAACAATATTTCGGAGCCGTGGTGGCCAAAACTTTCCGCACCATGGACGGACCGCGCGGAGATCGCTCTCCCGTTGAAGGTTCGGATCTCATCGTGTTCGCGGAAACCTCCGTCCCCGATTTTTTGCGCAGCCGTCCCGAGATAGTCGACTCCTTCTTCACCCGCGCCATGCAGCTCCACGCATCCATTTTGATGGGAGCGCTGGATTTCGTAGAGGATCGCAAACCCTGGCGGGACTACATCTTCTACAACTCCGCCTTCCTTTTTCCCCCGCAGGAAAGCAAGCCGGTTGAACAATACTCCAAACTCCGGCTGGTGCCCTTCAGCGAGAAATTGCCCTTCCAAAACGTGTTTCCCATTCTCAACTACGTGCACCTGGGGGAGGGCGATTTCAGTCCCGGCCCGGGGTATCAGGTCTGGGGCGACAGCCTCCGCTTCGCGCCCTCGATTTGCTACGAGGTCATCTATCCCGAGTTCGCGCGGCAGGCGAAAAAGGCGGGGGCGCAGTTTCTGGTGAACATCACCAACGACGGCTGGTTCGGGCGCAGCAACGGCCCCTACGAGCACGCCAACATCGCCCGCTTCCGCGCCGTTGAAACCGGCATGCCAATAGCGCGCTGCGCCAACAGCGGCGTCAGCGTGTTCTATGACGCGTGGGGGCGCGATCTCGGCCATACCGAACTCATGGACAGCACGGTGCTGCAGCGCCGGCTTCCCATCGCCCGCCGGGACACCTTCTACGCGCGGCAGGGCGGCACCGTGGATGCGCTTTTCCTGGCGGCGCTGGGGGTGTGGCTCCTGGGGCTTTTGCTGGCTTGGAGGCTCCCGTCTGAGGCGGGAGGTTCCCCGCGCACTAGCTAGATTATTTCAAGTGAAATTCCGCACCGCGCTCTACACCGTGATTTTCGTGCTGGCCATCGTGATGGTCATCACTCTCATCGTGTTCTGGAGCGTGTATATCATCAACGATTACCGCACCATCCGGCAGCTCCACGCCATCGTGCATGGCGGAGGCTACACCGTACCTTCCGCAGCGCGCTGGACCGTGCTCGTCCTCGGCATCGCCTTTTTGGGAATCCTCATCGCCGTCCTCTCGGTGTTCTTCGCCAATCTGGTCCGCGGCAACCGCTTCAAGCAGCAGCAGCGCGACTTCGGAAACATGATCACACACGAGCTTCGTCTTCCCCTCTCCTCCATCCAGGTGTTCGCCCAGACGCTGCTGCAGCGGCCCGTGGAGCCCGGAGAGCGAAACCAGTTCACCGAAGGCATCCTCTCGGAATGTTCCCGCCTCAGCCTCCTCATCGATCAGCTCCTCAAATTCCAGCAGATGGAGCAGGGCAAACTGCCGGTCCGCAAGACGTCTTTGGACGCAGGCGAGTTCCTGAACGCCTTCGCCGGAAAATGGCCGCGCGCGCTCAAGGTGCGCGTGGAGGAAACCGCGCGTCTGCAAGCGGATCCCATGCTCCTGGAATTGGCGCTGGCCAACCTGGTGAGCAACGCCGAAAAATACGGCCGGGGGGGGACCCCGGAAATCGTGCTGTCCCGCCCCGACTCCAAGGCGCAGTTTATTGTGCGCGACGGCGGGCGCCCCATTCCCCAGAAATTTGTCAAGCGCATATTTCGTAAATACTACCGCATGCCCAACGTAAACACGCGCCGGCAAACGGGCGTCGGCCTCGGCCTTTACATCGTGAAGAATATCGCCTCCCTGCACCACGGCTCCATTAAAGTTCACCCCTTGGTGCCTCCCGAGGCTGCCGCCGAAGGAAACGAATTCATCCTCCGCCTTCCCGCGCAGGTCTCATGAGCCACATTCTGCTGGTCGAGGACGATCGCAACCTGGCTCTCGGGCTGGAGTTCAACCTGCGGGCAGAGGGGTATGACGTCAAAACCTGCCCCGACGCCGAAAGCGCCACCGAAGCCCTGACGAAGGATTCGGAATTCGATCTCATCGTGCTCGACTGGATGCTGCCGGGCGGGGACGGCATCGACATGCTTCACAAGCTTCGGAAGGAAAACAACCTGATCCCGGTGCTTCTGCTGACGGCTCGGGACAGCAAGGAAGACATGGTGGAAGGCCTCGACAGCGGCGCCGACGATTATCTCGCCAAGCCCTTCGACCTGAACATCCTGCTGGCCCGCATTCGCAGTCTGCTTCGCAGCCGCTCCTGGCGCGCGGCGGGCGAGGCTCCGGACGAGGCCCGTTTCGACAACATCCGCGTGGATTTCAATTCGCTCACCGCCGAGGTGCGCGGGCAGACAACCAAGCTCACCTACAAGGAAGCGCAAATCCTCAAGCTGCTGTGGGAGCGGAAGAATAATATCGTCACCCGCGAGGAACTGCTGCAAAAGATCTGGGGCGTCGAAGGCTATATCCAAAGCCGCACCGTGGATAACCACATCGTTCAGCTCCGCAAACTTCTGGAAGAAGATCCCAAGAAGCCCCAGTATATCCTCTCGATACACGGAACGGGATACAAGTTCATTCCCGGAGCGGGAAACAAGTTCACTCCGTAGGCGGTCTATTGGGTAAGCATGGGGCAGCCTCTGTTGCTCGCCGCCTAGGAAATGGTTAGCTTCTCCCCTGCTCACAGCCTCCTCCGACACCCTGTTTAAACGAATTTAAGGGCTTTTCATGATTATTCCGCTGCACCCACGGCTTTCTGAAAGCGAAGAACGCGAATTGATGGAAGTCGCCGCGGAATTCAACGTCCGCATTCAGCCCATTCACGGGACCGGGCGATCGATTTACGCCATCCTGGGCGACGAAACCTCCCAGGAACTGATCAGCCGCATCGAAGGCCTGCCCTACATCGAGCGCATCGACCGCATTCAAACACCGTATAAACTGATGGCGCGCGAAAGCAAGCTGGCGCAGCATAAAATTTCCATTGGGAAGCGCTGGATCCCCGGCGACTTTTGCGTGATAGCGGGCCAGTGCACTATCGATCCCAACAACAGGAACTTCTTCCTCGAGACCGCCGCCGCCGTCAAGGAAGCGGGCGCGGACATGATTCGCGGCGGCGTCTGGAAGCCGCGCACCTCTCCCCACTCCTTTCAAGGCGATGCCAAGAGCCTGGAAATCTTGCTGGAGGCCCGCGAGCGCACCGGACTCCCCGTCAACACTGAAGTCATGGATTTTGAGCAAGCGAAGCTTTGCGTCGAGGCGGGCGTGGACTGCCTGCAGGTCGGCGCGCGCAGCGCCCTGAACTACCGCCTGCTGGCCGAGCTCGGCAAGATGACCAAGGGCACAGAAATCCGCGTCCTGCTCAAGCGCGGCATGCACATGGGCCCGGTTTCCGAATTCATCCTGGCCGGCGAATACGTCGTGGCGCAGGGCAACCCGAACATCATCCTTTGCCCGCGCGGAACCATGCCTCCCTTGGAAGGCTACCGCAATCATCCGGACGAAAGCATCACGCCGCTGCTCAAGGAAAAAACCTGGGCTCCGGTGGTGGTCGACCCTTCCCACAGCGTGGGAAAATCGGTCTATGTTCCGCATGCGGCTCTGGCTGCCGCGGCCTATGGCGCGGACGGTATCCTCATCGAAAGCCACTGCCAGCCCAAGAAGGGCATCGGCGACGATCCCAAGCAGGCGGTGACGCCGGCCATGCTGGCCCATATCGTGCGGGAAGGCCGTGAGATTCACCGGCGCGTGCATCAAATGCTCAAGGCCGCGCAGGGGGCATGAGCCCGAACCCCAAAGACCCCCCGGCTTCTTCAGGTTCTAAAACGGGCTGGAACTTTCTTCCGCCTAAGCTGCGGGCCGTTGTCTCACGGCTCGGCTTCCCAAATCCCACCCCGGTTCAGGAAGAGTGCCTGCCCGCCGCGCTCGCGGGCGAGTCCTTCGCCGCCGTGGCGCCCACGGGCACCGGCAAGACCTTGGTCTACCTGCTCCCCATCTGGAAAGCGCTGCCTGCCAATCATCGCAGCCTCGTGCTGGTTCCCACGCGCGAATTGGGATACCAGGTTTCCCAAATGCTGCAGGCTTTGGATCCCGGGGTTCGCTCCGGGATAGCCCTCTGCATGGGCGGCCATGACCCGGATTCGCAGCGGCAATCGCTGCAAGGCGACTGGCATACTTTAATCGCCACGCCGGGCCGGCTCTTAGACCTGTCAGAAGGCCTTCCCGGTTTGCTGCAAAACATCCGCCTGCTCGTCCTGGATGAATTCGACCGCCTTATCGACTTGGGGTTCGAGGAGCAAATCGGGAAAGTGCTGGTTCAGCTTCCCGCGAAGCGGCAGACCTTGCTCTTCTCCGCCACGGGGGTGGATGCGGTGCTGGAGCGGCTGCCGCTGGGCCTCCTGAAGCGGCACCACGTCCAACGTGGCAAAAGCGCCAAGCTTACCGAGTGCTTTTATTTCCTGAAGTCGAACCGCAAAAAGAACGATCTGCTTCTGGAAGCCCTGCATGAGAGGAAGGACCAAACCCTCGTCTTCGTGGCCAACCGCGAGAAAGCCAATCACCTTAACGGACTCCTGAAGCTGCGGGGGTTTTCCTCGCAGGCCCTGCACGGCGACCGCCTCCAGCGCGAAAGAGCCCTGGCTTATCAGGGGTTTAAAGAGGGCCGATTTCAAGTGCTGGTGGCGACCGATTTGGCGGGACGCGGCCTGGATCTTCCAGAAGTGGATTTGGTGGTGAATTACGATCTCCCGCGCACGTTTCAAGACTATATCCACCGCTCAGGACGCACGGCCCGCCGTTCCCGGCCCGGCTCCTGTCTGACCTATGTGGGACCGGACGAATACTTGACCCTACGCAATCTGGAAAAAGGGTTTGATTCTCCCCTGCCCAGTCATCCGGACTATGCCCAGCGGGACCGCTGGTTGGAGCAGGCAAAAAGGCTGCATGAGGCGAAAGTCAATGAGAAAAAACGCTCCGAATTTATTCGTCGGGAACAAGGACTCTAACCCAGTAGTCACTAATCATTAGAACCCCGTAACTCATTATTTTGTTGGATCTTAAGTAGATCGCTAAAAAAATTTTCCCGGTCAATAAATAGAAGTTGTGACCACAACTAAAAAAACCTTTAGCAGAACTGCAAAGCGCCCTTTATACTTAAAGCATTCCCCTCGATTGGTGTCCGTTGCGCGGGTATCGACGGCCTAATCCGAATACGGCGGCTCCTCAGGGGGTCGCCGTCCCCGTTTAGGGAATGATTTTCAGACGGAGTTATCGAGAGGCAGCGATTACTTATGTGATGGCTACTTTATTGCGCTGACTTCGCCTTCATCACGAGACCCGCGTAGTAATCGAAAGTTCTGTCTTCCGCCAGATGCCCGTTGGCATACACCGTCGGAGTACCTTCCACTCCCAATTTCACGCCTAGGGCCTCATCCTCGTCGAGGATATCATCCACGGCCGGAGTCAGCTTCATGTCTCTTTGGAAACGCTCGACGTCCAACCCCAACTGCCCCGCCAGGGCGATGTAGAGGCTGTCCCCCAATTCGTGAAAGTGCGAGGCCGCCAAAAACCGGAACTCGTAGAACTTGCCCTGTTTTCCAGCCGCGATGGCCGCGGCCGCGGCCGCACGCGCCTGCGGGTGGAAGGATAGAGGGAAGTTCTTGTATACCAGGCGCACATCGTTCGGGTAGGCGCGCGATATCGAATCCAAGACCGGCGCCAACTGAGCGCAATAGGGACACTGGAGGTCCGAGAATTCAACCAAGGTCAAGGCGGCGTCTTTAGGTCCGCGGGTATAGCTGTTTCCAACCGGGATAAACTTGGCCGCGGTATCCGCCGGAGGGCGGTAGCCCAATCTTGAAGCGACAAAATCGCCCTTGTCCTGCTGGGAGTGCAGAATCGCCAGAATGCTGTCCTGCTGGGTTTCAATCGTATGCAGGCGGCTTTCGAGAGCCGGGGACATGCATCCCATTAAGGATGCCCCGGAGAAACAGATCCCCGCGATGGTGGCAAGCGCCTTCACGCTTAATTTTCCGAACGTAAGCTTGCCGAACATAATCGTCTCCCTCTTCCCCAGTGACTCTGATGATTTTTTCGTCATAATTTTCAATCCACTCCCGCGGCGTCCCGATCCAAAAGCAGCACGGCATTTTCATGCCCGTTCAAGGCCAATGCGATGGGAAGCTCCCTGTCTCCTGTAAGCAATTTTTTCACCACCGGCGCCTTGGAAGCCCCCAGCGCGATAGCCACCAAGGTTCGGCACTCCCGCAAAGGCCTCAAACCCAATGTGACCCTTTGCGGCGGGGGCTTCGGCCCAATAATATCCAATACTAAAGACGTATTGTCCTTGAGGGAATCTCCCCCCGGAAACAGCGAAGCCGTATGGCCGTCTTCCCCCAGCCCCAGAAAAATCTGATCAAAGATCACCGGATCTCCTCCAAACTCCCTCTGCAAGAGTTCCCGGTATTGCGCCGCCGTGGTCACGTAATGGTCTTTTTGCCCCAATCCGGCTGGAAACAAGAGTTCTTCCCAGCAGACCTTCCAGTTGCAGTCTGAATCCTGAAAGGGAACCTTGCGCTCATCCACTGGAAAAAAATCGAGCGTCTCACCGGCATCTACCCGGCGCTTGACTTCAGGAAGCCAATGCCGGAAAAGAGCGGCGAAGGTTGTGCCTCCCGACACCGCCACGCGAGGCCCCTGAAGGTACTCCAGGGACCTCAATGCGGTTTTCTCCAGGGAATCCAGAACAAAGACGTTCACGGTCGTTTTCCTTTACCTCATCACAAGAGGGCTCCTAAAACTAACCGATTCCGGCGGAACCGGTCTTTATTCCATCCTTAAAACGTCTTGCCCGATTTGAATTTCGCAGGGGTTAATTTTATTCGGAAAGTTCCCATGTTCCGAATCCTTCTCAGCGCCGTCTCCTTTCTTTGCCTTATCGCCACGGGCCTTTTGCTGTGGCAATCCCACACGCTTCCGGCCCATTTCCCCCACGGCCCGGTGGGATGGATGACGGCCTGGTTCAGCGTCTTTGAAAACCCGGTCATCACGGCAACTTTGCTTACGGGAAGTTTTCTTCTGGCCGTGACCTCGGCCTGCGTGACGGAGCTGCTGCTCGGGTTTCTCCTCTCCGTTTTCTCGGCTTTGGTGTCGCTTCTCTGCCTGCTCGGGTTTCTGGGCAACCATTATCCGGTCGTGTCCGAAATCCTGGAAAAGTGGACCCGCTAAGTTCTGTTAATTCCGTTAACCCCTTTCCTATAACGCGAAATGAATGTGCAAATCTTCGGCCGCAGGGATTGTTCCGACACCCGCAAAGCCGAACGCTGGTTCAAGGAGCGGCGCATCCCCTTTCAGTTCGTGGACCTTAAGATAAAGGGCTTGGCGCCGCGCGAACTGGAAACCGTGGCCCGCGCGGTGGGCTGGGACAAGCTTTTAGACCGCGAGTCCAAACGCTTTCTTGAAAAAGGCCTCGCCTTTATGACGCCGGCCCGCATCCCGGAGGCTTTACAAAACGATTCCCTGCTCATGCGCACGCCCATCGTCCGCAACGGCCGGGAGGCCACGCTCGGGATGAGCCCGGAGATCTGGTCAATGTGGAAATGAAGGCGAGATAAGAACGAGATGAAGGCGAAAGAAATGAAAACGAAATAAAAAAAGTTTTCGGGTTAAAATTTATTGTCTACGCCCACTTCAAGGAGTCCGTCCGAAGGACCTCTTTCAAGGCTCATGGCATAGCTTAGCGTCAGTCCCCAATCGCCCTTGGAAAGCTCGAATCCTATTCCATAGCCCAATACGCGCTGAAAGGAATAGTATCCCACCAGGTGATTGATCACTCCCGGATCGGTGAATAAAAACAGCCTCCCGCGGCGATCCAGCCAGGCTTGCAGTTCAATTTGGGCATAGGCATAGGCGTTGGTCGGAAATTCCCGCTCCTGATAACCCCGCAGGGAATTGGCGCCTCCCACGTAATAGAGATCACCCAGATTGAGCCGGTTCAGGGGGAAATTCGTCGCGCTATGCAAAGCCAGCCTCATTCCCAGGTGCGATGTCATGGGAATCCAGGATTCTCCGTCTTCAGTCCCCTGCACCAAATAATACAGGCTATCCGATGTCTCGCGGCGAAGGCCCGTCACTCCTAATTGGACATGGTATCCCGAGTTCGTGAGCGGGACATGATCCCGCTCGTCGAATATCAAACTCAAGCCTGATCGCACGGCGTAGGATTGCACGCCAAGGTTGCTGTTTTGCTGATCTCCGAATTGGATTTCCAGACGGCTGTTAAAGTTCAAGTCCTGGTAAAGCGTGAGGTTGCGGTTCCATTCCCAGTAGGTGCTGTCCTGCTGCAGGAAATCCACCTCTAGCTGGAGGCCTAGGGGAGAGCCCAAAATCCAGGGCTCGACATAGGCCAGGCGGGCGTCGCGTTCCCCGCCCGGCTGGCTGTTGAAGGTGAAGTCCAGATCGCGCGCCGTGCCAAAAAGGTTGATAAGGTGAAGATCCGCATACCCTGTCAACTGCCCGCCGTCCTCCGCCTTGGAATCGTAACCAAGGAGACCGCTCAAGCGGTTATCCTGCAAATCCGGAAGCCGCAAAGCGGGATACATAAGGTTGCGCGTCGAATCACGGAACAATCCCGCCATTTCGACAGACTGGAAATAACCCGTCCTGCTCAGCCGACTCAAACCCAGCTCCAACTGCTCTTCATCATAGGCGTCTCCGATTTTCCAGAGCGCCAGCCGTCGCACCACATCGGGGGTGGTGCGGGTTTCCAAAATCTGCAGCCCCCCCCAGCTTGTAAGCGTCTCCGGAGTGGACGTGAAGCTCCAAGTCCACCGCGTTCTTCGCAACGGAATCCATCTTGACCTGACTGCGAATGGTGGCGAAGGGGAAGCCGTGATTCAGGAGATACTGACGGACCGCCGTTTGAACGGCCTCGAAATTCTTGCGGCTGGCAGGCACGCCCGTGTATCCGCGCAGCACCATTCCGGCCAGAGGATGTCCCCTGTCCTCGCGGATAGCGATGCGATGCAACGTGAAGAGCGGACCTTCATGGAGGCCCGTGGCGGAATCCGCCACCGCGGCCCAATACCCTTCGGCAACCGCCTGAACGCGGAGACTGTCCATGGAAACGCTCCACGCCGCGCCCATGAACAGCAAGAGGCCGAGGAAAAACGTCCGGCCGCGCATCAGAACACCGCCCTCATCTCGGCTGTCAGTTTTTGATCCCAGGAAGAGGCGCCCGGCTCGAGGCGAGCCAGGTAACTGAGGTTCAAATGCAAATGCGTCTGAAGATCCGCCTGCGCCAGGACTTCGACACGGTTCGTCAAGCCCCTGTTATACCCTTCGGTGGCGAAATAACTGCCGTCGCCCTCGCCGAAGAGATAGTGCAGTCCGTATTCCACAGAAATACGCCCTCCGTAAAAGGCTCCCTTTTCCACGCGAAAGGCCGGAGTCACAGCCTGCAAATCCAAGGGCAACGCTGCATCCTCCCCCGTGGCTTTCTCATAGGCCATGGATGGGATGAGCGTGAAAGAGTGGGACAAATGCCTGTCCAACTCCAAATGGGTTTGGTCGTCATCCACGTCGCTTTCCGAACCCGTGGTGGAATCCGCCAGTCCCTCCCGGTTCTTTGACTCAATCATTCCCCCCCATACCGCGTCCCAATCCTTCGACAGCGTCCAGTGGTATTCGCCGCTCACGCTTTGATCGAGTTCGCGGGAAGCGTCCAAACCCACCTGTACGGAAAAATCGCGTTCAAACTTCAAAGTTGCGGAACGCTTGCCCGTGGGACTGCGCCATTGCAGGGAGGGAACGTAACGCGTGCTTCCCGAACGCACCGCCTCGATTTGGGAATCGGTGAGGCGCGGCAGAGGCACCGGGTCCGATGCGCTGTCCTGCGCGTCCGTGGACACGTCCAGGCTCAAAATCATGTCCTCCAGCACTCCGCCAATGCGCGTGGGCCATTTGCCGGGAGACAGATCCAGGTGCGAACTCCATTGCACGTCCTGGTAAGGACGCGCGCTCACCGTGGTATCGCGCTGGAGACCCAGAAAAACGTAGTTGCCCCCGGTTTCGACCGGTTGGTAGACGTTCAGTAAAGAGTCATAGATGTAGTTGCCCTGGCCTGGACTGACTTTTTGATAGGCATTGACGAGCGGCTGTTCCGCGGTGCGCGTGACCTCGTAATGGGTTTGCAGTGAATAGCCATGGACGGGGTTGGCGGCGGAAAAATCCAACTGGCCCTGATCATAGACGCCGATGTCGGAATTCGCGGGACGCGATCCGTCGGCCTGACCTTCCCATTCCACGTGGTAGCGGCGCGCGGCAAAGGCATCGCCTCCGAAGGGTCCCCAGGTCAGCAAATGCAGGCGCTGGGAAATGCCGATGTCGATCACGGAATCCGCCGGCGAGGCCAGCTTGCCGACATAATTGGACTGGCCATAGATGGCGTTGAGATCGGTGGTCGACACCCACCGATTCCAAAGGGAGGGGCTCGCCAGGGAAAGATCGGGCTGGAAAAGATTGGACACCGCTGTGCCCGGGGACGCGGCCTGCAGCCACTCGTCATCCAGCAGCTTCAGCTTGGGAACCCAACCAGAAAAACGTTCACTCGCGGTCAAAGTCTGCCGATAGTTGTCGCGTCTGTCGGGATCCGAGGCAAGTTTGGCCTCCGAGGACGCATCGATGCTTAAGGATCCCGCATGAAGCTGGGCGAAAACCTTTCCGCGGCGCGATTCCGCGGACTCGGACACGGAATCGCCGCCGGCAACGGAGTCCTCGACTTCTCCGGAGGCGACTCCGCCTTCGACCCCAAACTGAAAACCCGTGTGCGGCTCCAAAGTAAGGCTCAGGCTGTTGGCGTCGAAGTCCCTTTCGCCGACGCTGGCGTCGAGGTTCCACTCGTCGCGGAAAGAGCGCGCTTCCACCAGCTGATGAAAGGATTCGTAGTAGCGGGAGCGGTGCTCATGGTTGATGCCGATTTCGATGAGGGAAAATCCCCCCTGATCCAGGGGCTTGCCGAACCGGTTCACCCCTTCGTATTCGGTGGCGAATCCCAGATCCTTGTTGTCGTCGACATCCGAGTACAGGTTCTGATCCCAAAGGCTTCCGAGTAAAACAAAACGGCCGTTTCCCTTCGCGCCGCCCTGCCATTCGGCGGAGAGCGCCGTTTCGTCCAGCTGCTGGGGAAGGGCAACCGGGTTGCCCGTGGAATCGAGAATGACCGAGTCCCCGGACTGCTGATAGCGGGCCAACGTGGCTGAATCCGGCGACCCGGCCGCAGGATTGTTCTTGTCATCCCATTCCTGGATTGCGCGGGCGCTGAAGCGGAAAGGCCCGACGGTATCCGCGACCTCGGTCGCGGCCACGCTGTGCGGATAGGGATTCTCCGAGTATTGAAACTCGGCGGAGAAAACATTTTCGCTGGTGACCCAGACGCTTTTGAGAAAATCTATCCGGCCCTGGGAATAGGTCATGGTGTAATCCGTGCCGCGCTGCAGCAGCGTCCCGTCGCACCAAATCTTTTCCGTCCCCGCGAGCACGGTGATGAAGGTCTCCCCGTTGCGGCCGTGCAGGTAATACCCGGTCTGCTGGCCGTCCACGCCGTGAAGCGTGTCCGTGGTGAAGATGCCCTTGCTCACGGCGTATTGCGCCGATACGCCCAAACCGGAATGAGCGTAGCTCATCCGCGCGCCGTCGGCCTGGATGGCGAAGGCATCGACGCCGTCCTGGCCGTATTCCAGCTGATAATCCCCCAGCAGATATTCGTATTGCTTGCCGTAGATCCGCAGGTATTCGTTGTCCACTGCGCGCAGGCTCGCGGTGCTGCCGTCCGGCTGCACGGGCGCATTTTGATCCGACAGGCTTCCTTCCAAAAACACGTTGTTCGCAAGCTGCCCCTTGACGTTGACAAGCAGAGAAGCATCCACGCCCACGCCTCCTCCGTCCCCGGAGGAAACTGTCAGCGACTTGCTGCCGGAAAGATCCAGCTTATATGCCCCCGTATCCGCCTTAGTCGACAATGCGGCGGTCAAGGACGAAGCCTGCCAGGCGTAATTCGGCGAAAGTTTCAGGGAATCTCCGCGCAGGATCGGGACCTGGGAAGTGTCGTATAAATGGATTTCGCCGCTCGCCCAGGGAGGAACGGGAACCGGACCGGCCAGGGAGGTCAGAAGCAAAAAACTGAACGGGATCACGGCGAGAGGCGTTCGGCCGTCTCGAGCTGATGCTGGGAGGGCCAGAATCGAAACAGAATTCCGCCTTGGGGATCGGGCGCGTTGGCTTCAAGAACCCAGGCCGAAGCGCTCGTGTCCCAGAACATTCGCGTTCCGTTGCGGGCGGGCGGCATCATATGGACTTCGATTCGGTTCAGAGAAGCGTCTAGGCGCACGGGCCCTTCGGGAAGAACGCAGTTCAGACTGGAGTGCCCCGGTTCCTGCACGCAGCTTTGAATCCCCAAGGGAAGTTTGGCGCGGTTGCGAAGCACCCAGTCCGGGCTCCCCTCGCTGCCCTGCCGATCGGCGTATTGCCAGGCTTCTCCGGCGAAGTAATCCACGAACGTGAATCCTCCGTCCGCGCCGCGAAAGACTTCCATGCGCCCTGGCGTAAAGGGCTGAAGCTCCTGGGGCAAAGGAAAGGTGGAGAGCAGTTGCGCCCCGGTGTCATACAGGCACAGGCGGCCTTGCGCGGCGTCCAGCAGGTAAAAGTCCCCCAGAATTCCCTCGACCGCCTGCACGGGCCGGAACGCACCGCCGGGCGAACTGATCTCCAGCCATTTTTCCTGCGGCTGAAGCGCGGCTTCATTCCAGGCTTCGGGCTGCGCGGGCATTTGCAGATACCGCAAATCGTTAAAACGAAACACGTACCACGAATGGCTGGAGGAAATGACGGCATCCGCTTCAATTCCCTTGGCGGGCTCGGAGGGCAGAGAGGATGCGCAGCCCCAAAAAAGCTCGGGCGTGAGCAAAGTGAGCAGCCCAAGCGGAGCGAGCAAAGCGACCAGGACGGCAAGCGCGCAAACGTTGCGCAGTTTCCTTCCCGCTTGCGCAAAGTGCGCAAAGCCTTGCGCAGTCGATCTGGAAACAATATCGAATCTTCGCCAATTCGGACGAAAAAACGGCATGCCGAAACTGGCACACGCGTTGCGTAAACCCTTCATCATGAACACAACAACTCTCACAACCGAAACCTTCGCTCAGGACATCACCCAGTTGTACTCTCGCTACCGCGATTTCGTGGCGCGCGTCTGCCTTCGATATGTACAAAACCGCGATGAAGCGGATGATCTCGCCCAGGAGGTTTTCCTTAAGGCGGGTAACGCCTGGCAGGATTTCGCGGGACAAAGCCAGCCGAGCACATGGCTGTATCGCATCGCCGTGAATCATTGTCTGGATTCAATGCGCCAAAAGAAACGCCAGCGGGATCTCATCGCCTCTTACGCCCTGACTCTAGAGGAGAACGCCGACGAAGAAAACGAAACCGGGGATACCCCGTCCGCCATGCGCCGTATTCTGGAGCGTCTGCGCGCGGAGATGGATCCCGTCGACGGGCAAATCGTTTACCTGCGTTTCGAGCTCGGACTCACCCACGACGCCATCGCGGAAATCCGCGGAGTGTCGCGCGTGGCCATCACCAAACGGCTTGCCAAAATCGAAGCCCGTGCACGGGAGTTTTATGCCGAGTCAAATGAATCCACTCCCGAATATGCCTGACCTGTCGAAAGCCGTGGTTTTTTAGGTGGGAACCGGACAGGCTTGGATCACCGCCTTGGCGACAAAATGCAGCATCCTCGCATCATGCTCCGGTTCCCACCCCTCTTTTATAGAGTTCCGCCTTTGGAGACTATAGTGGAAACTCGCGCGGAATACTATCGGACGAAAAAGCTTTTAAAAGAATGTTTTCAAGGCGTGAACAAAATCTTAGATTCCGCGACTAATTGTGATTTATGCGAGGTATCCTGAGAGAAAAGACGAACGACGTAGATTCCCGAACTGACAGCCTGTCCACCATTCCCGGATTTACCATCCCAAGTCAACTCGGCCACGCCTGGGTTCACTTCGCGGCTCCAAACCCGTCGTCCCCATAGATCCACGATGGATACCTGCGCGTTTCCCGAAATTGCGGGCAGGCGCATCGTCACTAAAGAGCCCGCCACCTGCAGGTTGAAACTGTTATTCCCAATCGAAAAGGGATCCAGGCTCTTCGTCGCCAAGGCTCCCGTAAGAAGCGGTATCACCACGGGATCGACGGTGGTACAGCCCGTCCCTCCCAGCGAAGTGT
>Ga0206831_1094_pt1 | contig 25680 bp, 28 predicted proteins | sample Alteio_BWOrgCont_73_FD_152876 | JGI IMG/M metagenome (GOLD analysis project Ga0206831, IMG submission 152876) | Enriched cells from forest soil in Barre Woods Harvard Forest LTER site, Petersham, Massachusetts, United States -... | ecosystem: Environmental > Terrestrial > Soil > Temperate forest >...
TATATATGGATTGATGGGGCAGTACCGGTTAGGCAGCTTCGCTCTAAAGCGCGTGTTATTACGACAGAACGTTCAGGCAATATGACATTAGCTGATTTTCCTGAGTGGAGTTTTGATGGCTCATCGACTAACCAGGCAACCGGTGATGATTCGGATTGTTTGTTGCGGCCAGTTAATTGGGTGAATGATCCTTTGCGGGGGCAGGGCAATTATTTGGTCATGTGTGAAGTGTATGATCCTGATGGCACCCCGCATCCGTCCAATTCACGTGCACAACTACGTGCCGTGCTAGAGGCCGGGGCAGCTGCGCATGATCCGCAAGTAGGTTTTGAGCAGGAATATACGCTTTATGAAGGCAATGCACCACTGGGGTGGCCTGGTAATGGTTATCCTGCTCCGCAAGGGCCGTATTATTGCAGTGTAGGCTCGCGCCAAGTATCAGGGATTGCTCGCAACATGGTGGAAGCACATGCGCGTGCCTGTATGGAGGCGGGTATTTTATTTTATGGTATCAATGCTGAAGTCATGCCAGGACAGTGGGAATTCCAAATTGGCTACCGTGATACAGAGGGTGAAGATGCCGGATTACTGAATGTAGCGGATCATTTATGGCTTGCACGGTGGTTATTGCACCGGGTGAGTGAAAATTATAACATCCATGTTTCCATCGATAATAAGCCGGTAAAAGGGGATTGGAATGGAGCAGGGTGCCATACTAATTTTTCTACCAATGAAACACGTGACCAGCAAAACGGACGCCTTGCTATTAATGAGGCCATTGCTAAACTCAGCAGGAAACATACCGAACATATTGTGCTTTATGGTGATCGCTTGGCAGAGCGCCTGACGGGTGCCCATGAAACATGCAGTATTAATGAATTTAGGGCGGGTACCGCTGATCGAGGTTGTTCCATCCGCATTCCGCAGCAAGTAGAGCTAAAAGGTTATGGATATCTGGAGGATAGACGTCCTGGTGCTAATTGTGATCCTTATCTGGTAGCAGCACGCATTGCTGCCACCATCTGCGATATTGATGAAGCAGTGATGTCGTTTACTAGTTGGCCGCAGCAAATGGCGAATATTCGCATAGTAGCATAGGGAACCTGGAGGTAATGTGCGGTTCCTTGATATTATTCTGTATAGTGTCGTAATCACAATTGTCAGTACGAATGCTTATGCTGCACCAACAATGACTATCAATGCTGGGGATACCGCATGGATGTTAGTATCAACCGCATTAGTCATGATTATGACGCCGGGGTTAGCATTTTTTTATAGTGGTATGGTGCATAGTACCAATGTTGTGGCTACTATGATGCACAGCTATATGAAACTATGCGTGGTAAGTTTAGTATGGTTGCTCTGCGCGTATAGTTTTGCGTTTGCGCCATCGGTAAGGGGGATCATTGGTGGTATTGATTTTCTTGCTTTTCAGCATGTTGATCAAAATCCCGCTATGATTGCTCCCACCATCCCCCATCTATTGTTTGCTGTTTATCAGGGAATGTTTGCAGTGATTACGGCAGCTATCATTACGGGTGCTTTTGCTGAACGGGTGCGGCTTGGGGCGGTACTGTTATTTTCTATGATCTGGATTATCATCGTTTATGCCCCAATTGCGCATTGGATCTGGGGTGGAGGATGGATAGCTACAAAAATCAAATCCCTTGATTTTGCGGGTGGCGCTGTGGTGCATATAAGCTCAGGGGTTGCTGGGCTGGTTGCAGCATTGTGGATAGGTAAGCGGGGGTCTCTGGAAAATGGCGAGCAGTCACGCCCACATAATTTGCCGCTGACCATTCTTGGGGCTGCCTTATTATGGTTTGGATGGTTTGGATTTAATGCCGGCAGCGCCTTATCTGCCAGTGGTCTTGCTGCCAGTGCTTTTGCTAATACCAATATTGCAGCTGCCAGCGCCGCTATCATATGGTTTATTATTGAATATTTCCATAAAGACCACTCTACGTCACTTGGCATTATTAGCGGTTCTGTTGCAGGGCTTGTTGCCATTACCCCAGCTGCTGGTTATGTGACGCCGCTCTCGGCGGTCATCATCGGTATGGGGGGAGGCATCGTCTGCTATATTGCTGTCAGTATTGTTAAACCGCGATTAGGCTATGATGATTCACTGGATGCCTTTGGTATTCACGGTGTTGGGGGTATATGGGGAGCCCTGGCTACGGGGCTTTTTGCAACACGGACGATTAATAGTGCCGGTAATGATGGCGTCTTCTACGGCAATCCATCCCTGCTCTGGGCCCAATTCATCACGATCATTGCTGTCATTACGTATACCGCCATTATGACGACAGTTATTTTATTTGTGATTCAATGCATTATTCGTATCCGCGTTAGCATTGAAGAAGAAGCAAAGGGGTTAGATGCTACCCAGCATGGGGAAGTTGGGTATAATTTAGAGCTTTAGGTTATGTACTCAAAACCCTACTCTTCTGTGATATCTAATAACGATAACTGTGTACTAAAATTCTGGGGAGGATTAAGCCCTAAGTGACGGAAGGCATAAGGGGTAAGAACGCGGCCGCGGGGAGTGCGTTGGAGGAAGCCTTGCTGTAATAAGTAAGGTTCGATGGTTTCTTCAATCGCATCGCGTTGTTCGGAAAGGCCGGCTGAAATGGTTTCGACACCGACGGGGCCGCCAGCGTAATGTTCGGCTATAAAGCGTAAGTAACGATGGTCATTGCTGTCAAGACCGAGATTATCGACTTCCAAGCGTGTTAGGGCACGATCAGCGATGGTGCTGGTGACCTCTGTATTACCATAGACGGCGGCAAAATCACGTACACGACGTAGGAGCCTGAGGGCTATACGTGGTGTGCCGCGAGCGCGGCGGGCAATTTCATGGGCACCATCTTCGCTTAATTGGACATTTAAGATGGAAGCCCCACGTTTAATGACAATGCTCAATTCTTCGGGAGAATAAAAATTTAACCGTAAGGGGATACCAAAACGGTCACGTAAGGGATTAGTGAGTAATCCAAGCCGTGTGGTGGCACCCACCAGGGTAAAAGGCGGCAAATCAATACGGACAGTACGAGCGGCGGGGCCTTCCCCTATCATAATATCCAGGGTAAAATCTTCCATTGCGGGATAGAGCACTTCTTCAATGGCGGGATTGAGTCGGTGAATTTCATCGATAAATAAAACATCGTGGGACTCAAGGTTGGTGAGTAATGCTGCTAAATCACCGGTTTTCGTAATAATCGGTCCTGAAGTGGTTTTCAGGCTTACTCCCATTTCCCGGGCAACAATCTGGGCAATGGTGGTTTTACCCAAGCCTGGGGGGCCGTATAGTAACACATGGTCAAGAGCTTCACCGCGACCACGTGCTGCCTTAATATAGATACGCAGATTATCTTTCATCTGCTCTTGGCCAATAAATTCGCTTAAGTTAAGTGGGCGGATGGTCTTGTCTACCCCATCTTCTTCTTGTACAGCGCCTTGTAATATACTGGTAGCAGGTTTGCGGCTCATTTTTGTATACTCTTTAGGGCATGGCGGAGAAGTTCAGATAATCCGGCTTCGGGATGCAGTTGCTGGGTTTTACTGACAGCATTATGTGCTTCACTACGGCTATAGCCTAAATTGGTTAGAGCTGATACAGCATCGGCAAGCAAATTGCTGTTGGTAACAGTGGCAATACCGCTTTGCGGAGCTATAGTCATTGTTCCTGCAACAGTTTTATCTTTTAGCTCCACCAGAATACGTTCAGCAAGTCGGGTGCTAACACCACTTGCCTGGGCCAGTGCAGCCTTGTCTTGTGAAGCAAGCGCTGTAGCAAGCTGGTCAGCAGTAAGGACGCTGAGTAAGGCCATTGCCACTTTTGCTCCGATGCCTTTGACGGTAATGAGTAAACGAAACCAATCGCGCTCATTATTGCCTTCAAAGCCATAAAGATGAATATAATCTTCCCGCACATGGGTTTCTATCACCAATGTGGTTGTTTCACCATTGGTGGGTAGCTTTTGTAGCGTTTTAGCTGAGCAAAATACGGTATAACCAACCCCTCCCACATCAAGCAGGACAGAACTGCTATCGGTAGAATCAACAATACCGCGTAATTTTCCGATCATAATCCACTATTTGCACACCATAACATAATGGCTTTTTGTGCATGTAAACGGTTTTCTGCTTCATCCCATACCACGGATTGCGGACCATCAATCACTGAAGCCACGACTTCTTCGCCGCGATCAGCGGGCAAACAATGCATGAAGATAGCATCAGGTTTGGCTAATGCCATCAATTCATCATCAACCTGGTAATCAGAAAGCTGGTTACGGCGTTCTACGACTTGTTTAACCCCCATCGATGCCCAGGTGTCGGTCACTATGGCATCCACATTACGCACTGTTTCTTCCGGTGTATCATAAAGCACTACATTGGCACTATGTTCTTTTGCATAGGCTAGTGCTTGTGGGCAAGGACCAAATTTGGTTGGGCAGCCGATATTGAGCGTAAAATTAAACTGGCTGGCGGCATGAATCCATGAGCTGAGCACATTATTGCCATCACCTACCCAGGCGACTGTTTTGCCACTAATGCTGCCTTTATGTTCTTCAAAAGTCATAATATCAGCCATGAGTTGGCAAGGATGACTATCATCGGTTAAGCCGTTAATGACAGGTACTGAGGCATATTTTGCTAGATCAAGCAGAACCTGATGCTCAAAGCAACGCACCATGATCATATCAACATAGCGTGATAATACCCGGGCAGTATCTTCGATGGTTTCACCACGGCCTAGTTGGCTGTTATGCTGATCAAGAATGACAGCATCTCCCCCTAGTTGCCTTATACCTACCTCAAAGGAAACACGGGTGCGGGTAGAAGGTTTATCAAAAATCATCGCAAGATGTTTGCCGGCAAGGGGGGCAGACATGATTCCTGCTTTCTGCGCGCGCTTTAACTGTGTGGCGATAGTAAGTATATCACGCAAAGAACCAGCATCCGTATGGTGAATATCAAGAAAATGCCGGGCCTGTTTTATGCTTGGGATCATATGGGGTTTCATTGTAGGTCTTGTATTCATAGTGAGTGCTCTTTGCGGGCGATGATATCGTTACATGTTGCTTTAAGTTTGACGATAGCTTCTTCAATATGACTATCATCAATTGTGAGCGGCGGCAATAGTCGTAATACATTCTCGCCAGCGGGTACAGTGAGTAAGCCATTATTGCGTAATTGTTCAGCAAATTCTTTATTTGGTACGTGTAGTTTAATACCAAGCATCATGCCAAGCCCACGTATGGACTCAATAATGGTGGGGAACTCCGCTGCTACTACCTCAAGGCGCAGTTTTAAACTATTGCTAAGCATTTGTACTTTATTCAAAAAATCTTCGTCAATGATAATATCAGCAATGGCATTGCCGACAGCCATTGCCAGAGGGTTGCCGCCATATGTTGAACCGTGTGTGCCATAGGTCATACCTAAAGCTGCTTTTTCTGTGGCAAGGCATGCGCCAAGCGGAAACCCGCCACCGATACCTTTGGCTGTTGCCATAATATCAGGGGTAATGCCCGCCCATTCATGCGCAAATAATCTTCCTGTTCGTCCCATGCCACATTGCACTTCATCCATGAACAGCAGTAATCCATGTATGTCGGCAATCTGTCGTAATTGCTGTAAAAATTCTATAGGTGCCACACGAATGCCACCTTCGCCTTGAACAGGTTCAATTAAAATGGCAGCAGTTTCTTTGGTAATGGCGTTCTGCACCTGCTCAATATTGCCAAATTCAATATTATCGAATCCTTCAACAGGTGGATTAAATCCTTCAATACATTTATCACGATCACTGGCAGATGCAGCGGCGAGAGTACGCCCGTGAAATGCGCCCTTAAAGGTAATGATACGGAAACGTTCAGGATTGCCAGTATCATCATGGTATTTGCGTACCATTTTAATACCACATTCGATTGCTTCGGTGCCGGAGTTACAGAAAAACACTGTATCTGCAAAGCACGCATCAGTTAATCGTTTGGCTAATTTCTGATAACCGGGAATTTCATATAAATTAGAGACATGCCATAATTTATTGGCTTGTGCTGTCAATGCCTCCACCAGATGTGGGTGGCAATGTCCCAGGGAATTAACCGCTATGCCTGCGGCAAAATCCAAATAACGGTTTCCCTGCTTATCGAACAAATAGGCACCATTGCCATATTCAAAAGCAAGCTTACTCCGGCTATAGACCGGCATTACAGGTGAAATAGTCATGATCTTTATACAGGTTTCAGGAACGTTATCAATGGGTGCCCTGGCATCAGCCTAAATAGGTAGTATCCACTATATCTCATAATCCCTGAACCAACGATTGTGAGATATGGGTTGCTTCAAGCTATGGGGTAGCTAAAGAAGTGACAAGGAAAACAATAGTATCCATAGTGTTGAGGCTTATGTCAATATCTGCACGCTATTTTTTAGCAATAAATTTAACTTTTTGGTTTATATATCACTCGTATTTCAAGAATTGGGATAATTATTGAGGGTGAGCGAGCGATAAACTCATTTATTAAGATGGGCAGCAGCGACATAGCCAAACCAAACGAATAGCAGACAGAGTGTGACGGAGCCTATGATATTCATGCCCGCATAGAGAAAATCACCTTCGCGTGCCAAATTAAGGGTTTGCAGGCTGAAAGAAGAAAATGTGGTAAAGCCGCCGCAAATACCAATCATCACAAACATGCGTATATCGGAACTTACGATATATCTGCTATCGGGCCCAGTGAAGGTAGCAAAAAAGCCGATGACAAAGGAACCGATAATATTGATTAGCAATGTGCCCCAGGGAAAAGTTTCGCCGATAGTGGAGGCAATGAGGCCACCAAATAAGAAACGAGCAACGCCGCCTAATCCACTGCCGATAAAAATCCAAAGACAAAGAAGTGGTGAAACCATTAGGATTTTTCCTTATGTATGCATGAGAAACATACTGTTGCTGATTGTTCTGCGGTCATAGACATATTGGATATTTTATGCAAAAGAGGTTGGTTGGGCGATTGTGCCTTTACCATATTGCAATACCTGGACTCTTTCAATGGTGACCAGGCCGCTTGCATCACCCATCATTGTGTCAAGCACTGGGAGGAAGCTATTGATTTTTTCCTCACTATCCACGATCTCGACGATCACAGGTAAATCATCCGAAAGCCGTAGGATTTTTGCTGTATGCAGATGGCTGGAATGGCCGTACCCCATCGGTCCGCGCAATACTGTTGCCCCGCCCAAGTGCATTTCTCGTGCTTTTAGCACAATTGCTTCGTAGAGGGGCTGGTGGTTGTGGCGGTCGTTTTCGCCGATAAAAATACGTAGTAATATAGCGCCTTTTGGTATTTGCATAAGTTTCTCTTTGTTAGGGTTGCGTTGATGCGATCATTGAGTTTCTGCACCTGCCTGGAAGATAAGGAAATGACACTAGACTAGACAAAAACTTAATCCAAGTCTTGCTAGAGCCAATAGCAGAGCAATGTAGAACAAAATAGATAATCATTATCAGGTCATCATAGTGCCGCAAGTGTCCATATTCTTGTCATTTATCACCTCATACGCTTTAATCATTTTTCATGTTAGGTTAATTCTTCGGCCCTAGTGTTGTAAACAAAAAAGCGAGTAACAAGAGGATAAATGGAAGAAATGCATCAAAATATTCAGTACTATGCCCAACGATGGGGAGTGGTCATTGCAAAAGAGATCAAGACTCTTTCTGGCATTGTCTGTTTTGGTAAGCAAGGTGATGTGCCGATCGTGCTAAAATTACCCAAACCGAATTCTGATGAAGTGCAGCAGCAAAAAATCACTCGTTATTTTGAGGGCAGGGGAATGATTCGCGTTCTTGATGCCGATAATACCGCTATATTATTGGAGCGGTTAAATCCTGGTCGTCACTTGATCGAATTGACAAAAGCCGGACAGGATGCGGAAGCTACGCATATTTTTTGTCAGGTCGTACGGCAACTGCATTCAGCAAGGGGGTCACTTACTAATTTTCAACCTATTAACCAGCTAGCTTTAGGGTTTGATCGGTACATTGATTGCGCTGATAAAACAATATCTGCAGCAACGGTATATCATGCAAAATCATTATTCCGTGCATTGAGTGCATCGCAAACGAAGCCGGTTTTATTACATGGTGATCTTCATCATGATAATATTTTATACGATAATGCTCACGGTTGGGTGGCTATCGATCCCAAAGGTTATGTTGGTGAACCTGCCTATGAAGCAGGCGCATGGATAAGAAATCCTATGCAGTATGTTGCTCAGGTTGCTACATGTGAGGGCATTGAAAGCAGAGTGACAATAATGGTGAAGGAAATGGGGTGGAGCCGGGAGCGAGTATTAGAATGGAGCTACGCGCAAGCAATTCTTTCGGCTATTTGGGCAATCGAAGATAATGAGAAACCTGATGCAGCTATTGAGGTTGCTATGGTTTTAAGGGAGTGCTTGAGGGTTTGATCTTTTAAAGAATCGCAGATATTCCTACTATTTCTATAGACATAATTATGTAAATGTGTTACATACTCTACTATATAGCTAGGAATATGGGCAGCTAACCATGTTTTGTTGCTATATAGAATTATAGGTAATTCAGATAAATAACAGCAACTTATCGAAGAAAAATAATGACGACAATCACAAAATTAGTAAACGCTATTAGTGATTTTAGCAATGCAGCGAGGGGTAATTTCCTAGCCTCCTCCAGTATGTCTACGAATGAACCGCTTTTATTAAGTGGTTCTTCTACTGCAAGTCAGGGATCTAGTTCTGGATCACCAGATGTTTCTCCTGATGAGGGTGGAATAGGCGCAATCATAGCAGAGGTGGCAGCCTTTGCAGCTATAGCTGCAATTTTAATAAAAGTTGTATATGGTTGTCATCCGCCTTCACGAGACCGTATCAATAGATTAGGCAATTTTATACGTGGATTGTTTGTTTTGCCTGCACCTACTCCTGATACTGAGGCGGTAGAGAGCGTTAGTCAGGCTAGGCATCATGCGGATGTTATTGTTCATGTAGCCCCTGTGAATCCTAAGCCGCATCCACCTCAGCGTGCGCGATCATTGTCTACACTACATACACTGGTCGCTCCCCCTAACCCTGTGACACGGTCGTGGTCATTACCCGATTTGCGGAAGGCTATTGATCCGCAAGCATTATCGGAACGTAAGAATACAGGTATGATATACAAAAATAATGGGCTATAAAATCTGGTGGACGTAAGCGGAGAAAGTTCAAACCACTTGTTAAAAAATTTACGAGATTGGGTGAGTGTTTTGGGATATCGAGAAGGGATGAAAAAGGTTGCATAAGCATTTATTCGTTTAATCCAGGATTGGCGTCAATAAATTAGAGACGACTCTTGATTTCAATTATCAAGATCGGATACAAATTATGAAATTCAAATAGAGGGGCGGTTCTAACAGATGATCATTCAATTTATCACGGCCTTTGGACTTGGTGCGATTATTAACTTCACGATTCAATGGTGGCTCTCTCACCGTGCAGATATTACAAAGCGCAATTTTCAAGAAAAAAAAGAAAGTTATATTGGCTTTCTGGACGCCATGCACAGATCAGAAATTGAAAGAAGCGAAGATGCGGCCCTTCATGTTGGTCATTGGCAAGCCAGAATCGAATTGGTTGGCTCAGCAGATGTAATCAAAGCATGTTCTAGAATTACAGAAACTAATCCGATACCTGAAGGTATTCACCCAGAACGCCCTCAAGCCCTACAACAGTTAAAAGAAGCCATGAGAAAAGATTTAGGTGTGGTAAAAAACTAGAATTAACAACCTAAACACGTCGATCAAGAAACTACTTCTTCACCCCAGAATCTCTTTTTTGCGAAGGCCTGACCTGAACCGGTTTTGAGGTAATACTCAAATTCTTGCGCGGTTTTCTTATCAGCAAAGGCATGATAGCTTATCAGTTTCCAAGGGAGATATTTCGCGGTATGCTTAGAGTTTCCAGAGTTATGACATGCTAAACGTTGTTTCAAATCAGTCGTATAGCCGATGTAACGCTGTTCTGGATGGGATTCACTTTGAAGGAGATACACATAATACATAGAAGCTACCTCGCCAGTCCCCCCTACGCCAAGGCTTCGGGCGACACTCCTTCGCCAAACGAGTCTTCGTGCGTCTTCCCTCCTCTCCGCTACGCTCCGATGGCGTAAGCCACCCGAAGCCTTGGCGAAGGGTGGTGGAGCCAATCGGGATCGAACCGATGACCTCAACACTGCCAGCGTTGCGCTCTACCAACTGAGCTATGACCCCCACGTTGCTTTGTTTAGGGGAGTTTTGGTGGAATTGCAAGTAATTTTTAAAGGGTTATTTGAGTGTTTCACTCACCCATTCAAGAAAAGCACTATTGCCTTGTGTAATTGGCATGGCAACAATGCACGGGCAGCTATAGCTGTGCAACGCTTTGACGCGTTCTGTGAGTTTTGTTAGGTGAGCCTCGGTCGTTTTAGCGATAATAACGGCTTCTTGGGATTCTTCGACTTCATGATTCCACCAGTAAATGGAATGGATACCATCGAGAATATTCGCACATGCGGCCAGTTTTTCAGCGACAAGGGTGGTAGCAATAGTGACTGCCTCTGCTTTATTTGCGGCGGTGATGTAGATGAGGTGAATAGTCATTGTTTGTCAGTTAGTAGTTGTCAGTTAGCAGCATAAGTTATTATAATTATAAGTTCTGACAACAAACAACTAAATAACTGACAACAGCCTCATGCTTTTCTATATTTTCCGCCGATTACTCCTCATTATCCCAACATTGTTTGGTATTATGGTGATTAATTTTGCCATCGTACAAATAGCTCCTGGTGGTCCTGTTGAACAGATGATTGCCAAATTATCTGGTGCTGGCCATGATGCGACAGCACGTTTTAGTGGTGCGGGCGGGCAGGAAGTCAGCGCGCCGTCCGTGGTAAATAATCAAGCCATGACTAGTAATATCACTAGCAAATACCGCGGAGCGCAAGGGCTTGATCCTGATTTGGTCAAAGAAATTGAGAAAATATATGGTTTTGACAAACCTGCCTATGTCCGTTTCTTTGATATGATGAAACGCTATGCACGGTTTGATTTTGGTGAAAGTTTTTTCCGTAGTGAGTCTGTTGTTAAATTAGTGATGGAAAAAATGCCAGTATCAATTTCACTTGGCCTATGGACTACGATATTGGTGTATCTGATTTCTATTCCGCTCGGCATACGTAAAGCCGTACGCGATGGCACTGCCTTTGATATATGGACCAGCACTGTGATTGTTATTGGTTATGCAATTCCCAACTTCTTATTTGCGGTATTACTGATTATTCTTTTTGCCGGGGGTAGTTACTGGCAAATATTTCCGCTTCGGGGGCTATTATCAGAAGATGCTGCATCGATGGATGTCTGGCATAAAATCATGGATTATGCTTGGCATTTGGTACTGCCGATTACTGCTATGGTCATTAGTGGTTTTGCGAGTCTGACCATGCTTTGTAAAAATTCTTTTATGGATGAAATAGGCAAGCAATATGTGTTAACAGCCCGTGCTAAAGGCCTCACTGAAAAACGGGTGTTATACGGGCATGTCTTTCGTAATGCAATGTTAATTGTGATTGCAGGTTTTCCTGATGCTCTGCTGAAAATCCTTTTTACGGGGGCCTTACTGATTGAAATTATTTTTTCCTTAGATGGTTTAGGACTGCTTGGTTTTGAATCTGCCTTAAGTCGTGATTATCCCGTCATGTTTGGGACATTGTTTTTCTTTACCCTTCTGGGACTTATTTTTAATTTGATTGGTGATATTGTCTATGTGCTCGTGGATCCACGGATCAATTTTGAAGGAAGGGAGTAATAGGGGGTAGGCATCTATCTATGGAAACTTTGTTACTATTTTGTTATACTGTCTTCATGGTATAAGAAATTATGGAGGGAATCATGAAATATCTATCTTATGTTATTTTGCCATTAATAATGGTGATGCTGCTCAGCAGCTGTGGCTATAGCCAATCGCATCGTGCCGTAACTGGTGGGGCGATTGGTGCTGGTGTCGGAGCTGTAGGTAGTGCGGTCACAGGAGGGAATCCAGTGGCTGGTGCCGTCGTTGGCGGCGTGGTAGGGGCAGGTGTAGGCGCACTTACTAGCCCGCGCACTCTTAATCTTGGCCACTAATCCTTAGCTTTGCTTACAAAACCATAAGGTTGGTTTGCTAAATGCAGGCCGCTATCTAGTGCGATCATTTGCCCAGTGAGGGAAGGGGTAGATAAGATAAAGGTGATGGCGTTACACACCTCTTCTATGCTGGTGCTGTGACCAAGAGGTGACCGTGCCGCTAGTGTAGCAAAGGATTCTTGGGTTTGATAGTGGTTGGGCAGCAAATGACCAGGACCGATTGCATTCACACGAATAGAAGGGGCTAGGGCTATAGCTAGCATTTGCGTGGCTGTCCAGAGCGCCGATTTACTAATAGCATAGGAAAAAAACTGTTCAGGTAGCTTCCATACACAATAATCAAGCATATTGATAATATTGCCCTGTATCCCCTGTGGCATTTGCACAGCAAATTGTTGCATGAGTAACACGGGTGCGCGCAAATTGGTTTCCATATGCATGTCCCAATTGGTACGGCTATGGGTAACAACGGTATCATTGATAAAGGCAGAGGCATTATTGATCAGACAATCAATAGTGCCTAGCTCATTAATAGTGCGGGTAATCAGCGTGCTGACCTCTTGTTCATTTTGTAAATCGGCCTTGAGCGTGATAGAACGAACTCCTAACGTTTCCAGCTCTTGCTTGAGTGCTGAGGCTTCTTGTTCTGAATGGTGATAATGTAGTGCGATAGACCAGCCTTGTTTTGCCAAGGATAGCGCAATTTCTCTGCCTACACGCTTGGCAGCTCCAGTAATTAATACGCATTTGGTCATAGTTACATCATCTTTGTGCCAATATCACCATCGCGTAGCAACGGATAGGACTGCGTGTTAAAAAGCTGGTAATGCCACCATTCATTTTTGTATAAATCCCAACCAGCAGCGGTCATTAATCCGAGTAAGAGCAAGCGGTTTTGTTGGGCTTCCACCGAAATTTTCGTTACCGCATGGTGAGACAGCGGGGTAAATTCATCAAATGCTGTCCCCATATCTAGTTCATTGCCACTCATATCAATCAATGTCAGGTCAATAGCAATACCGCGTGAATGGTTAGATCCTAAGGTGGGATCGGCAATAAATTCAGGATCCGGGGTATGTGCCCATAGAGTTTCCTGGGCTTCTTGTGGACGAAACCCGTCAAATAGTTTAAATCGCAACCCCAGTGGCGCAGCCAGCATTATTGCCTTTTGCATACAGGTTGCCGCTTCAGGGTGTAAATAACAAAGTGGCTTTTTATAGACGGGGTAACCGGTAAAGTTATCAGCCGTCGCATAAGCGATACAAAGCTCAACGTCAAAATTAGGTTTGCAGATCTCAACTAAATGCATTTATTTTTGCTGCCATAATAAAATCATTTTCATGCAAACCATTAATTGCATGCGTTTGCAGCGTAATTGTACAATATCCCCAGCCAAAAGCAATATCTGGATGATGCCCTTCTTTTTCAGCCAGTAAACTGATTTTGGCAACAAAAGCAAAACTATCGCGGAAATTCTTGAATTTATAATGACGGTTGATAGCGGTTGCATCACTATTTAGCACCCAACCTTCAATTTTTTCCATCATCTCTTTGGCTTGACCTTCTGTCAATGCTGCCATATCACCCCGGCAGGGGATGCAATCTTTTTGAGTTAAGCTCATTACGGTCTCCTTATTAAGTGGGAAGTCTATTGTTTTTAGGGAACTGGCTGCGTATACTCTTAAGCATTACTATCATAGTTCAGGAACATAGCGATGCAATTCATAAAGGCAATATTCTCAATGTTTTTTGCCAGAGTGTTTCCTCAAGCAATACCCACAACATTATCAGATACAGTCCATGGCTTTTCTTTTACCGCCATTGATGGTGAAGCATTGCCACTTTCTCACTATAGAGGGAAATTGGTGCTTGTTGTCAATACTGCATCCAAATGTGGTTTTACCGGGCAATATAAAACACTTGAGGTATTATGGCAAAAATATCGTGATCGTGGCTTGGTGATTATTGCAGTGCCGTCCAATGATTTTGGCAAACAGGAACCAGGTAATGAGGCAGATATTAAACAATTTTGCCAAACACGCTATCATGTTAGCTTTCCTATCACCACCAAACAGAAAGTAGTCGGCAATGATGCGCATCCATTCTTTGTATGGGTATCGAAGGCAGTAGGTAGCCGTGCAGTACCCCAATGGAATTTTTATAAATACCTCATTAATGCCGAGGGACAATTGATTGCATGGTTTCCGTCCATTACCAGTCCGGCATCTGATCGTATAATGCACGTCATTGAAGCAAACCTACCCCCACATAGGAGCAACTAGCATGCATTTTCCCTATTTCCAATTGCTGACGGTGCGACGCTTTCTGCCGCTTTTTATCACCCAATTTCTTGGGGCACTCAATGATAATATTTTAAAGAATGCCCTGGTGATTCTCATTACCTATAAGTTGGCAGTTGCAACGCCAGGAAGTGCTCAGTTGCTGGTGGTCAGTGTTGCGGCTATTTTTATTCTGCCTTTTTTCCTCTTTTCTGCTCTGGCGGGGCAGCTTGCCGATAAATACGATAAAACCCTGCTGATTCGCGCAGTAAAATTAGTGGAAGTGTTGATTATTCTATTGGCGAGCTGTGGATTCCATTGGATGAATATCGCTGTATTAATGATGACAATCTTTCTAATGGGGATGCATTCTACTTTTTTTGGCCCCCTTAAATATGCTGTCTTGCCTGAACATTTACCAGAAGATGAGCTAATTTCTGGCAATAGCTTGATAGAGGCGGGCACATTTATTGCCATATTGGCGGGTACGTTACTTGGGGGTTTGTTAATTCTTTTAGAACCCTATGGGACGGAAATTATTGCTATCATTGGCATGCTAACGGCATTGGGTGGTTTAATCAGCAGTTTCTTTATTCCACGTTCCAAGGCTTTTTTGCCAGAGATGATCATTGAGAAAAATATTTTCAAGGAAACTTGGAATATTTTACGTTATACCGCGCATGACGCGTCTATTTTAAAATCCATCCTCGGTATTTCCTGGTTCTGGTTAGTCGGACTTACCTTTATTGCGCAATTTCCAGGCTATACGAAAGACTCGCTGCATGGTAGTGAGCATATCGTCACCTTATTCCTTGCGGTATTCTCAATAGGCATTGGTATTGGTTCATTATTATGTAATAAATTGCTAAATGGCCAAATATCGATCAAGTATATTCCTGCGGCAGCGCTTGGTATTACCCTGTTTGGTATCGATCTATATAGTGCGAGCAGCCATGGCAGTATGGGGACAGGTGCATTGGAAACCGTAAGTCAGTTCCTTACGCAGGCAAAGAATTGGAGAATTTTAGGTGATTTGACGGGCATTGCGATAGCGGGTGGTATTTATATCGTGCCGCTTTATGCCTTTTTACAGGTACAAAGCGACCCAGCCTATCGTGCTCGCATTATAGCGGCTAATAACATCCTCAATGCATTGTTTATGGTGGCTTCGTCGGTGCTTGCCTTTGTGTTGTTATTGCTCGGCTGTACCATTCCGCAAATATTTTTGACCATTGCACTGCTCAATGGTGTCGTGGCTATCTATAGTGTTATGGCATTTCCTGAGAGCTTGTTAAAATCGCTACTAGCAGCAATGTTAAAAGCATTATATCGGATTGAGGTCAAGGGCGTAGAACATTATCATGAAGCTGGCCAACGCGTCTTAATTATTGCCAACCATACGTCATTCCTTGATGCGATGCTACTTGCGGTATTTTTGCCTGATAAATGTATTTTTGCTATTAATAGTTATATAGCGCGACGGTGGTGGATGAAGCCCTTCCTTGGGATAGTGAAAGCCTTGCCGGTGGATCCCCTCAACCCTATGTCAACCAAAACACTGATTGATGAGGTCAAGAAAAATCAGCGCGTGGTGATTTTTCCAGAAGGCCGGATTACCGTAACAGGTAGTTTGATGAAAATTTATGAAGGGCCGGGGATGATTGCTGATAAAACAGAAGCGGCTTTGTTGCCTATTCGTATAGATGGAGCGCAATATAGTCGGTTTTCGCGCATGAAGCATGTGCGGAAAATATGGTTCCCCAAAATTACCTTAACGATTCTGCCTCCCCGGCAATTTGCTATTCCGGCTGCTCTAAAAGGACGCATTCGCCGGCAATATTGCAGCCGTAAGCTTTATGATATTATGTCAGACATGATGTTTGAGACATCAAATTATCAAAAAACATTGTTTCAATCACTTATTGAGGCCAGTGCTATCTATGGAGCACATGCGTCGGTTATTGAAGATATCGAACGCACCCCTATGCATTACCAGGCCTTGCTTACACGCTCGTTTATACTGGGAAAGATACTAGCAAAGACAACAATGCCTGGGGAGTTTGTGGGCGTATTGTTGCCAAGTATGAGCAATACAATCGTCACCTTCTTTGCCCTGCAGGCCTATGGGCGGGTACCGGCGTTGCTGAATTTCTCGGCCGGTAGCATCAACTTGCTGTCTGCTTGCAAGGCTACTGCCATTAAAACGGTGATTACGTCGCGTAGGTTTATTGAAAAAGCCGCGCTGGAGCCAGTGATTAACGAGCTGTCTCACCTAGTGACGGTTTGTTATTTGGAAGATATAAGAAACCAGGTAACCTTTATTGCCAAAATAAAAGGCAGCATTGCTGGTTATTTCCCACAATTTGCTTATTGCCGTAGTGCCACTGGTGCTAATTATCGTGATCCTGCTGTCATTTTATATACCTCTGGATCAGAGGGGACTCCTAAAGGGGTAGTGCTATCGCATGAGAATATTCAGGCTAATCGTTACCAGGTGGCTGCACGTATTGATTTTAATGCGCAAGATACGGTACTCAATGTATTGCCGCTCTTCCATTCGTTTGGTCTGACTGCGGGGACGTTATTACCCCTTTTATCGGGTATTAAAACGTTCTTTTATCCTTCTCCCCTACATTACCGTATCATTCCTGAGTTGGCTTATGACATTAATGCTACCATATTATTTGGTACAGATACTTTCCTTGCGGGGTATGCTATTCATGCCCATCCTTATGATTTTTATAGTGTACGTTATGTTTTTGCCGGTGCTGAGAAGCTGAAAGAACGTACGCGCAGTATGTGGATTGATAAATTTGGTATCAGAATCTTTGAAGGTTATGGTGCGACGGAAACATCACCCGTACTAGCCGTTAATACACCAATGCATCATAAAATTGGCTCAGTAGGCAGGATGCTGCCAGGCATAGCGTGGCAATTAGAGCCAGTACCCGGTATTGATGAAGGGGGCAGGCTGTATGTGAAGGGCCATAATGTATTACAGGGCTATCTGCGTGAAATCGCTCCCGGAGTGATTGCCGCATTACCAGAAACTAGTTTTGGTCAGGGGTGGTATGATACGGGGGATATTGTAACAATTGATGAGGTGGGTTTTGTCACGATTTTAGGGCGCGCTAAACGCTTCGCTAAAATAGGCGGGGAAATGATTTCGCTAACAGCACTTGAAGAATTAATCAGTTTCCATTGGCCAACGAGCTTGCATGCTGTCATTAATATTGCCGACGATAAAAAAGGGGAGCAATTAATTTTATATACAACAGATAGCGCTATTGACCGGAAAATATTGCAAGAATATGCCAAAACGACGGGCATATCTCCGCTGGCTATTCCTTCTAAAATACAGCATCTAGAGACCATGCCTCTTCTTGGCAGTGGTAAAATTAATTATAGTATCTTGATAAATAATGGGAATAATGTGTGATGTTATTTACATCTGCACGGACAAGGATTATATATGCCTAGTAATTATCTACCCATTTCTTAATACTGAACATTATGTTTGAAAATCTTAGCGAAAATCTTGGTAAAATATTTGATAAGCTCAAAGGACGTGGTTTTCTGTCAGAAGATGATGTGTCTGCTGCTATGCGTGAAGTACGCATTGCATTGCTTGAGGCTGATGTAGCCCTGCCGGTTGTTAAAGAGTTTATTACTAAGGTGAAAGAGAAAGCCATTGGTAGTGAGGTGCTGAAAAGCATTACACCAGCGCAAATGGTCATTAAAATAGTGCAGGACGAACTGGCTGTCATGCTTGGCAGTGATAATAGTGAATTATCGCTGTCGGTGTCGCCACCGGCTATCATTATGATGGTAGGGCTGCAAGGATCGGGTAAGACGACTACCAGCGCTAAAATAGCACTGCGCTTGCGGGAAAAAACAGAACAAGAAGATACTGCTTGCCTCACTAGATGTTGCCCGCCCAGCTGCACAAGAGCAATTGGCGGTATTGGCGAAGCAGGCGGGCGTGAGCTCGCTGCCAATTGTGAAAGGTGAAACACCAATTGCCATTGCTAAACGGGCGCTACAAGCAGGAAAAACAGAAGGGTTTGATGTCGTTATTCTTGATACTGCCGGCCGTTTGCATATTGATCAAGCATTGATGGATGAACTAGCGCAGATCAAAAATATAACGCAGCCTGTTGAAACCTTGTTGGTGGCGGATTCACTGACCGGTCAGGATGCGGTCAATGTAGCCAAAGAATTTCACAGTAAATTGACAGTCACGGGTATTGTGTTAACCCGTATTGATGGCGATAATCGCGGGGGAGCAGCACTTAGTATGCGCAGTATTACTGGCTGCCCGATTAAATTCCTGGGTGCCGGTGAGAAACTGTCAGAGTTGGAATTATTCCACCCAGAGCGCATTGCTTCCCGTATCTTGGATATGGGTGATATTGTATCACTGGTGGAACGTGCCGCGGAGACGGTGAATCAGGAAGAGGCCGAGCGTTTGGCTAAAAAAATGCAAAAAGGTGCCTTTGATCTAAATGATCTCGCCAGTCAACTCAAAACCATTCGCAAAATGGGGGGTATTGGTGGATTGATGGGCATGCTGCCTGGTATGAAAAAAATCAAGAACCAGCTAGCAGATGCGAATATTGATGAAAAAATTATTGGTAGGCAGGAAGCGATTATTTCATCCATGACCAAACAAGAACGCAAAAATGCTAAAATCATTAATGCTTCACGCCGCCGTCGTATCGCAACGGGGGCGGGGGTATCGATTCAAGATGTGAATCGATTATTGAAGCAGTATCAAGATATGAGCACAATGATGAAACGTGTGAGTAAAATGGACAAAAAATCATTTATACGCAGTGGACTGGGTAACCTTTTTTCATAATGATACCGCTCCTGTTTCAAAAATTATTCTAATTCTCGAAATACGAGCGGTATATATAAAAACTTTATTGCAGTGATTGGCATTCTGGGTTAAATGTTCTAAAAACATCTGGTGTGCAGCATTGTAGAATGCTTGAACACAATTTAATTATAAGAAGGTTCTATGACCGAAAACGTACCCGAAGAAAATGTGCAAGCAGTAGCCAAGGGCACCTTGCTTGCGGGCAAACGCGGTTTGATTATGGGCGTTGCCAATGATAAATCCATTGCCTGGGGAATTGCTGAAGCAGTAGCAGCTCAAGGTGCAGAACTAGCATTTACCTATCAAGGTGAGGCATTGCTCAAGCGTGTAACGCCGTTGGCTACGCAAGTCGGTTCGGATATTATCTTGCCATGCGATGTTACGGATGAAGCCAGTATTGATGAGGTATTTAATGTCCTTGAAAAGCGTTGGGGTAAACTTGATTTTATCGTACATGCCATTGCTTTTTCTGATAAAAATGAGCTAAAAGGGCGTTATATTGATACAACACTCAATAATTTTCTGACCACCATGCATATTTCTTGCTATTCGTTTACAGCCGTTGCTAAGCGCGCTGAAGCGTTGCTGCAAGATGGCGGCAGTATCTTGACCTTGACCTATTTAGGGGCAGAGCGTGTGACACCACATTATAATGTAATGGGCGTAGCAAAAGCTGCACTTGAGGCCAGCGTACGGTATTTGGCGGTGGATATGGGGCATAGTAATATATGTGTCAATGCAATTTCAGCGGGGCCGATCAAAACGTTGGCTGCTTCGGGGATTGGGGATTTCCGCTATATTTTAAAATGGAATGAGTATAATTCACCGCTAAAGCGTAATACAACGATTGAAGATGTTGGTGGTGCGGGGGTGTATTTGCTGAGCAGTTTGGGTAGCGGTACAACGGGTGAAGTATTATATGTCGATTCTGGCTACCATGTGGTGGGTATGAAAGCAGTCGATGCTCCCGACATTGCTACCGTATAAAGTACGACTAACTGACAACGACTAACTGACAACAAATTTTATGGCTAGCAATAGTTTCGGGCATATTTTCCGGGTTACTACCTGGGGTGAGAGTCATGGTGAGGCCATAGGTTGTGTTGTGGATGGGGTGCCATCACGCATTCCACTCTGTGAAGCAGATATTCAGTATTGGTTGGATAGACGTAAGCCTGGCCAATCACGTTTTACCACGCAGCGTCAGGAATCGGATACCGTCAAGATTTTTTCTGGTGTCTTTGAAGGTTATACGACGGGTACGCCCATTAGCCTGATCATTTTCAACGAAGATCAACGTTCTAAAGATTATAGTGAGATTAAAGACACATTCCGCCCCGGTCATGCTGACTATACGTATTTTAAAAAATACGGCATACGCGATTACCGCGGTGGTGGCCGTTCTAGTGCCAGGGAAACGGCGATGCGTGTTGCTGCCGGTGCAATTGCCCGCAAGATTCTGGGTGAAAACATTACTATCCGTGGGGCGCTCACCCAAATGGGTATAAAGCATATTAACAGAGAGCATTGGGATTGGAATGTCGTAGAAGAGAATCCGTTTTGGTGTCCAGACCAGCAGATGGCGGCAGAGTGTGAAGGTTATTTAGACAGCATCCGCAAAAACGGTTCGTCGATAGGTGCTGTGATTGAAGTGGTAGCAAGCGGTGTGCCTGTAGGATGGGGCAATCCTATTTATGATAAATTAGACAGTGATTTAGCCCGTGCAATGATGAGCATAAACGCGGTTAAGGCGGTAGAGATTGGTGCGGGTTTTGCTGCAGCCGGTTATAGTGGCGAAGTAAATTCTGATGAAATGCGTTGTGATGCCGAAGGCAATGTCAGCTTTCTATCTAATCATGCCGGAGGCATTTTAGGCGGTATTTCCACAGGACAAGACATTATTGCTCGCTTTGCGGTAAAGCCTACCAGTTCCATGCTGACACCGATGCGTTCCATTGATATTCATGGTAATGAAATTGAAGTGCGCACTAAAGGTCGCCATGATCCTTGCGTTGGTATCCGTGCTGTGCCGGTGGGCGAAGCAATGATGGCATGCGTGTTGGCCGATCATTATTTGTTGCAGAAAGCATTGTGTATGTAATGAGGTTCTAGACCTAGCCCCTCAAAATTAACCCTCAAGAGTAGTACTACCTTATGATCCCCCGTTATAGCCGTCCAGAGATGGTGGCCATTTGGCAGCCTGAAAATAAATACCGTATTTGGTTTGAAATTGAAGCCCATGCTTGTGATGCGCAGGCAGAACTTGGCGTTATTCCTGAATCTGCTGCCAAGGCAATTTGGGAAAAAGGTAATTTTGACGTAGAGCGCATTGATGAAATTGAGCGTGTCACCAAGCATGACGTCATTGCCTATTTGACCAATCTGGCTGAATATGTTGGGCCTGACGCCCGTTTTGCCCATCAGGGCATGACCAGTTCAGATGTGCTTGATACCTGTCTTGCCGTACAGCTTACACAAGCAACCGATATTTTACTAAAAGACATTGATCATTTGCTTGCCGTACTCAAAAAGCGCGCTTACGAAACCAAAGATATGGTTTGTATGGGACGTAGTCATGGTATCCATGCCGAACCGGTGACTTTTGGTCTCAAATTGGCAACAGCCTATGCTGAATTTTCCCGTAATCGTCACCGGTTACAGGCAGCGCGGGCTGAGATTGCTACCTGTGCTATTTCTGGGGCGGTGGGTACGTTTGCCAATATTGACCCCTATGTACAGACATATGTTGCTAAAAAATTAGGTTTAGAACCAGAACCTATCTCCACACAAGTGATTCCCCGTGACCGTCATGCTATGTTTTTTGCAACACTAGCGATAATTGCGAGTTCAATTGAACGTATCGCTATAGAAATTCGCCATTTGCAGCGTACCGAAGTACTCGAAGCTGAAGAATATTTCTCCCCTGGTCAGAAAGGCAGCTCGGCAATGCCACATAAACGTAACCCAGTATTGAGTGAGAATATTACTGGCTTGGCACGGATGGTGCGTTCGTATGCAATGCCAGCAATGGAAAATATAGCATTGTGGCATGAGCGGGATATTTCGCATTCATCTGTTGAGCGAATGATTGCTCCTGATGCAACGATTACCCTTGATTTTGCTCTGGCGCGGTTGACGAATATCATCGATAAACTGGTCGTTTATCCAGAAAATATGACCCGCAATCTTAATCAGCTGTCTGGGCTTGTCTTTTCCCAGCGGGTGATGCTGGAACTGACCCAAGCAGGTATGAGCCGTGAGGATGCCTATAAAGCTGTTCAAACACATGCCATGCAAGTATGGACAGCAGGCGCTGATTTCTTGAGCTTGTTACAAAATGACAGCCATATTACACGTTATATGGCTGCTGATAAAATTGCTAAATTATTCCAGTTGGAATACCATACCAAGCATGTGGATACGATATTTAGGCAGGTGTTTGGGGAAGTTTAATTGACAATTAGAGCATTTGTTCTTATATTATTCATGTTTTCATTGATAAATAAAGTACTTAGATAATCGGATAATATTATGAATTTACCGTTAATGCCAAAGGCAACAGCTGTTTGGTTAATAGAAAATACAACGCTGACATTTGATCAGATCGCTGCTTTTTGTGGTATGCACCCTCTGGAAGTCAAAGGAATTGCGGATGGAGAAGTCGCGCTAGGCATTATTGGGCAAGATCCTATTGCTAGTGGGCAATTAGCAGCAGCAGAAATAAAACGCTGTGAAGCAGATAGTGTTGCACGTCTGGAGCTGTCTTTTAAAGCTAAAAAGCATATTGAAACCAAGAAAAAGAAAGGATCGCGCTATACGCCTGTGGCGAGAAGACAAGATAAGCCCGACGCTATTGCGTGGTTCTTAAAACATTGCCCGGAAGTGAGCGATGCACAAATTACCAAAATGATTGGAACGACGAAAGCAACGATTAAGGCACTCAAAGATCGTACGCACTGGAATATGTCTAATATTCGCCCGCGTGATCCAGTTTTGCTTGGTTTGTGCACACAGTCATTGCTGGATGCAACGATTGAAAAAGCACGTGCAGTGGTACAGGCTGCAAAAAACAAGAAAGAGCAGACTTCAGGCAGTAATTAGTGAAGAATCTCGCAAAATAAGTGTTTTTTTATTGGGATAATATCTATATTGTGTCAAAACATATATACTCATTTTAAACCTGTGGGCAGCACTTGAAAAACCTAAATTCTGTTAAAATATCTGGCAAAGAAGTCCTTCCTATTATTGAAGGAGGGAAAGGTGTTGCAGTGAGTAATGGGCGCACAGCGGGTGCCTTTGCAGCAAGTAATGCTGTAGGCACGTTCTCAGGCGTCAATGCGGATAGTTATGATGAACGTGGCAGGCCGATGCCCGTTGTCTATCATGGCAAAACACGGCGGGAACGTCATGAGGAACTCATTACAATGGCCATTCATGGCGGTATTACCCAAGCCCATATAGCCCATGATATGTCTGGGGGCAATGGTGTCGTCCATATGAATATTCTGTGGGAAATGGGTGGTGCAGAGCGGGTGATGCGTGGGGTACTCGAAGGAGCAAAAGGCCTGATCCATGGGGTGACGTGTGGTGCGGGGATGCCCTATAAGCTGGCAGAACTTGCCGAAGAATATAATATTTATTATCATCCAATTATTTCATCTGTGCGTGCTTTTCGTGCTTTGTGGAAGCGTTCCTACTATAAGCGCGTACAGCATTTAGGCAGTGTGGTATATGAAGATCCGTGGTTAGCAGGAGGGCATAATGGCCTTTCCAACAGTGAAAAATTTGATGAGCCCCAAGATCCTTATCCGCGTATTGTTGAACTTCGCCAATTTATGAATGAAGTAGGGTTGCAGCATATACCCATCATCATGGCAGGTGGAGTATGGTATTTGCGGGAATGGGAGCATTGGTTAAATAACCCAGAAATTGGCTTAATTGCTTTCCAATTTGGTACACGCCCTATTCTTACCCAAGAAAGCCCGGTATCCGATGCCTGGAAACGGCGATTGCTGACCTTAAAAGAAGGGGATGTTTACCTTAATCGTTTTAGCCCTACAGGCTTTTATTCATCGGCTGTAGCCAATAATTTTATTAAAGAATTACAAGAACGTGAAAAACGTCAGATTGCCTATAGCATAACCCCAGAAGGCGAGCGCACAGTCGCATTACCAGTGGGGGCACGGGGACGGCCAGTTTATGTCACAGCAGAAAGCCGCCAGATGGCAGATAAATGGATGGCAGCCGGTTTTATCGAAGCAATGAAAACCCCTGATTCCACCTTGATTTTTGTTACTAAAGAAAAAGAGAATGAAATTCTGATTGACCAAATTGAGTGCATGGGCTGTTTAAGCGCCTGTCGTTTCAGTAATTGGCTTGATCATGATGATTATAATACTGGCAAAAAAGCGGATCCCCGTAGTTTTTGCATCCAGAAAACATTGCAAGATGCTGTGCATGGTGATGATATTGAGAATGAACTCATGTTTTCTGGGCATAATGCCTATAAATTTGCCAGCGATCCTTTTTATGCCGGTGGTTTTATTCCTACGGTAGCACAATTAGTTGACCGTATCAAAAGCGGCAATTAGTTTCATACGGTATTTTTATAGGTCTCCTGGGATATTAGGAGCCTCTTGGAACTAACCAGAAAATAGTGATCCCTATGCCGGTACTTAAACATATACTGATTATCGTGGTGCTTGTTACCCTTAGCGTGGTACAAGCAATGGCGGCACCTATTATCTTTCCGCCAGTTACAGTTCCTCCTACACAAGAACACCATACGGGGAAAGTGATATTTGTTGAACTGGTCACACCCGATATTCTGCGTGCTAAACAGTTTTATGGCGGATTATTTGGGTGGGTATTTCATGATACTCGTAAAGAGGGAACAGACTATGCAGAGGTTTTGCTAGGTAATCGACCAATTGCTGGCATCATACAAAGAAAGATGCCACGAGCAGAACATCGGCAGCCCGCATGGCTAAGCTTCTTTTCTACAGATAATGTTGATTCTGTAGTCAAAATAGCCGTACAGCAGGGAGCAAAACTACTCTTTGCACCGCATATATTGCCAGAACGTGGCCAAGAAGCAGTAATTGAAGATCCACAGGGCGCCGTATTTGCGGTGCTTACCTCTAGCAGCGGCGATCCAGCCGATTTTCTTGCTGAACCGGGTGAATGGATTTGGAGTTCTTTAATCACTAAAGATCCTGATGCAGATGCTGCCTTTTACCAGAAATTGTTCAATTATGAGATATTTCCGTTAGCTGCCAATGGTGGGGGAACAAAGCATTTGTTACTTGCCTCTAGCAATTATGCGCGG
>Ga0206831_1108_pt1 | contig 25631 bp, 21 predicted proteins | sample Alteio_BWOrgCont_73_FD_152876 | JGI IMG/M metagenome (GOLD analysis project Ga0206831, IMG submission 152876) | Enriched cells from forest soil in Barre Woods Harvard Forest LTER site, Petersham, Massachusetts, United States -... | ecosystem: Environmental > Terrestrial > Soil > Temperate forest >...
CTGGCGTTCAATGCCACCTGCCGTAGAAATGGCGCGTGCTAAGTCTGTTGTTCCGGTTAACTTGATAGGCAAGCATTTAAACCATGCCGCTAAGTGTGTGGGAGTGGCTCCAGCCAGCTGTTTAGGCGATATTGCTTCACGCAGTAAGCTGATGGCAAGTGGTGAGAATCCCGCCTTACGTAGGGTAAGACTAAGTGATTGCTTGCCGCGCTTAGCATGTAATTTTCGTTCTAGCACCTCTAGCGACATGCTGGGGCGCATGTCCAATTGCAATATGGCTGCACCTTGTGCGGCAATCGATTCGCGCAAGCAGGCGGAAAGGGCATAAACAGCACCGCCTTCTATCCCTTGTTCAGTGATCATCACCTCACCTTGGTGAAAAATATTATGATGGGTCAATTTTACCGACTTTAGCGGCATCCCTGCAAAGCGCATGCTGAAATGGCTTGACCAGGGAACAATAAATCCGCAATTGGTTGGGCGCAGTGGCGAAATAGGGATGCCGCACTGGGAGAGTATGTCCTGCCACCTACCATCGGATCCCAAGCGTGGCCATGATGCCCCTCCGAGTGCTAGCAGGGTTGCATCCGGTTGAACGAGAACTGTCTGATGTTCAGCATTGGTAAAACGTAGCGCTGCACCTTCCCAACCTTCCCAACAATGGCGTGTAGCATAATCTACGCCGAGCTGCTCTAATCGCCGCAGCCAGGCACGGAGTAAGGGCGCTCCTTTCATCGTGCACGGAAAAATTCTCCCACTGCTGCCGATGAATGTTGCCTGTCCCAGCTCTTCACACCATAAGCGAAGTGCATCGGGTGGATAGGCCTGGATATGAGGAGCAAGCCAATCCGATGCTGTACCATAGCGTTTAATGAATATTTCCAGAGGTTCGCTATGGGTAAGGTTTAGCCCGCCGCGTCCTGCCATCAGAAATTTGCGCCCTAGGCTTGGCATACGATCATACACCGTTACCTTATGCCCAGCCGTAGCTAGAATCTCTGCCGCCATCAATCCACTGGGGCCGCCGCCGATGATAGCAATATTAGGGATTTTTTTCATATGTTTATTAGCCCTATTCTCATAAGTTTCAGAAACATACCAGTAACATCCAAAGCAATCAACCATTGTCAAACGCTAGGTTGGTTAGTTTGGGCAGAACGCTGTGTTTTTCGGCATATTTGCCAGGCATAATTTGGTACAAGCGGTTTACGGTTTAATAAATATGTGATAGGAATAGCCGTCCTCTTGTAGAGAGCTAAATATAATTATTGATGAAAAAATATGCGTTGGTATCATATCATACTATCAAAAAAGCCTGTTATTTATGCGCTTAAAACATTTCTTGGCGCAGTCATCTGTTGGTATGGTTTGGTGCTAGCTGGTATCAATAACCCGCTCTGGGCAGTGATTACGGTAGTCATTGTCAGTGATCCTGATCTTAGCACCGCTAAAACATTGGCTAAAATGCGTGTGATTAACACATTGGTGGGGTGTTTTGCTGGGCTAGCAGCGCTGATTCTGTTTGGATACTCACCATTCATATGCTTTTTAACCATGGCTGCCACCATATTGATCATTACCTCTATTGGGAGCTACCCCAGCAACTGGCGACTTGCCCCGGTTACGATTATTATCCTGATGAATGCAGGGATGACGGCAACTAATCGTCAGGATGAAGTAAAGTTTGCTTTAATACGTGCTGGTGAGATCAGCATCGGATGTTTTGTGGCCTTAATACTGGCGCTTGCCTATACGAAGTATCTGCAACAGAATGAAACGTTATTGCAGCAGGGGCCAACAATCGATGAGTGATCGTAAGCCTATTCAGCTACACAGTGCCTGCTTCATACGCTGAACAATCCCCGCACCATGGTAAATTAACCCTGTATAAAGCTGTATAGCATTAGCCCCTGCCTGAAGCATTTGCACAGCATCGCCGGCCGTTTGAATACCCCCAACACCAATAAGCGGGACAGTTTCACCCAGTGTTTGGCGTAAATGTTTAATCATAAAGGTTGAAACAGCCAGCAAGGCCGGTCCGCTATATCCCCCCACTGGTTGCGCATCGTGCATAGGCCATAATTCCGGATAATGCGCAAGTATGTCACGATTAGCATAGGGCACGGTATTGGTCGCAATAAATCCCGTAACCCCTGCCTCCATTGCTGCATGGCTTATTTGGTCAAGCGCATTTTTCTGTAAGGTTGGCCCAAGTTTTACCATTACTGGCTTCCCTTGTGCCCCAGAAATTGTGGCCTGTATCTGTTTAGTGACCATAGCAATTTGTTCAAGTGCGTGATGATGCTCAACATTGGGGCAAGAAACATTGATGGCAATATAATCACATAATGGTGCCATGTGCTCAGCAAGCACCGTCAATTCATCCTCTATTCCTTCTGGTGAAGCAATACTCGCACCAAGCAATAAATGCTGGCGTTCAGTCGTTCGACTAAAAATCTCAAGATTGGCAATGACATGCTCCATGCCATTACCGGGCAAGCCAAGCCAATTCACCAGGCTGTATTGCTCTGGAAAACGCCATAGTCGCGGCGAAGGATTGCCAGAACGTGCTTTCACCGTGACTGTCCCTACCTCAACCAACCCCAAGCCTAAGCGCCTCCAACCCCTTAATGCAGCGGCATTTTTATCGGCACCCGCCGAAAGCCCTATCGGATTTAGTAAGGTTTTCCCTAAAAAAGGGCGGCTTATCCCTTCTATTTCTGGTGATTGCCTGAGAAAAGGATGATGTTTTAATCCCCATATTGCCAACTGATGGGCAGTCTCAGGATTTAAATATTGTAGTAGTCGATGCAAAGTCATGATGATTCTCTAAATATAAAAACAAGTGTATAAAATCCTTGCCAATTGATGGCAATATGTTTTTTATAATTGCAATTGTTCTGGGGGATGACTATAGTCCCATCAAAATTCTATGTGTGGAGAGACTTATGAGTGTAAAATCAGTAAGATGCCCTTACTATCTTGCAACGGTTACAGCATTAACTACTTTACTGATCACGCCAACAGTAACACAAGCACAACCAAGCGCCTCCAATAATGCGCCATCAATTGAGATTTTCATCAATAATTTTGATTCACTGCGTCCCGCTGATACGGTATCAGCAGTACCGATGAAATCGATTGTTTCTAAAGCCTTATCTGCTCCAACGCCCTTACCAAAACCGGTGGCACATGCCAGAGAATTACCGAAAAAAGCAGTAGCAACCCTACCAACCAAGCCTGCGCCTCAAATTTCTGAGCATAAAGTGATTGTGGCACAAAAACCCGTCCAACCACAAGCACCCAAAAAGATTGCTGTGGTTGCTTCAGCACCAAAAGTTCTCCCACAGGCGGCAGTAAAACAATTACCCGTAAAAACAATAGCTCCTATAGTAGCCGCACCAGTTGTTGCACCAGCAGCACCCGCTATACCAAAAACTATTGCACAGCCTGCTCCTCAACCTATACCACAACCTACAGCACCTAATAATGTCACCAATAGTTCTGTACTTGTATTGCGCCCCTCTTCACAGCCAGCAATAGTAGTGCAGCCCTTAGCGACGCCTCCTTTACCGGCAAATCCAACACCCGCTAACCCGACGTCAACCACACAAAACATCCCCACACCGCCTCCTTTACCTAAGCCAGTTATTGTCGATGCAACCACCAAAAACACCGCTGTAAATACCCTTTCAAATCCCCCTGCACCTACTGCTGAGACGAAAAAAGCAGCCACACCACCGCATGATACAGATACTATTATAGGTATTATTAGCACTGTAGAAGGGTGGGCATCTGATAAACTATCTTCTAAAAATAAAAAAGATAGTAATGCAGCATTGCCACCACCATTACCAATGCCTACAGCACCTGTACCGCCCAAACCAGTTCAAGCTTCTAGTGATAATGCTACGTTGCCAGTCCCCAACAAGCCAACAACGACTCAGCAAGCAGCATTGCAAGCAAAAGCGTTACCACCAGAATTACCAATTCCTTCGCCTCAACCACCTGTTGCCACAGGCAGCCAGAAACCGATAACGTTAACAATGCCCATAATGCTGCCTAAACCAGTAAGCACAGCGCAAGCACCAGCTACGCCCGCAAAACCAATAGCAAAAAATGCAGTAGATACAACAAATCGGAATAAATTATATTCTATCAACTTTACCAAAAGCCAGGTCTCGGTTAGTGATGCTGAACAAAAGCAACTAACAACACAATTACAAAGCGTTGTCAATTCATCCAAACGTTTAACGATTGTCAGCTATGCAAGTATCGACCCAGATCAAGCAGGAAGCGATCGTCGCATATCATTGCAGCGCGCTATTGCCGTCAGAAAATACATTATCGGCATGGGAATTGATGATATGCGCATCAATGTACAAGCGATGGGAGATACCTCTCCTGATGCAAGTAAAGATCATGTTGATGTCTTTACTATTAATGAGCCTGCGCAGTAAGGATACCTAGAAACGTGGTGCATATTCTTCCAACCACTTGCTAAAAAGCCGTACCTTCTGCAATGATGCTTTAGGCGTTGGGCTTATAATATAATAATGATATGGGCTTTGAAAACGAAAGGGAATGGTTGGCACCAGCGTTCCCGCCGCCAGCTCTTTCTTAATAAGAAACTCCGGTAATAATGCTATCCCTAACCCGTTTTCTGCGGCAGGAATCAGCATGAAAAAATACTCAAAACTCAGCAGGCAATTTATCTGTGCATCCGGATATCCCGCTTCCTCCATAAATTCTTTCCACATATGTGGTCTTACCTGATGCCCAAGCAACGCACAACGCAATAAGTCGCCAGGCTCCTCAAGATCCTTGGTTTTTAAGGAAGGGGCACAGACAGGAATTACCGTTTCTTTCATAAACACTTTCACATTATGAGGATGCCATGATGGCTTAGTGCTAACGCGAATGGCAATATCGGTTTCACTATGACTAAAATCAACCTCCCCATGGCCCAAACTAATATGTATTTTTATATGAGGATAACGCTGCCTAAAGTCATCCAGGGCAGGAATAAGCCATAAACTACTCGAAGAAAGTGTGTTGATATGAAGCACTGTTTTCTTTGCTGTTACCTCAGCACACTGCTCTGTTGCAAAAGCAATTATATTCAACGCTTCCTGTATTAAAGCCAGATAACGACTACCTGCCAGTGTTAGCGTTATCTGAGGACCAGACCGCTTAAAAAGCATAATCCCTAAATGATCCTCAAGCAGCTTTACTTGCTTACTCACCGCGCCCGGAGTAATGCAAAGCTCTTCTGCTGCTTTGGTAAAGTTATCATAGCGCCCAGCAACTTCGAAGGTGCGTATAGCTTTGAGGGGAGGAAGATTTTCAGTCATTTATTCAACATAATTACTATGAATTTTATTCATAGTAATCGATTTCTATTCGTTTTTCAAGCAATAAACTTCCAGATATATTTGAATTTATCAGAAAAATATTAACAAAAATTTTTTTATTGTCAAATCTGGAATAAAATCATGCGCTTAAGACCTATCGAAAATACTGCAAGAATATGGAGAGATGCCATACGTCAAGATAACGTACGAAGACTAGCTACATATGCAGCAAACACAGCCCTTAAACCTGAATCAGGCTATCCTCATTCGATCTTCAGCAATACTCCCGCAATGAATAGATTGATACGCCCTGATTTTGGTACGCATGATGAACTAGATACCAGAATGTGTTCAACTGTTCTTTCACCACTCACCAGGACTACACTAGTGGCAAGACAGCAACCATCTATTCTTTATGATATGATAGATGCTACGTCTACACGAATGTTTATGTTGCAGGTGAGCAATACTGTGTCCCTTCAGGTTGCCTATGATATCGCTAAAAAAGATCCTGCATTAACTAGACAAACTGCTGGATTACATAAAATTATAGCTGGTGAACATGGTGATCCAGAAATGGCCATTACCACTGAATTTGCACAACAACATCCCAATTCATTTGTTGCATTCATGTCATCCTTTATGGGAGGGCGAGCAGTTACTATTAATAAAAAGGCAATGGCTGGTTTCCTGATGGAAACCAGATTTCCAAAGGGTAAAGAATTGGGGGCGGCACTTGATACATTTTCTCATATGGAACATGAAGCCTGGGCATTAATAGAGGCTTGCAGGGCAATGGGAGTATTATGGTCAAGATCGCATTTACTAAAAGTTCCCCATAATGGAAAATATGTTCCTTTCGACCGCACCACCTGGGCTGATAATAGGTTTCATCATGCACATTATCCATTTGAGGGTGGAAGAGAATTCACTTTCTTATCACCAGAGCAACATCGGAAAAACGCTAATGCATTGGAAAACAGTATTGAATATGTTGTTGATTTACTAGAGAGAGAACCAGGAAAAAACCTTCATGCAATTGCGGCGATGAAAACATTACAACACAATGTTGCCGGGATTTCTGTGATGGAACGGGGAGAAAAACGCCAGCATTATGGCGACAAAGAAAATGAGGACCATACAGATCTGGTTGACAGTCTTGTGGCACATTTCACCAAGCGTGATCCATCCATTAAAGGGCATATGGTAGAATCCCGTAAGCGTTACCTTGCTGCCGTTCATACTTATGGAGAGGCAATCATCATTGACCCGATGCTGAAACTGCAAAAAGCAGAGGAAAAACTTGGAATGCATCAAAAATATGAACAACTTTTTCCAGGTGTTGCTAGACGTTTTCTTGATAACGAAAGAGAATTTCTTGAATCGCAACGAAAGCAATTATCAGAAAGAATACCTCAAGAATACCGATGGGGCACGCTGGATGGAATGAGCGGCAAAGATAGCCATGTTGCAAGACTGGTAAGCACACGCTCAACTATTAGTCCCGCTAATGGAAAAACTATCTGATGCTACCGTAACCATCAATCAAACAACATGCTCTGCTGGGGGGTAGTTATGACAAGTGCTCTTTTAATAATACTAGGGGCTTTCTTCTTTGCCGTCATGACGGCAATTAGCCAGCACTTGGCAGGCGTTTTTCATCCTATTTTTATCGTTGCCCTACGCAATAGCTGTGCGTTGATTGGGTTAATGCCTATGATTGTCGCTTACTGGAAAGAACTTTGTTATACCCTTCATTTTCCTCATATCAGAAACTTACTGATGCGGGCAGGCGTAGGACAGGTAGCAACAAGTTGCTGGTTTCTTGGGGCGTCTACCCTTTCACTACCCATGGCAATGTCGATCAGTTTTATTACCCCCCTTCTCACCACACTTGCCGCCATTATTGCCCTTAAAGAAAAAGTCACCAAATGGCAATGGACAGGACTTATTATTGGTTTTATGGGAGTATTGGTGATATTAAAGCCAGGATTAACGCCTATCAGCCCTGGCACTATCCTAGTATTTAGTGCCACATTATGCTGGGCTATTAATAATGTTATTATCAAGTTTTTAAGTACTAACTATAATCCCTTCATTATTCTGATAGGCATGATGGGAGGGATGACGTTGTTTTCTCTCCCTTTCATGGTTTTTTACTGGCAACCTATTCCCATTACTACTGTACCGTGGATTATTGCTTTGGGAATCACTACTAATTGCTGGCAACTATCCATCAGCTATGCATACCGGAAAAGTACTGTAGCCTTTTTACAGCCTTTTGATTTTTCCAAACTTATATTTGCCAGTGTTATCGGATATCTTTCTTTTGGGGAAGTACTTCAAATACATGCTTATGTCGGTACTTTCATTATTTTACTGAGCGCTACATATACTACTTGGCAAGAAAAACGCCACCACCTAGTGACATCACTATAATGGCAGCAACCGCGTCACATGCCCCATCTTGCGGCCTGCTTTGACATCTGCTTTGCCATAAATATGCAATTTTGTGGCAGGTTCACTGATAAAATCAGGCCAGCTCAGCACCTGATCACCAATTAAATTTTGCATGATTGCACGGCTATGCAGTGCGTTTGAGCCAAAGGGCAGTCCACATACACTACGGACGAACTGCTCAAATTGACTGGTGATACAGGCATCGATGGTCCAGTGCCCTGAATTATGCGGACGTGGGGCAATTTCATTGACTAATAGCTGCTGATTCTTGGTGACAAAGAATTCAACAGCCATCATCCCAACCAGTTCCAGATTTTCTGCAAGAGTACTCGCCATGGCCTGTGCCATAGTAGCGATGGCAGGAGCAATAGCAGCAGGAGCAATAGAGATATCAAGAATACCGTTTTTATGGTGGTTCTCAGTAGGGGCAAAGCAACTAATTTCCCCGTTAACACTGCGTGCAAGCACTACGGATATTTCTTTGTCATAATCGACAAAACCTTCTAAAATATAGGCACCCGGCTGGAAATTTATCGCTAATGCGTCGATATCTGTAGCAGAACGCAGTATATATTGCCCTTTGCCATCATAGCCCAGTTCCGTGGTTTTTAAAATACACGGGAAACCCAAGCTAGCGGCGGCATCCTGCAATGCTTCATTTGAATCAATGGCTTGATACGGCGCGGTACCTATACCAAGATGCTTAATAAAATCTTTTTCGCGTAAGCGGTTTTGTGCAATATGCAATATTTTCCATCCCGGACGTACGACCGTATGGTTGGCAATGATTTGTACCGTTTCATGGGGAATATTTTCAAATTCAAAGGTTGCTACATCGACAACAGCAGCAAATTCAGCAATTTTTTGATGATCCAGGTAACTGGCAACCGTCACTTCATTTGAGACTTGTGCAGCAGGGCAATCATGTTCAGGACAGTAAGTATGGATTTTAAAACCAAGATTAGCAGCAGCAAGTGCCGTCATACGCCCAAGCTGTCCACCACCAATAATACCAATTGTAGCGCCAGGAGAGAATATTGTCACAAGAGAATCCTTCTATGAGGGATTAGGCATTAGGCATTAGGTATTAGGGGGTGGTTGAGTGCCTTCGCTCACAAAATTTTATAAGCGGAGCGAATGCCATACTCCCTAATGCCTAGTGTCTAACCCCTAACCCCTCTCTAATGGTGTTTCAGCCACAGCCTCTGTTTGCTGCTCGCGCCAATTTTGTAACCTTGTTGCTATATCACTGTCAAGCAATGCCATCACTGATGCGGCAAGTAATGCGGCATTTTTAGCACCGGCATGGCCAATTGCTACCGTACCAACCGGAATACCACCAGGCATTTGCACAATAGAGAGCAGACTATCCATTCCTTTAAGCGCCTTACTTTCTACAGGCACCCCAAATACTGGTAACGTCGTCAGCGATGCCACCATCCCCGGCAAATGTGCCGCCCCACCTGCCCCAGCGATAATTATTTTAATCCCTCTTGCCTTAGCATTTTTGGCAAAGCTATATAAACGCTCAGGTGTGCGATGAGCAGAAACAATGCGTGTTTCAAAACGAATGCCTAGCAATTCAAGCATCGTAGCCGCATGATGCATGGTTTCCCAGTCAGACTGGCTTCCCATAATAACGCTAACATCAACTGGAAGGGAGCTATCAACCATCAAATACTTACGCAATAATATCTGGATAAATAATGGACTCAAGCACAGAAATTCTGTCTTTTAACCAGAGCTTACGCTTTTTCAAGCGCTGTACTGTTAAAGCATCATATTTAGCTACTTGCATAGAGGTTTCAATTATTTCGTTCAAATCATCATGTTCATGACGGAGCATATCAAACTCTCTAAGCAGCTTTTCCTCATCGTTCATAATGCAAAACTCTTAATAATAATAGGATGACCACCCTTATACGTAGTTTAGGAGTGACGTCAGAAACATCACTGTTACAGAAGGCCTGCTATTAGTATAGCAAAAATAAATCTATTTTTCATCCCCTTTCACAGGGTGTTCAGATAATTTTTCGCATTCCGCTAAAAATAAAGAATAAATAAGTTTTGTGCTCATATAACTCCTATTCTCTCTGACGTAAATTATCTATAATAACCAGTTCCCTTGTACGCCTTAAGGATAATCAACCCGCATAAAATATAACCCTCCAGCTGGAGCAGTTATCCCTGCAGCACTACGGTCCTTGGCTGCTAAAGCAGTTTTTACCCTTTCTGGCTGCCATTTGCCTTCACCTACCCATACTAATGTCCCCACCAAATTACGCACCATATGATGCAAAAAGGAAGGCGCACTGACTTCAATCGTGATAGTCTCTCCATGCCTGCTTATCGTCAATTCTTCTAGTGTTTTTAACGGCGATTTTGCCTGACAGGCAACCGCACGGAAGCTGGTAAAGTCGTGATACCCCACTAAATAATTAGCCGCTTCTTGCATAGCAGCAATATCTAGTGTTTTCTTGATATGCCAGGCGCGATTAGCCTCTAACACCAACGGTGCATCACGGCAAATAATACGGTAGCAATAATGGCGACGCAGCGCAGAAAAACGGGCATGAAAATCTTCATCCACTACCATTATATCCGTAATCGCAATGGCATGAGGCTTAAGGTAATAATTGATCGCATTCTGTACTGTCCGCGGCGCAAATGGCTTGACTAAATCACAATGCGCTACTTGCCCTTTGGCATGAACGCCCGCATCGGTTCTACCTGCACAAAAGAGATTAACCTTCTGACCAGAAAACTTAACTATCGCTTCCTCAATATACTGCTGCACAGACGGCGCATTATCCTGGCGTTGCCACCCTGCAAGGCCAGTACCATCATATTCTATGGTTAATTTATAACGTGAAGGCATTCTCTTATTGCTTTTTTATAAATAGTCATTGAAACTCACCGCGCTAAGCTTTACGATTGCTTAGAATCTATGTCTGAATTTTCTTAATATTAGGTATATACTATATGACCATGCATGCGCAGCAAAAAAATCACTCTAGTTTTGACTATAAAGTCGCCGATATTTCCTTAAGTGATAGCGGACGTAAAGCAATATCACTCGCCGAAAGTGAAATGCCAGGCTTGATGGCGTTGCGTGAAGAATATGCTGCGAAACAGCCACTAAAAGGCGCGCGTATTATCGGCTGCCTGCATATGACCGTTGAAACCGCCGTTTTGATTGAAACCTTGACGGTGCTTGGTGCTGAAGTGCGCTGGAGCTCTTGTAATATTTTTTCTACTAATGATGCAGCAGCAGCAGCCATTGCTGAGGCTGGTATCCCCGTTTATGCATGGAAAGGCGAAACAGACGAAGAATATCTCTGGTGTATTGAGCAAACCATTACCGGCAATCCCGGCTGGACACCCAATTTATTACTCGATGATGGCGGCGATCTTACCACGATCATCCATGAACAGCACCCACATTTGCTTGCAGACATACGCGGCGTATCTGAAGAAACAACCACCGGTGTGCACCGCCTCTATACCATGGCTAAAGAAGGCAAGCTGGGTATCCCCGCCATTAATGTCAATGATTCAGTGACCAAATCAAAATTTGATAATTATTATGGCTGCCGTGAAAGTTTGCTCGATGGCATCAAGCGGGCAACGGACGTGATGATTGCAGCCAAACTGGCTGTTGTCTGCGGATTTGGTGATGTTGGCAAAGGCTGTGCTGCTGCTTTGCGTGGGCAAGGCGCGAGAGTGATGATCACCGAAATTGATCCCGTTTGCGCCCTGCAAGCAGCGATGGAGGGTTATCAGGTCGTTACCATGGAATATGCTGCGCCACTTGCGGATATTTTTGTCACCGCGACAGGCAATAAAGACATTATCACCATTGATCACATGCGCAGCATGAAAGACCGTGCCATCTTATGCAATATTGGGCATTTTGATACCGAAATTCAGGTTGAAGCCTTACGCAACATGAAGTGGAAAAACATCAAACCACAAGTCGATGAAATTACCTTCGCTGATGGTAAACGGCTGATTTTGCTAGCAGAAGGCCGTCTGGTGAATTTAGGTTGCGCCACGGGTCACCCTGCTTTTGTGATGAGCGCATCATTCACCAATCAGGTCATGGCACAAATTGAATTATGGACCAATCATCAGCATTATCAAAAAGATGTGTATATTCTTCCCAAACTACTTGATGAAAAAGTCGCCATGTTGCATCTGAAAAAAATTGGTGTAACATTGACACAATTAACCAAAGACCAGGCTGATTATATTGGCGTACCAGTAACCGGTCCCTTTAAGCCGGAGCATTACCGCTATTAATAGAGAATTATAGAAATGAAGCTGTTCGCCCTGAAACGATTTATCTCACGCCCTCCTGCTAAGCAAGAGCGTGAAGCTTTTTTACTTGATAAGGATTTATTATCTCACCACACCGATACCTCTATAGCGGATAGCTTACCCTTCCCCTTATGGATTAGAGATAGTACCCTCAATATTCGCTATCGTAACCAAGCCTATAAAACGCTTCTTAACGACTATAGCAGTGATATCTTGAATGAAATAGCAAAACCGCTTGCTGAAGAAGCACAACAAGCGAACCGCCCCATCCGCAAAAGCAAATCTATTGGCACAGATAGCGATGGCAAATATATGCTACTGATTGAAACCACGTCTCCATCGCTGGAAAAAGGGGTAACAATGGGTATGGCCATTGAGCTTATTGAGACTATTCTTTCACCAGAAAGAGGGGAATATTACGACAAAGCCACCGCCATTTATGGCAGTGATATGTTACTTACCTATTATAACGCTGCTTTTGCTAATCTCTGGCAGCTTGAGAGTGAGTTCTTAGATTCAAAGCCCAGCTATATCGAAGTACTTCATCGCTTACGTGATAGTCGCCATCTCCCTGAGCAAGCTGACTTCCAGAAATTCAAACAACGCAGAATGAGCTTATTTAAAGAGCTAACATCGCCATTCCAAGACAATCTCTATCTGCCTGATGGCCGGACGATTGCCATGGACATCACTAGGCATAGTAATGGCGGGTTAATGTTTGCTTTTGAAGATATTACCGAACGTTTGGCCTATGAACGTTCCTACAATATGCTGTCTGAAGTCCAGCAAACAGTACTCAAGCATTTACATGAAGGGGTCGCCGTCTTTGGTCAGAATGGCAAATTGACCTATTATAATCCTAGCTACGCTTATCTCTGGGGACTGGATAGCCATTTCCTAGATACCACCCCGCATGTGAATGAACTGCTTGAAGCCGTCAAATCACTCTATGTAACCAATAACTGGGACCGTTTCAAGGCTGATTTTATCAGCATTCTTGCCGAGCGCACACCACGACGCGCCTGTATTGAACGTACTGACGGCATGGTTGTCGAACGCATTTTCGTCCCCCTCCCCGATGGCAGCACCATGGTGTCTTACCTGGATATTACGGATCTGGCACAGCGCCGGAAACAGGTATTGGATAATAATAGTGTGGTGGTAAAAGTGCCGGTTTTGGATTAGGGAATTGGAAGTCGGGAAGTCGGAAAATTAGAAAAAGCAAGGATGCGAAAGAAGGTTTGCTACCTTTCTCGACTTCTAAACTCCTAACCCTCAATCACCCCTAACACCGCCAATGCTGCCTTTTCACTGGGTGATGCAGTATCGCCATAGCCTAATTGCTTTAGTGCCGCCATCATTTCCCCTCTCTGCACATCACGCTTTTCAGGAGCATGCAAATAGTCCTCTAACGCTTCTGCCAACAGCGGTGCGGTGCAGCGTTCTTGTAGATATTCGGGAATGACTTCTTTGTCGGCAATTAAATTGATGATGCTGACATAGGATATTTTGATCACACGCCTGAGCAGCCAGGCAGAGAAGGCCTTGACTTTATAAGTGACAATCATCGGCAATCCGGCAATGGCTAGCTCTAATGTGCCGGTGCCTGATTTTGCCAGCCCTACGGTAGAGGCAGCTAGTGCATGGCGTTTCTCATCTTTGTCGGTGATCACTATGGCAGGCAGGGCGAGTGAAGCAGCTGGTGCTTGTAATAATGGCGCCAGATGGGGTAATGTGGCGATTACTATTGTTAAGTCAGGAAATTTTTGCGCCAGCCTGTTCACAGTTTCAGCAAATACTGGCCATAAGCGGCCGATTTCACTGCGTCTACTGCCTGGCAACATGTATAATATCGGGCTTGTGGGAGCAATATGGTGCGTATGACGAAATAGCTCACCATCCCCCCCACTTGCAGCATCTTCAATAATAGAATGACCAACAAAACTACAGGCAAGTCCGTGCTTTTCAAAGTAAGGCGGTTCAAAAGGCAATAATACGAGTAAATGCTGATAGAGCTTGGCTATCGCCTCTGCCCGATGTTCGCGGTATGCCCATACGGAAGGCGCCACATAATGCACCAGTTTGATACCAGACCCTTGCAGTTTCTTTGCAACCCGAAAACAAAATTCGGGGGCATCAATCGTAATCACCACGTCAGGCTTGAAGCGCTTAATTTCATCCGCAGTTTGCCTGATACGCTTTAGCAAATGCGGAATATGGGGGATAATTTCAGCAAAACCAAGCAGCGATAATTCAGCCATGGGGAATAGGCTCTGCAAGCCTTGCTCCTGCATTAATGCCCCCCCTACCCCACAAAATTCTATTGGCACAGTAGCATTATTCTTGAGCGCCCGCATGAGCTTGCTCGCCAGCAAATCACCAGACGGTTCACCAGCAATGAGGACAATACGAAGGGGAATGTTCATAACATCAACTTAGGATAATTTTGCTTTATTGCGGACATATAATAAGGCCAGCGCACTTGATGCTGTACGCGCCAGCACGTCACTTGCCCTACTGGTCAAAATAATCGGCACCCGTGCACCCAGCACAATACCTGCCGCTTCAGCATCTGACAAAATAGTCATTTGCTTATACAGCATATTACCGGATTCAACGTCAGGCACAACGATAATATCCGCATCCCCCGCCACATCGGAAACAATATTTTTTTCCTTCGCTGCTGCTTTTGATAACGCATTATCAAGCCCCAATGGTCCATCCAAAATTCCGCCAGTAATTTGCCCGCGTTCTGCCATTTTACAGAGTGCCGTCGCATCAAGCGTTGAAGGGATTTTTTCATCAACTGTTTCCACCGCCGAAATAATCGCTACTTTGGGCGTCCCCAAGCCGAGTATTCTAAAAAGATCAATAGCATTCTGGATAATATCCTTTTTATCCATCAAATGAGGAAAAATATTAATCGCCGCATCGGTCAGAAAAATCGGTTTATGATAATCAGGCCAATCAACAATGAAAACATGGCTCATCCGCCGGTCGGTACGCAAACCATTGTCTTTGTCAACAATCGAATGCATTAACTCATCTGTGTGAAGCTTACCTTTCATAATGGCTTCTACCTTGCCTGTGCGAGCCAGTTCTACGGCCTTATCCGCAGCGGCATGGCTATGTTCGGTTGCCACCAGCTGATAGGCACTAATATCAATGCCTGCTTCTTTCGCTGCCGCCTTGATTTTGGCCTCAGGCCCTACCAAGACAGGTATAATCAACCCTTCCTTAGCAGCATCCACAGCCCCTTCCAGCGACATCCTATCCACCGGATGCACAACGGCGGTAATAAGCGGCGGCAAACTATCCTTCTTATTAATCAGATCTTGATAATAATTTTTGCGTTGCCCTCGCAATTCAACACGTGGTAATAAGGTCGCCGCACGGCTGATTTTTTCGGTTGGTGCAATAACTTCAGCCAGCCCCGTAATCACCTTATCGCCCTTTTGATTTATGCATACGCATTCAAGCACCACACGTTCATGCTCTTTCTTTTCTGTCACCGTCACTGCTATTTCTATCGTATCACCAATGGCAATGGGTTTAAGAAATTTGAGGGTTTGATTGAGATAAATCGTCCCAGGGCCCGGCAGTTCCGTACCAAGCAATGCCGAAAATAATGATCCCCCCCACATACCATGCGCAACAATTTTATGGAATATATCACTTTTGGCATATTCTTCATCAAGATGCGCCGGATTAATATCCCCCGTAATTGTGGCAAAAAGCTCAATATCTTTTTTGGTCAGTTGGCGTGAAAATTTTGCTACATCGCCTACCTTAATTTCATCATAGGTCTTGTTGGTAATGATGTGCATGATACCCTCCCAATATTTTTGTAAGACAGATTCTTACAAAACTAAACCTAGAATAATTAAAGCGCAACAAGGCATTTAATCGTTGCTAGAAATGACTATAGAAACAGACAATATTCTCTGATATGCTAGCGTCTATATCACAAAACTATAGAACCAGATACCATACCATGCCCCAAACTGATTCCTCATCCCCCTTAAAAAAACAAATTACTTATGCCGGATTTTACCCACGGGTTTTTGCTAGCATGGTGGATTTATTGCTAAGCAGCTTATTACTCACACCGGTATTTGCCATTGTTTCCTCTCTATTTTATTTCAATAAGCCCCCTGCTTTGATACTTCAACCCATTGCCCAGCCGGTAGTCGAACAGCTTCGACATGGCGATATATCATTTTCCACCGCAGTCACAACAATTTTTACTGATCCTCGTTTTCTGGATTATATGCTGCATGAAGGCGGAATACTAAAGATGTCTTTAGACCAATGTTTGGAGTTGTTAATACTTGGCGTTATTGTTATAATGTTCTGGAGCTATCGTGGCGCTACCCCCGGCAAAATGTTATTTTCGATGAAAATCGTTGATGCCACTACGTTTGGTAAATTATCGCGCAAACAAGAAATCATACGTTTCCTTAGCTATACTGTTTCTGTTCTTCCATTTGGCCTTGGCTTTCTCTGGGTTGCCTTTGACAAGCGGAGACAGGCATTGCATGATAAGATAGCAGGAACGGTGGTAATTAAGACATAAAGACTCTAGTTTCTTCGCCATTGCCTAACCAAACAACAAAGAAGGCTCGTTAGATAGATGAATTTCATCACTTTTTTCTTTATCTTTTTCCTAATCTGGTGGATGGTGTTTCATATGGCACTGACAGTAGGGATAAAAACGGATGATATTATCATCCCCGGCAATGCCTCCAGCGCGCCTGATAAACCCCATCTTGGGATCAAAGCAGCCATCAGCACTATTATAGCCCTGCTACTTACTATCCTACTCTTTGTGGTGGTGCATTATGATCTTATTGATTTTAGTGGTATTACCAGCGGGAAGTAATAATAACTATAGTATTTCCCCTTTATTCCTGTACGTCGTCGTTCTTCGATTCGTCGGTGCGCACGTAGATTTACTAGGCTTACGCCCTCCTCACTTCAAACTCTTAGTACAGAAATAAAGGGGAAACACTATAGTGCGAGGAAGCTTGGGGAGGTATCGCAATAACGACACCGACATCCCCCTCTTGAATGCTATCATTACCCAGCATTATCTCTCGCCTGATCCGCTTTCTGCCTTGCCTGGGCTACTTCTTGCTCAATCTGAGCTTCACTCTTGTTGTCTGCAATAGCGTTAATTTTCACCTTAGCAATATTCGTTACAGCTTCATAAACCTGCTTATATTCACTAAGCTCCTTTTCTCCCTTTTCTTTATTAATTTTTGCTTGATCTAAGCGCTCATTTGCATCTGTAAGGCGGCCAGCTGATTCTACATATTGCTTTGCAATTCTGTCATGCTCTACTTTATTATTTGCTTTATTTGCTGCCTCTATTGCTTCACGCATTTCTTCCCGCCTTGCTAGAAGATCATCAACATTACGTTGCGCATTTTGCACATCTGTTCGAACAAAGGATACGTCTGCCTGTACACGATTCACGTCCTCTTTAGCGGCTTCTTTCTCCGTTGCTATTTCTTCAAACGCATTCTTGACTTTTGCGATGCCTTCATTAGCAGCTTGATTAATATCGGCTACAGATTCCAATGCATTATAGGCATTACGTGCATTATTAACGCGATGACTCAGTCCTTCTTTATCCGCCATTGCTTGCTGCAGTTTTGCCCTCGCATCGAGAGCTTCCCTTTGGGCAATCGTGCTATGCCGTTCTACTTTCATATAGTCGACTTCTGCTTTATTCACTGCTGCCTGTGCTTTGCCATGCAACCTTTCACCTATGCTACCTCCTTTTTCTGCTAATAGTTTTCGTGCTTCTTCCAGCTTTTTCAGCGCTTCTGCCACTTTTTCCTTATTAGTTTTTTGCCCTTTTTCTGCTTTGTCAAATACACTCCTTGCATCTTTAATCCTCTGTTCAAAAGCCCCCATATTGGCATCCTGCACAACAATCGCTTCATTAAGCTCTCTAGCTACCTCATAGTTATGCTGTAGCGCATCGGAGCGCTGTGACTCAATTTTTACTACAGCCTCAGCAATCAGTAATTTTTCTTGTGCTGCTGGAAGCATCTCAGACGTAGCCCTCGCCACCTCTGAACGTGCTGCTTCCAGACTCTTACTTGCCTCATTTACTCCCTGTTGAGAGGCTTTTATTTCTTTCATTTCAGCTGTTTCTGCTAAATCTAACGGCTTTTTTAGCTTATCAGGGAATAGGCGTGAAGCCTGTTTCCAGGCAGAACCTGTATTGTCTTTTGCAAATTTGTTTACTGACTTGGCGGCTTTCTTGAATATATTCAACAATGGTGCAATATCTTCCTTGCCTTCTTTTATCGCCTTATCGGTATCATAATGTGCCTTCATCGCCTCATTATAGCCTGCCCTGTCTTCATAACCGATATCCACAATTCCCAGCGTTGCTGCTTGTGTCACCCTTCTTAGAAGATTACGTCCAGCACCTTTTTTACCGATATTATATTCTTCCTTCATGGCATTCTCAAAAGCTTGATCACGCATTTCAGCCCTTTCGGTAGCGCTCGCACCTGTAGCCCTACCCATGACATCTGCCTTCATACCGCCTGTGAGCGTTTTAGCATTGGTAAATTTATCATCAAGCTTCTTCTTTTTAGCTTCGATAATTTTATGCATTCCATCCTGGAATTTATCTGTGACTTCTCTGCCTGCTTTTATATCCTCCTTGGAACCGCCAAGCGCTCTGCCAATTTTATCATCAATACCAAAACCCAACTTGGCATCCGACAACCCACCCAGGAATTTACCTACTGTGCTGTCCATCGCTACATCAACCTTACCACCGATCTTATCTTGCATACCTTCTTTCAGTTCAGTAAGTGGTGCAAGTGTTGCATAGCGAATAATCTTACTTCTTGCTTTTTCATACTTTCCTTCCCCTACAACTGCATTGATGGCTCTTCCACCATACTTATCCGCAAGACCAATCACATTCTTGAACGCACTTGCCCCAGGCGCACCAAATACACCGGCCACCACACTTACCTTAGCATTTGAACCACCGGCTGCGGCTAAACCTCGCGCTATTGGCTCAACAACCATCAGGAATCGTTCCATGACATAAATTAAGACACCCAGCACCAGTACATCACGTATCTCAACATATTGCCCACCCAGCACTGCGTTAATTTTACTGACGTCCTGATATCTATATTGCCCTGTAACATCATCATAACCATCTGCACCAGCAGCATGGGTAGCATTATTGATAATATCTTTCCATCCAGGACTTGGTATTTGATCACCCGTTACCCCATCATTGCTGACTGAATAGTCTGGACTCAGGAACGGGAAATCTTGATAACGTGTATCCAGCACCGCCGTGTTATATAAAGGCGGCACCTGCATAATATGGAAAAGATTATTTCTTACATCAATATGCCACAGTGAAAAGAACCAGTCGGCGGGACGGTACATACATACCCGATAGCCAAGGGTGCGATAGAACTGGCCCATTATTAAATCAAGCATAATGGTCAAGCCCGCAAACAAAACAATAGGCTGTATACAATAACTTGCCATTTGCGTTAACCAGTTATTGAAATAGGCACGCGTTGTTTCAAATAGCATAAAACAGATGAGCAATGGTGCTACTATAATCAATAAGGCTACCGCCATCAAACATACCAGATAACCAACAGCAGCCTCAGCAAGTATCCAAATAAACATCCCGATAAAGAAATAGATCAATATCCCATAGGCAAAACCGATAAAGAAATTCGCACCGGTCATGCCAAACATCACCGCCATTATTTTGCTGTTTGTTTCATAGGAAGTGAAAAAATGTAGTACCGTATCAAAGAAACGCAGACCTTGCTCACCCGTACCAGTAGTAGTAGACACACTACCACCCATACCATTACTCATACCATTAATAGTACTAGTGACCAAAGTGATGACTTCCTGCGTGCCATCGACAAATAACGTAAAGAAGTGACTGTAAAAGAATGTCCAGCTGCCAGGACTGATTAGCGCAAGTATAATCGCCATTTTAAACAGACGAATGATTAACTCACCATGTGCCATTTTGATCATGCCAAACATGAAAAGTATTGCTTCAACAATAATATATAAGGTGATTAATGCTCTTACTGCATCAATAAAAGTCGAATTCTGCACAACATTGGTAAAGAGATATTGTGCAACACCAACCGTCACTCCATTGACAATAAACCCTGCATTGCAATTAAGGCCCGTTGATGAGGCACATGCCATATTACTACTTTGCGTACCAAAAAACGTCGCTTTCACCCCGTCAATGACCTGCTCAATCGGTCCTGGATTCGGATCAACAGCACCACCTTTAAACACAATATCATAACCACCCGCATTATCTGCGTAATAATTATCATTGATTTTAAAATATAGCCGTCCTCCTGGCCAGTTGGCATTGGGCGGCGGATTGCCATCCCATCCTCCGCTTTCTACCTGTAGGCCAACAGCGCTTGCCCCAGTACTGCCAAAGGTTTCATTAGCATTGATGGCTCCTATTAAGCCGCTTTGTGAATCATGCACAATATAATTACTAGGATTACCACTAGTGCTTGGCAAAAGATCCGTTACTAATTGCGACTGACTCCATTGCATTGTCCCCGGTAACTGGCAATTATTCTGAAGAAATGTATTATAGACCCAATTACTGCTGGTAGTATCAAGTGGTGGGCATTGCGGTACTGACGGCGACAATGATGTGGCCGTTGTGCATGCCGATGTTCCTGATGATGTACATGGAAAGCTTTGTGTCTGAGGAAGCTGCAAAACCGTCTTACCTAAATGGAATGTCGGATTCCTGGGATTACGTTTCTCTGCTTCTGATCCATTGGGATCAATGATGTTGTTTGGATTCTGCACCAGCATATAAAGCAGCATACCATTTTGTAGCCAGCATGGTGCATTGACAATATCTGCGGTATTCGTGGCAATACGATCCGCTGTAATCTGATGCGCAGGATTAACCGGATCATTAAATACACAAACAGTACTAGGCGACGTGATACCATTTAGCCATGGCGTCCAGGTAGAATCTGTACCAACCGGCGGACGGACAACAATGTTCAACCACCCCCCTGACAACACCAACCCGCTATCTGTCCATTCAGATACCTGATTGGCTTGCGTAGCTGTAGTAGAATCGGGAATAACATTCTGCCCCATAGCTGATACAGTCATTTTTGGAAAACCAAAATCATCTGCATCAATACAGGTCCCATCAGGATCACATGATGCCAGGAACAGGCACGCCAGCAAACCAAGCAGTGATCTAGAATAGTATTTTAAATGTCTCATAATATGCAACTTTCCAATAGGACTACATTACGCTACTGCTCACTCACTCACAAGTGAAGCATTGTTTACCTAATCTGCTTTACCCGTGTTTTTCGACTGAATTTCATTCGCCCGTTTAGACACAGCCTCGCCTTCCTCTTTTGTGTTTTCTCTACGTCCTTTGCTCTTATCATCCTGACCAACCAGCCCTTTCAGGCCTTGATCCATACCTGTCATCGCACCACCAGTGCTGGCACCTATATTTTCCTGGACATTTTCACCCGTTAGCTGGCCAACAATTCCTGGTGCAAGCGTCATAAAACTATGCAGCATATCGACAACAATCACCAATATAATACCATAGGTTAAACGTAACAGAGGATTGAACTGGTTGATTGCCTGTGCAGCATCATTACTGGCTGTCTGAGGGCCATAGAAATAACAGGTTGTCAGCCACTGTAGCCATGAAGGTGTTGACAGCCCACAGCCCTTGACTGTGGCGAATGCGAAGGTTTGATAAAACATTACCACCACGATTTCATTAAGCATGGCTACGCCGGCAAACAACACCACTGGCTGTAATGCGAAGTTCACCATATGGGATACCCAAGCATCAAAATATTTCTTGGTGTAGTTAAACAGGAAGCAAATCAGAAAGAACGGCGCTAAAGCAATCAATAATGATAACGCTATCATCGCCACAATATAGGCCATCACCATTTCAACCGATGCCATAGTGAACCACCATAAGGCTGACACAATCATTGAAAAAAGTACCCATCCTATAATCGGATGCAGCACCAACGCTGCCATTTTTATCCAAGTGGGACCCGACAAAAACTGTCCTATTGATCTGTCCATAAAGACAAATACACTCTGCCCTTGGCCTATATATTTGGCACCCACCGCAAGCTGCATTAACTGGTCCCGGCCATCCCGGAATAACGTAAATAGATAGTTGTTAAAGAAATAAAAACTACTGGGACTGAGCAATTCCAGCATTAACCCTACTTTGGCCAGACGAATGACTAATTCCATTTGCGTCATTGGCACGATGCCAATAACAAAGCCCAGCCCATAAATCACAATATAGAGAACCATTGACCAATAAATCGTCTGCATCAACGATGTAGGATGGGTATAATCCACACCATCTAGCCCTTGCCCTGTATAGGTAAACAACATCCCCAAATACATACTTTTTGTGATAGTATTCAGCTCTATTTTTATCGGATTGACTATCCAATCAATAGCACCAGATATTAATGTATTGCTCGGGGCAGACATTTTGGTAACTTCCACATAATAGTTACCCGTTACATCCACCATACCATTGGGATCGGTATCAATATTGATGACAATATGGCCGGCAGTTTGAGGAATACCATTATACTGACCATTACTTGTAATAACATCGGGACTAGTGGCGCCACTAGCACTATAGGCACCATTGGTTAAGACCAGTGATTCTGGTACAACACTCACAATGAGACCGCCATGCGAAACAGCAGCTGAGCAATTTGACTGCTGTGTTAAAACTCCCGATCCTACCGTGTAGCTGCTTCCACTAGCCGTACCATAAGGCGTACACCCCGAAGTCGGGGCCGCACCATTCTTGCCAACACAATAAGGATAGAGTATTGTCATTGCTTGTTGTACGGCACCGGAACCTGTATTGTCCAACATGAGTGTAGCTGATGAACCAACTACCTGACTATTATAACCACTGGCATTAAGGGAGGCTAATGAGCTTCCCCCCCAATGTAACATTCAAACCTGATGTACCAATAGCTCCCGGCGCTATGATCGTTAGTGGTATCCCCTGAGTGAGGGATAATGATTGCGTTCCGTTAATAGGAAACGTCACATTACCAATATTGCATAACGCAATGGTACCTGACGTCGTAACGGTAATTTGATCAGTAGAACCATCTACATAAATACCCGTATCAACAAGATGTCCACCATTTGGCATAATGCCACTTACAATAAAATCTTGCGTGGTAGAGTTAATATTATTCACATAAGCCGGCTGATTCATATCGTCAGCAAATGATAACGAGCATGGCAATACCATCAGCATTATGGCCGCTAGACAGCAGTATATTCCGCTTTTTATTTGTCTTGCCCTAACCATGATATTAACACCTAACATTAATCATTTACCTGAGTCATGATTATACAATGTACTCTACAGACGCTATGTTTACTGAATATTTTATAAAAAGCCTCGACACCGTCATTGCGAAGAAGCGTAGCGACTGCGACAATCCAGAATCATCAACCATTGTATAAATTACAATGAGGCAGCATCGCATGGATTGCCGCGCGGTGCTCGCAATAACGGGGGCAAGGTTTTTTATAAAATATTCAGTAATCACAAACTCTGTATGGTACATTTTATTAATCATTACAAATCAACTATAGTTACTATTTTTTATTATAAACTATTTAACACTAGACCGCAAAGCGGCTTCTCCGTTATTCACCTCCCCTCTCTTTATTCTTATCTACATTCTTTTCTGCCTGTTCTACAGCCTTCTCGATTCCTGCTTGGTCTTTTCCTTCAACAATTGCATTGATCATTGCTTCGGGAATAGCCCTTAACTCATTATCAGCCCTTTGGCCTTTTGCTAATTCCTTCTCTATTTCCCGCTCATTCCCTGGTCCATCCTCTCTTAACTCATTTAGTCCCTCTTTAACCTCGGCTCTCTGATCTTTTATCAAATCAAATGCATTACTAACTTCTGTAGCTCGTTCATTATACTTTTCTTCGATTTTTCCCTTAGCTTCTTTAAACTCTGCTAGTGCAGTATTCGGATCTTTTCCTTTGTTTAGATCATCAACACATATTTTATAACGCTCATCTATTTCGCTATGACACTGATTTGCAATCTTCACCTGAGCAGCGGCAATTGTATCTCTATCTTGTGCTTCATTATATCTTTCTTGTGCAGCAATATGCTCTTCAGGCGTCCTAGGATTACTTAACCCCTTGATTGAATTATTCAATTCGTTTCGTGCCAAGCGTCCTTTACCGTCTGCCTCAACCATTTCCTTATGTGAATCCATATACTCCCTATTGGCTTCCTTCGCTGCGTTAACCCTGGCTTGCTCGCCTGCTGGGCTTGGTACTATTCCACCGCCCCCTGAAGCACCAACCGCGGTAGCGGCGGCTGCCAATGACTTCCCGCCGCCTGTGCCTCCGGCAGAATCAGCCCCGCCTCCTAGGGCAGCTTTTTCCTTCCCAATCTTTGCATTAGCCTTCGCATCTATCCCCTCTGCATACTTCCTACGGTCTACGCTTGCCTTATCATAACCAAACGGTTTTTTCAGCGTATCAGTCAGTCCTGCTATTGCCTTATCAGCGGGGCCGGTTGCATTTCTGATAGTTGCCGTGAGGTTACTACCCATAATCGCACTTGTCATTGTTAATGGGGCCGTGATACGTGGCATCATTTCGTTATAATCTTCTGCCAACGAGACAAAAATTTCAAACATCAGGCAGCTCACAAATAGACTGGCGCCAAAATCAAGTCCAAGCATTGACAGATTGGCGCTATATCCCCATGGCATATAAAAATAGAAACAGAATAAATCGCCGCCATAACCGGGAATGCTAAATTCAATGGCGCATTTCCAACAGGCCGGATTACCAATGACCCCATGTAAGGCAATGACTATCAATTCATTGATGAATGTCAGGCCCGCTATAAGCATAATCGGCTCAAGCGTATAGCGGAACAACATCCTGATCCACGTATCAAAATACGATTTTGTCTGTTGGAAAAGGATAAAAGAGATAAATATCGGCGCCATGGTCAGCAGCATTCCCACAACAATAATCGCCATCATGTAGGCAATGATCGCCTTGGCAATGGTCACAAGATAATTCCATGCCCCTAATATAATTAACACCGAGAAAAACCAGCCGATAGGATAGACCATAAACAGTGCCAATATTTTCACTATGGTGCTCTTCTGGGTAATAACCCCCAAACTTTCAGATATGATCTGGAATGATTTTATCCAACCAATACGCACAACCATTAATACGGCAGTACAGAATAATTTTACCAATCTGGTTGTTAATAGCGATTTTGTCTTTGCGATCAAAACGCTCCTTACCCTTTATCTCGTTTTCTACTTCACCATGTTCGTGATGGGGATGATACAAGTAAGCCAGTTGGATTTAGTGCTGAGGTTGGTCAA
>Ga0206831_1109_pt1 | contig 25320 bp, 30 predicted proteins | sample Alteio_BWOrgCont_73_FD_152876 | JGI IMG/M metagenome (GOLD analysis project Ga0206831, IMG submission 152876) | Enriched cells from forest soil in Barre Woods Harvard Forest LTER site, Petersham, Massachusetts, United States -... | ecosystem: Environmental > Terrestrial > Soil > Temperate forest >...
TACTCACTAATGACCAATGCGCCTCACGGAGTTCTTTATACTTATAAGCAAAAGCCGGAAGACGGTAAGAAATAGCATTGGATATGTTTGCTTTTTGGTTAATACTTAAGCTATCAATTCTAACTAAAAGTTTTTCTGCTATGGCGTAGTATTCTTTGTGGTAGGAGTCTGCATTAAAATTCAAGGCTACGCTAATGATCAGTAAGTTTTCTATATTAGGTTTAAGTGATGTTTCAGGAAGCCGATCAAACTTAGCTACTAAAGCAAGGAATAAATGGTTGCATAAATCAGAGTTTTGTGAAGATTTCTTATGTATTGTAGTAGAAACCTCTCTCGCGATTTGAATAACGTTTTCACAGCTTACGTTTGATAAAATAGGGGTAATTTGTTGCAATATACTCTGTTGTAATTCTGATCTATGAAATTCATATTGACAATATGCATTGGTCTTTGCGGGAGTATTCCTCATTTGAGATATAGCTTCTCCTTCATCAAATAGCCTTTTAAGATCTACTAAAATGTCTTGGACTATCTTCTCTTCTGATAATGAGCTCTCCTGTGGTGCTAAAGTTGGTGGTGTCGAACTCGCCATGCGTGGTGGAGCAGATGGCGGAGGCGCAGGACCAAACACGTGGGGTGGAGAAGGTGGTGGCGCGGGGCCGAACATATGCGGTGGAGAAGATGGTCTTTCGGGGCCAAAATCGATTTTTGAAGATAAAGGTCGTTGGCGCGGATGTTGATCATCATATTCAGCAATCGCCCGCCGTAATTCCGGCGGAAGCGGTGGAGGTGATGGACCAAAAGGTGTCAAGGAAACAGGCGCTGGAAGCGGTGGAGGTGGTGGTTCAAAGGGTATTCGTGAAACAGGTTGAGATGCACGGGCTGGCTGCATCAGGTCAAGGTAATCCATCTGTATTTGGTGACCATTAGCGATAGTGCCAGAGACATATCTCACTTTTAAGCATTCAATAGCCCACGCATGTTTTGCATCGAACTTACTAAATGCGGGACTACGGTTAGAGGGTTTATATTCGGCATCTAAAGCTTGCCAATACTCTTCAGTAAGCGGAATAGGAGCAGGAAACATATTATTTTTGTCACTTTATTATTGAATAAATATATTAAAACAACTGCTACTAAGCTTAGCTGCTTTTAAACAAAAAGTAAAATCACAATCAAAACAATTAAAATCCCACTCGCCCAACGCCAGCGACGGCGGCTGTTGAATAATTTATTTTGTTGTGTTTGCAGATTAGCGATTTCAGTTTGCAACTTTTCTTGTTGCGGTTTGCTATGTAAATTTTGTTGCAATAGCAAAGGTAAATCCGGCAGCACTTCCAACCACAGCGGCAAGCGCTCACGCAGTTTTTGCAAAAAGCCACGCAGGCCTAATTGCTTTTTCATCAAAGCTTCTAAATGTGGTTTGGCAGTTTCCCATAAATTTAAATCAGGGTAAAGTTGGCGGCCTAAACCTTCGACATTCAATAAAGTTTTTTGCAATAACACCAGTTGTGGTTGCACCGGCATTTGGAAACGTTCGGCGACTTGAAACAAACGGATGAGTACCATCGCAAAGGAAATGTCGCTTAAGGGTTTATTGAAAATCGGTTCGCATACGGTGCGCACCGCCGCTTCAAATTCATCGACGCGCGTATTGCTCGGCACCCAGGCCGAATCAATGTGTAATTGCGCCACTTGCCGATAATCGCGGTTAAAAAACGCTAAAAAATTACGCGCTAAATAATATTGATCAGCATCGCTTAAAGTACCCATGATGCCAAAATCGACGCCGATATATTTTGGATCAGCGGGATCGGTGACATCGACAAATAAATTGCCGGGGTGCATATCAGCGTGAAAAAATTTATCGCGAAACACTTGCGAATAAAAAATCTCCACGCCGCGCTCAGCCAATTTTTTCATATCGGTGCCGAGGGTTTTTAAAGTATCGATGTCGGAAATGCGCACGCCGTGAATCCGTTCCAAGACCAAAATATTCAGCTGGCAATAATCCCAATAGACTTTCGGCACATACATGATTTTGGAATCGATAAAATTGCGCCGCAGTTGTGTGGCATTGGCCGCTTCGCGCATCATGTCGAGTTCATCGAAAATGGTTTTTTCAAATTCTTGCACCACTTCGATAGGGCGCAAGCGCTTGGCATCAGGCCAGCGTTTTAAAATAATCTTTGCTAAAAAATATAATAAGGCAATATTACTTTTTATCGCTGTGTTAATTTCAGGACGAATGATTTTGATAACGACTTCTTCACCGGCCCATAAAGTCGCGGTATGCACTTGCGCAACGGAGGCAGAAGCTAGAGGCGTGCTGGAAAAATCTTTAAACACTTCGTTGGCGGGTTTGCCATAGGCAGTGCGCAAAATATCTTCCACCAGTGCGCCGGAAAAGGGTGGCACTTGATCTTGCAATTTGCTGAGTTCAGCGATTAAATCCGGCGGCAATAAATCGGGGCGCGTCGAAAGGGTTTGGCCGAATTTTACAAAAATCGGGCCTAATTTTTCCAAACTCAAACGCAAGCGTTCGCCACGCGTCATCGCGCTGTGATTAAACCACGCAGTGGGATTTAATAGCACAAAAATTTTTAACAAGCGCCGCGCTTTTGGAACAGGTAATAAGGTGTCGACCCGATAATGAGCGAGGGTGAATAAAACGGATAAAAGGCGGAAGTGTTGTTTCATGATTATGTAGGTCGGCTTACGAGAGCCGAGTATATCTTAGCTTACTTTTCTGTCCTATCAGATAAATTAAAAATTTCAAAAAAATTCGCGGCGAACAAGTCGACATAATTCATTAGCTCGCCTATGTGTCGGCTTGTTCGTTTCGTTTGGTGGGCGGCTCAAGCGCCGCCCCTACAAATCGACATCTACCAACTCGGTAAGTACCGAGTTGGTGATCACCGAGTCAGATCGAACCCGTTCAATGCGGGCTATCAAAATAAAGTTGCAACAAGGTGTTGATCATCGGATCAATTAAATAATATTTTTTATCGTCACGCTGTTCAATATAATCTTTTTCTTGCAAAATTTTTAACGCTTCCACAACCGCCGAACTACTCATGTTAATTTTTTTCAAGAACGCTTTAGCAGTTGGCGCTTGATTATCTCCTTGCGCAATAGCGAGCAATAATTTTCGTTGCCCCTGACTTAAAGACATCAACTCCCGAATGACTTCCAAGCGCTCTTCTCTCACCAAGATGTGCCAGGTTTGCTGAACTTTTTCTGCGCTGGGTATCGATTTTTCATTCCAAAGTTTAGCGCAAAGTAAATTCATGTAATAGGGATGCAAGTCGGTGCACGTAAATAAAGTAGTGAGCGACTTTTCTGTTAAAGTTGATTTCCATTTTAATTTTGCCAGGCGATTTAAGTGCGGCAAATAACCTTCTGGCTCAATGCGATCTAGCGTGATTTTGTCACAGAGCTTGTACAACGGCCGAGCTTTGTCAAAAAAACATGCTGGTTAACAGATGCCGCTGACTGCCGGAAAATACTAAGGATAAATACTTGGTTTCCTGTGCCACATGTCGGATGGCACCTTCAATCCCTTTTCCAGCTGCCACTTGGCCTACTTCTTGTACTTCGTCAATAAATAACACGGCACGTTGCTTTTTTTTAGTGAGCACGGCTTCTAAAGCGGTTAAGGCTTCTAAAATAGCGGTGGCGGGGTCGTAATCTTTGCCGGGTAATAAGCTTAGTTGAACACCTTGCGTGCCTACCGTCCATTGTGAATGGTGTTTTTTAAAATGATCACGAATAATGCCTAGCACTTGTTCGATGGGCGAATTAATTTTTTCCAGTATGGTTTTTATGCCGGCTATTAAGCGCTGCTGAATGCGCTCCGCATCAATGGCGACAAATAAATCTGCTTCACCATAAAGTACTTTCATTTCTTCAGCAGCATATTTCACTAAACTGGTTTTGCCATAACGGCGCGGTGAAATAAGGAGGGTATGCTGACCGGTTTTAATATTTTTAGCCAGTCGGCTGCGTTCCGCTTTACGGTTGCAAAATGATTTTCCAAAAGCAATGCCGCGGGGAAAAAAGGTTTCATAGTCCATGGTAGGTCTCAAGAAATATATACGCCTTATTATAACTCGGTACTTACCAACTCGGCAAGTACCAACTCGGTAATCACCGAGTTGGTACTTGCCGAGTTATTTGCTATAGAAACTCTACTAACTGCTTCACAAACTTTTCGGGTTCTTCTAACGCTAAAATATGCCCACAGTCTTTAAAAATAACCGCTTTAGCGCCGTTAATATGTTCGGCAAGAAACAGTGCTTCGTGTGAATCTACCGTTAAATCATCATCACCCGCTAACACCAAAGTAGGGGCTTTAATACGGGCTAATTCCCGTTCACTGCAGTGATGATTGACAATCGCTGCAAATTGACCGGCTCTGCCTTCAGGTTTAGCAAGCTTAGCTTGTTCCACTGCAAATTTTAAAACCGTTTCAACTCGCGCTTCATCTTGCAAAAATTTGCGGCTCATGAGTGAAAAGAATACGTTGCGTAGCACTAACTCTATCGGCAAACCATTGGCGACCATCAAGCCATTTAATTTATTTAAATAAGTAAAACGATAACTAATGGGGCGCGCGGTGGTACTACTTAAAATTAGTTTGTTCAGATGCTGTGGATAATGAATCGCGAAATACTGTGCGATCATCCCTCCCATCGATTGGCCGCACACATGGGTGCGATTAATTTTTAACGCCTCTAATAGCTCGGCTAAGTCCGCAGCCAACGTGGCGATGTCATAAGGACCCGCTGGTGCATCCGATTGACCCGCACCACGTGGATCAAAAATAGTGACTAAAAAATGTTGTTGTAATTGCGGCACAATTCCCAGCCAATTAGCGTGTGTGCCACCAAAACCGGGGATTAAAACCAAAGATTCGCCTTGGCCGTGTTGTTCATAATAAAGGTTAATGTTGTTTGCTTTGAGAAATGGCATGTTATTTCCGGGTTGCGAGTCGCGCGCTTAAGCGTTCCACATCGTCACGCAAGCGGCTGACTTCACGGGTGAAGTGATCCATTTCAACGCGGGTTGGCAACACACGAATTTCTTCTTGGCAATATTCTTTACTGGCTTGTTGTAAATTTTCGTGCGTGCGTTGTAACCATTGCATGCCGCCACGCACCGCTTTGCCGATGTGATAAGCCGCAGTTTCGCCAGTATATTGGCTTAAGCCGCCTTCCCAATCGATATCCAAACGACTAAAAATTTTGCGTAATTCATCGGCTAAGCCCATATCGCCGGTAATTTTGACATCGCTTTTATAAAGGTTCATCGATTGTTGCGCGCGCAATTTAATAAACGCCAGCGTAGTGCCAGTAATGGTGATATCGGCTGTTTGATCATTTTGATCAGCCACTTTAAAACCCTTTTCCGTGAGCGATAAAAATAAAGTGAGTTTGAGATTCGTTAATTCGATAGCAAGCGTTTTACCCGCCAATTGTTTGAGGCGTTCAAAGGTGTCGGGATCCAGCGCCAAAACTTTATTTAACGCTGTTGAGAGAGTTTTTAAGAAAATATTTTTTAACATGATTTGTTTGTATCTTGCAGATTTTTGCGAATTTTGGCTTGCGCTTTAATACTTTCCCAATCGATTTCTTTGTCGCATTCCTCAAAAGGTGTTCTCATACCTTCAATAATAGATTCTTTCATGCCAGGAGCAGATAAAAAAACAGATGTGTTTTCCGATGTTTCCTTTCTGGCCTCAATATGCCGCGCAATCGCCTGACAAAGCTCCGTGGTGCCAATATTCGCAACCGCGGAAATTTCAAATATCGGCCCGGTCCATTTTAAGGCTTTAATAATGCGTTTGCGTTGTTTGGCGATTGCCTCAGGCGTGAGCGCATCAATTTTATTGAGCACTAACCAACGCGGTTTATTGACTAATTCTTCGCTGTATTTTTCTAACTCTTGAATGAGAATCAAAGCTGCTTGCGCGGGATCCGTATCATCGATCGGTGCGATGTCTATCACGTGTAATAATAATTTAGTGCGACTTAAATGTTTTAAAAATTGGATGCCAAGGCCCGCACCCTCTGCTGCACCTTCGATGAGGCCGGGAATGTCGGCCATTACAAAGCTATTACCTTCGGCAACTTTTATAACGCCTAAATGCGGATGCAAGGTAGTAAACGGATAATCGGCAATTTTGGGGCGCGCTTGAGAAACAGCGCTGATTAACGTCGATTTACCGGCATTGGGAAAACCGAGCAAACCCACATCGGCTAAAACTTTTAATTCTAAACGTAAGAAGCGATGATCGCCGGAGGTACCATCCGTGGTGCGGCGCGGGGCACGATTGACGCTACTTTTAAAACGCGCATTGCCCAAACCGTGAAAGCCACCTTGTGCGACTAACAATTGTTGTCCGGCGAAAGTGACATCGCCCATCGCTTCATCCGTGTCGGCATCAAATATCATCGTGCCGATCGGAACCGGAATAAAACAATCTTCACCTTTGTAGCCGGTGCAATTGCTACCCAAACCGCCTTGGCCAGATTGCGCGCGGAAAATTTTTTGGTGTCGATAATCAACTAAAGTATTTAAATCTTTATTACCCACTAAATAAACCGAACCACCATCACCACCATCGCCACCATCCGGTCCGCCAAACGGCACGCACTTTTCGCGGCGAAAACTCATGCAGCCATTGCCGCCTTTACCCGCGGTAACTTCAATGGTGACTTCGTCGACGAATTTCATGGTTAGCTCTTATTGAATTAGAAAGTGAAAAAAAACCCCGTTCAGCACGAGGTTTTTATTTAAATTGGTTAAACCAACCTAACTTACGCAGCTGCCGCGAGCGGTTTCACGCTCACTTGCTTACGGCTTTTCGCGCCTTTCACTTCAAATACAACGACGCCATCGGCTTTAGCGAATAAAGTGTGGTCTTTACCCAAACCTACATTTTCACCGGGGTGAAATTTGGTGCCGCGTTGACGCACGATGATGTTGCCAGCGATCACGTTTTCACCGCCATAACATTTAACGCCTAAATACTTAGGATTGGAATCGCGACCATTGCGGGTACTACCGCCTGCTTTTTTGTGTGCCATTTCTTTTTACCTCTAACTTTAATACTTTAGTTCGGCTGTCGGCTTGTTCGTTTCGCTTTGCGAAACTCTCGTAAGCCGACCTACGTCCTATTACAATCCCCCCTTTTGTAAAGGGGGGCAGGGGGGATTTAACCCATGATGCTACGCCGCAATCTTTTCAATCTTCACCGCGGTGAAAGATTGACGATGCCCCATTCTTTTCAAAGAATGTTTACGACGACGAAATTTAATGATTTTAACTTTCGGGTGACGAGCTTGATCAACCACCACTGCGCTGATTTTAGCGCCAGCGACGGTCGGCGCGCCGACTTTAATGTCATCCCCGTTGGCAACCAACATGACTTCATTGAATTCAACATTGCTGCCGACTTCTAATTCTAATTTTTCTAATTTAATGGTTTGGCCTTCCATCACACGATGTTGTTTGCCACCACTTTTGAAAACCGCGTACATATTAAACTCCGTTTAGTTGTTCGTTGTTAGTTGTTCGTTGTTAGAATTGAAAACACCAACACTCAGCAACTAAACTAAAAACCAGCAACTATAATTTTAGCTGTTCTTGGTTATTGAGTTGTTGCTAACAACTAACAGCCAAGAACTAACAACTATTTATAAAGGGGCTAATATTTTAGGCTAAATTTTGGTTTCGCGCAAGTAGCAATTTCCATTATAATAGGGAAATGTACCTCGATACCCTCAAGAGCCTCATTAGCCAAGACCTGGCTGAGGTTAATCAGCTGATTCAAACTCGTCTGCACTCCCCGATTGAATTGATTAATACCATCAGCGGCCACTTAATTAATAGTGGTGGCAAGCGGATTCGGCCGCAATTAGTCATTTTGAGTGCCCGCGCCTTTGGCTGCAAAAACGCTAAGCCACTTGAACTGGCAGCGATTATCGAATTTATCCACACCGCGACTTTATTACACGATGACGTGGTTGATGGCTCATTATTGCGTCGTAGTTCACCCACCGCCAACGCCGTGTGGGGTAATGAGGCGAGCGTGTTGGTGGGAGACTTCCTTTATTCGCGCGCCTTTCAAATGATGGTCAGTCTGCAAAATATGCGCGTGATGGATATTTTGGCCAACACTACCAATTTAATTTCCGAAGGTGAAGTGCTGCAATTATTGCACGTGCATAATCCTGACACTGATGAAGCGCATTATTTCGAAGTGATTCGCCGCAAAACGGCGGAATTATTTCGCGCGGCGACCGAGTTAGGTGCTGTGATTGCTGGTTGCATCGAGCCCGAGATTCAAGCCCTGGCAGAATATGGTTTAAATTTAGGTCTGGCTTACCAATTGATTGACGATGTGTTAGATTACAGTGCTGATACGGCTGAGTTAGGTAAAAATATCGGCGATGATTTAGCCGAAGGTAAACCCACCCTGCCCTTAATTTATGCCTTACAAAAAGCTGCACCAAAAGAACAAGCTTTAATTCGTGCGGCGATTTTGGGAGAAGGCGAAACCGATTTAAGTGCTATTCAAGCGGCGATCAAAAATACTGGCGCACTTGAATATACGCAGCAAATGGCGGAACAAAAAATTGCTCGTGCGATTGCTTGTTTAGAACCAGTGCCCGCTTCTGAATACAAAACTGCGTTGATTAACTTGGCGCAATTTGCGGTGCAGCGGACGCATTAATTGTTGGGTTTCTGTCATCCCGGAAATTGCGCAGCAATTATCCGGGATCCAGGTATTATCCCCGCGAAAGCGGGGACCCAGCATTAAAAACAACCTGGATTCCCGCTTTCGCGGGAATGACGATATTAAACCTAGAAAACGCAGCTGAATCGCGATTTATAACGCATCATCTTGATTCGTCTAGGATTATAAAAATTTGCTCTACACCAATAAGGTGGGGTCACAAATTTTTATTTCCCTATCCAAATCAATCTGGTACGCTCTAAATTCGCGCTCAACTGCGTTTTCTAGGTTAAAAAGTAAAACTTATGTTTCTTAAAATCTTTTTCTTTCTTTTTACAATCTTATTAAGCATCAACACATTTGCTGATAGCGCCACGCCCGCCAGTGCCACCTCTGTAATGCCGGCGATGGGCACGCCAGCTTATTATTTGGTGTTAGCGCGGCAGCAAACGGGTGCCACACAACAACATTCGCTTTTATTAGCGGCGACTGAATATGTAAAACGCAAACGTTATCCTAAAGCGCTGCAAATATTGCAAGTTATTGTGCCGACGCAATTAAACGCGGAAGATGTCGCGCCTTACCAATTGCTGGTCGCACGAGTCAATTTATTGCTAAGCAAACCAGCTATCGCGATTAATATTTTGCAAACCATGGGGCCGGTGAATAATTTATCGATCGATGCGCAAACGGCCCGCGATAATTTGCTAGCGGTTGCTTACGAACAAGTGAATCGTCCTTTAGATAGCATTACGACGCGTTTGGATTTAGCTTTATTATTGAGTGACCCACAAGCTGAAAAGCAAAATCTGCAAGAGATTTGGAAATTATCACAGCAACTTTCCGATACCACACTGAATCAACTAGCGAGTGATCCCACGCAACCGGAATTGCAGGGTTGGGCGGCGCTGACTTTAATTGCTCGCCAAGATCATGCTAATCCGCAACGCCTGATCCAAGATTTACGCAATTGGCAAACTACGTTTCCTAAGCATCCGGCATCGGTCATGTTAGCGCAAGTCTTGCCCGATGCAGAAAAATTATTAACGGTACCCAAACATATTGCAGTGCTGTTGCCCATGCAAGGTGATTGGGCGCCGCAGGCACAAGCGATATGGCAAGGCTTTTTATATGCTTATTATCAAACCGATCCAAGCCTGCGTCCCATGCTTTCTGTCTATGACACGCAAGGTGCCGACATTACCGATGTTTATGAGCATGCCGTAAAAGACGGTGCTGATTTTATTGTCGGGCCTTTGTTAGCGGCAGATGTTACAAAAATTGTGGATAGTTCTGACACTATTTCCACGTTAGCGCTCAATTACAGCAGCGATAAAGCCAACAACAATGTCTACGAATTTGGTTTATCGTCTGAAAATGATGCTAATCAAATTGCCGATCGCATGACTCAAGATGGCCTCTCGCGCATTATTACCATCACGCTCGATAGCCCCGCCAGCCAAGCCCTGCGTGATAATTTTATTCAACAATTTAACCAACGTGGCGGCACTGTTATTACCAATATCAATGTTAATAATCAAACCGATTTAGATGAAGCCATTAAAGATAGCTTAGATATCCCGCAAAGTTATGCTCGCAAAAATCAAGTGCAAGCAATCGTGGGAGGCAAATTAGTTTTTACACCACGGCGGCGACAAGATGTTGATGGCATTTTCTTAAATGTTTTACCCGCGCAAGGGCGACAAATTATTCCGCTATTGCAATACTATTACGCCAGTGAGGTACCGGTGTATGCAACGTCTTTAATTTATAATGGTGTGCCGCTTGCTATTCAAGACAGTGATTTAAATGGCATTATATTTCCGGATATGCCCTGGGTGAATGCACCAACGAAAGCGATGCGCAAAGCGCAACAAGATTTACAAAATTTATGGCCGCAGAGTTATCAGAATTATGCCAAATTGTATGCGATAGGCATCGATGCGTATAATTTAATCCCAGAATTAAATCGCTTAAAAATTTTCCCGCAAAGTATGTATGCGGGCGATACGGGTGACATTTATTTAAGTAATGATCAGCATTTATATCGCCAATTAAGTTGGGCGCAATTTGATAATGGTCGCATTGTGAGTTTGCCCGCTACCAAGGCGCAAGCATGATGTGGTACGGTATCTGTTCAATTTTGCCGTTCGTCATCCCCGCGAAGGCGGGGATCCAGATGGTTCGTTTAAAAACTGGATTCCCGCTTGTGCGGGAATGACAGCTGAGTTTTTCACTGAGTCTCACAAAATTAAACAAATGCTGTACTAGTAAAAATTTATGAGTACACGTCAAATTGGACAAATTACAGAACAGATCGCCTGCGATTTTTTGCAAGCCCAAGGCTGCAAAATTCGCGAACATAACTTTCGTTGCCAAATGGGTGAAATTGATTTAGTGATGGACGATGGTGATTGTTTGGTATTTGTGGAAGTGCGTTATCGCGGTAAAGAAGATTTTGGTAGCGGCGCGGCGACAGTCAGCCAAACCAAGCAAAATAAAATCATTCGTGCTGCCAAATTTTTTTTGCAAAAACATGCGATCAATCACACTGTTTATTGCCGTTTTGATGTGGTGAGCATCACGGTTGATAAAGAAAATCCTAAAAACCATAAAATAGATTGGATTAAGGATGCTTTTCAAGTAAAATCCGCTTTTTAAAGAGGTAAGGTATAACATGTCAGCGCTTGAACGTATTAAGAATCATTTTATTGATAGCATTGCCACCAAACAGGCCGCTTTGGAATGTTTGCCAGAAGTGATCGCCAAAGCGGGCGCGTTGATGACCAGCGCCTTGTTAAACGGCAATAAAATCATGAGTTGCGGTAATGGTGGATCGGCTGCCGATGCGCAACATTTTTCGGCGGAATTATTAAATCGTTTTGAACGCGAACGGCCCAGTTTGCCCGGCATTGCGTTAACAACGGATGCTTCAACGCTGACTTCGATCGCCAATGACTATTGCTACGAAGAAGTATTTGCCAAGCAAGTGCGAGCTCTAGGACAACAAGGTGATGTATTACTAGCGATTTCAACCAGCGGCAATTCACCGAGCATTGTCGCCGCAGTAAAAGCAGCGCACGATCGCGGTGTGCCAGTGGTTGCTTTAACCGGCCGCGATGGTGGAGTGTTAGCTTCGCATTTGAGTGACACCGATATCGAAATTCGCGTACCGGCGCAAAAAACCACCCGGATTCAAGAAACTCATATTGTCGTGATCCATTGTTTGTGCGATTATATGGATGAGCAACTATTCAACAGCTAAAATTATGAAAAAATTATTTACCCGCTTTACTGTTATTATTTTTATGTTGAGTTGCTTGTCTGGCTTAACCGGTTGTATCGCTGCTGCGGTGACAGGCGGCGTGGTTGTCGCGGGCACTTTAGTGTATTACCACAAGCGTATTCAAGGTTATGTTTCGGATAAAACCATTGCATTCATTGCCAATAATCGTCTCTATGGCAATAAAGAATTGTATGCTGAGAATCATATTGTCATCGGCGTTTACAATGGCACGGTGTTATTAGTCGGCCAAGTGAGTGATGAAAAATATAAACAACAAGCGGAAGATTTAGTAAAGAATATTGATGGCGTTGAGCGCGTGTATGATGAAATTGTGATCGGTCCTAACACTTCTGTTTGGCGGCAAAGTAAAGATGATGCCATCACTGCGCAAATCAAATCGAAAATGTTGGTGCAATCTAATTTTGATGTCAGCGCTGTGAAAGTCATTACCGAAGATAGCGTGGTCTACTTAATGGGTGTGGTTTCGCCTTCGCAAGCGGATATGGCTATCAACATCGCGCGCGATACAGCCGGTGTCACTAAAGTCGTGAAAGTATTTCAATATATCAACAGCTGATGAAATCATAAGGTCTATTTATTTGCTATAAGAATAATGACGACCAGCTAAAGCGGCACTGAACCCGTTTTGCATCTCTTCACGAGTCAACGCATTCCAATCGGGAGCTTCTTCTACAAAAAACTTTCCCACCGAGCGAGACAGATTAAGCAACTGTGTTGCTGCCTGGCAACGCGCATTACTCCATTGTTGTAAATCTGTTTCCAAATTGTTGCTGCTGGTTAAGACTTTTTCCAATTCGAAAGCATCTTGAAAACCCTTTACAGCACCAGAGCCCGCATGAGGGCGGATTAAAATGCCCGCATCTCCTACTAAACACACTCTATCCTGATAATAGGCAGAAGCATCTCTATCCTCAATGGCTTGCATAAAAGGTGGTAATGTTCCTGCTAAAACTTCTCGTATAAAAGGAGAGAATTCTTTACTTAAAACTTCTTTAAAATAGTTTAGGTAAGACGCTGGCATTTTATCAGGCGCGATATTTTTATGGGCATCCGAGGGTTGAGGAAATAAAGGATGCTGCTGATTGCTTTTTTCGTACACGGCCCAGTTTATAAAAAGTTTATCTTTATTATCTAGAGTAGGTGCGCCTAAAATAGGATAAATAGCAGCTACTCCGCGCGTATAAAAACTAAAGGTAAATATTTCCAGAAAGCGGGCTGGATCGGTTATTTTTTCAATAGGGGTAAGACCACGCCATAAAATGTAATTGGCAAAATTAATTTTGCTATCGGGGAATAACCAGCGATGTCCTATAGAGTCATAACCATCGGCAAAAATAACTAAATCAAATGCTTGTGTTTCATGGTTATTGATAGTTAATTTTATCGCGTCATTTTCTCGCGAAATAGCGGTGACTTGCGAATTATAATGTACTTGTTCCCGCATTAATCGTTTGGTTAGTTGTGCATATAACGTTGCCCAGTTGACAGCATATAGTATGAGTTTACTATCATTTAATAATCGTTCTTGATCGATAGCTTTTTCGTAAACGAAACTTGGGTTATAAGTAAGATCTAAATAGGGGAAATCTTGATCTATCAAATCATGTTCTTTCAGTTGTTGAGTTATCGCTGGAGAAAAACCGATACCTGCACCTTGTGATAACATTGCATCGGCAGCGCGTTTTTCGAAAATTGAAATATCAAATTTTTTGCTGCGCTGTAATAAAATTCCACATGCACTACCCGCGATGGAAGCACCTACAATCGCAATTCTTAATTTGTCCATTTCTGACTCCTCTAAATTTGCTTTAAAGTATAGAATATGAATCGTTTAACGCAAGAAAAAGCCGTATACCCATAATACTGCAAAATGCGAGAATTATAATCGAGCATTTTGCAGTGTTATGAGTATAAAAATGGAAATTCTTCTATATATTTGCTATATTGCAAAATACAAAAACTATTTATAAGGATGGCAATCATGGTCAAAAAATTTCGGCGAGTCGTTATTGGAACTGATAAGAGTGGCGATTCGACGGTGGTTGAAGATACTTTAGTGGCGGGGGTTAATCCTCTTGAACGTGTTTCGGCTGATGCTACGCTGGCTGATATGTGGTGTACTCGGGAAGCGCCTGCCAAAATGCAGGACTTTTATGATCCGAATCAAACTCCCGTAGCATTAGCGCCTGCCAAAGCAGGAACAATTCTACGCATGTTCGAACTTCCACCCGAAGCAACTTATTGGCATAAACTTACTGATAAGGTATTAAATGAAATATGGGGTAATCTTGATGCTGAGATTGAGATTGATATAAAAAAAATGCGGCATCCTTTCATGCATACAACTAAAACGATAGATTATATTATTATCTTATCGGGCGAAATTTATGCTATTTTAGAAAAAGGGGAAGTTTGTTTAAAGGCGGGAGATGTGTTAATCCAGCGTGGTACCAGCCATGCTTGGGCAAATCGTTCTGACAAACCTTGTATCATGGCTGCAATATTAATTGATGCAGAATAGCGGAGAGAATAAAACATGAGTATATTAAACGGGATGTGGCAACTGAAAAGTATGGAGCTTGTTAATCCTAATGGGGTTAAGTGTTATCCGCATGGAGAAAATCCTATAGGGTGTATCTTTTATCTGCCAAATGGTTATATGTCTGTCCATCATGGTTGCAAAGAGCGACGCAATTCTAGCGTGAAGGCAAGCATCGAGATAACTTCAGGCGATGAAGCAATTGAAATAGTTAAAACTTACATGAGCTATTATGGAAAATATGAAATTAAAGGGGATACGGTTTTTCACCATGTTGAAATTGCCATGTTCCCTAATTGGAAAGGAGCAACAGAGGTCCGGCACTTTAAGATTAATAACAAAGAATTAATTTTAAGCACCTCATTTGAGCTAGCAGATGGTAAGAATGATTTTGCTGCCTACTGGGAATTGGTAAATAAACTCTGAAATAGTGGATATTTCTGCGCCAATTTGCTATTGTCGCATCGTTGCATAGTGCAACTAACCCAAGGAGATATTTCATGAAGAAAAGTTTATTAGCCATGTTGGTGAGTTTAGCTTGTTTAAGTGCGCAACAAAATGCGCTGGCATGTACGGATATTTTTATTAATAAAGGCGGATTTCACGTCGAAGGCCGCACCATGGATTTTCCGATCAACATGGCCGTCACGCCATTAGTTGGTTTTGTCGGTCAGCAGAATACGACGAATCCCGTGGTGAATGCTAATCAAATTCCCGCCAAACAACTCACCAGTTGGAAAAATAAATATGGTTATTTTGGCCGCTCGGCGTTTAAAGGGCCCGATATGATCGACGGCATGAACAGCCAGGGTTTTTCGATTGGGATTTTGTATTTACCCGGCGGTGAGTATCCCACCTATAACGCAGCAGATTCACGTCCCGCATTATCCGCTTATGATTTAGGCAGCTATTTATTAGCCGAAGCAAAAAATGTTGACCAAGCTTTACAATTAATTAATTCTCACCAACTCGTGACTGGAGCTGTGGAAGTAGCGCCCGGCTATTTTGTTAAAGATATTCCGATTCACTATATATTGCGTGATGCTTCGGGTAACAGTGCAGTGATTGGATTTGTCGATGGTAAAACTGTGGTGTATAAAAATTCCGGCAATGTGTTAGCCAATGAACCTACTTTTGATTGGAACGTGAAAAACGCTGCGTATTATGATTCCTTACACATTAATAATAAAGAAGCTAATCCGGATTTTGTTAATCGCGTGTATCAATACATGGATATTTATAATTCTGATTTTCGTCATGCTGAATCAAACTTATTAGGTGTGCCCGGTGATTTCACTTCGCCCTCGCGGTTTGCGCGCGCCAAAGTGATTTTGGATAATTACCCTGCGCCGACCACGACAGCGCAAGCTTTATATCAAGCCGAATTGGTGAATGATTCGATGGCCACGCCTTTATTTGCCAATGCCACGGCAACCATTTGGGCCACGATAAAAGATTTAGACAATCGCGTTGTGTATTACAAGGATTATGGCTATTACCAAGGGGATGGTAGTTTTTATGCCTTGCCGATTACCAGTGGTTATACCGCTGTTAATTTGAAAAACATTCATTTCAACGCGATTCCGCAAGGTTATAACGCGAGCGTGATTCAAGCTACTCCGGCAAGCGAGATTAAAAACTTGATGTCGGCTAACGATATGCCGGTGTTTAAGGGCGTGGATTAATAAAATAACTTAACTTAACTTTAAAAGCCACCTACTTAGGTGGCTTTTTCATTTGCCTCGCGTATAATTACTCCTATGCATTGCCCCTTTTGTCCCGCCACCGATACCAAAGTCATCGATTCACGCTTAAGCAGTGAAGGCACGCAAGTGCGTCGCCGTCGCGAATGTTTAGAATGTGGCGAACGTTTTAATACTTATGAAACCGCTGAATTAGAAATGCCACATGTGATTAAAAGTGATGGCACTCGCGTGGCTTTTGATGAGCATAAATTACGAGCAGGTTTAGATAAAGCCTTGGAAAAACGACCAGTTGAAATCGATGCGATCGACAATGTAGTGAGTCACCTCAAAAATAAAGCGCGTGCTTATCCAGAAAAAGAAATTCCCGCCACACAAATTGGTGAGTGGGTAATGGATGAATTGCGGATTTTGGATGAAGTGGCTTATGTGCGATTTGCGTCGGTGTACCGCAGTTTTCAAGATGTGGATGAATTCAGTGAAGAAATTAAAAAGTTGCAGAATAAAACTAAGTTGAAACGAAAAGTAATTGAGAAACATTAGGGTCTGTTTACAATTACAAAATCGTCGCGAAAATGCAGATGATTGAGCGCTAATTTGGGCAAATTTGAGGAAATATAGTCATTCTATACGACGAAAATTTGCGTAAATTAGAGCCAATCACGCTGCATTTGCAGCAGGTTTTGTAATTGTAAACAGACCCTAGGGTTTTGTCATCCCGGAATTTGCGCAGCAAATATCCGGGATCCAGGCTGTAAATGTTAAAAAGTGCAAAGGGTTTAATAATACTAGATTCCCGCTTTCGCGGGAATGACTTAAGCGGTTAAGGTTGTGAGAAACTTTAGAGAGATGAACCCCCAAAAAAAATCCTTCATGCAACGCGCGCTCGAACTCGCCAAGCGCGGCTTATTTACTACGCAACCTAATCCGCGTGTAGGCTGTGTGCTTGTCAAAGATAACAAAATTATTGCCGAAGCTTGGCACGCAAAAGCCGGTGAAGCACACGCGGAAATTCATGCTTTAAAGCAAGCGGGTGAACATGCGCGCGGTGCGGATTGTTATGTCACGCTGGAGCCATGCTCGCATCATGGCCGCACCGGGCCGTGTTGTGAAGCCTTAATCAAAGCCGGTATTAAACGCGTGTTTGTCGCCATGCAAGATCCCAATCCTTTAGTTGCGGGGCAAGGTCTACAGCGGTTGCAACAAGCAGGTGTTGAAGTAAATATTGGTTTATGTGAGCAAGCAGCGCACGCCCTAAATCCCGGCTTTATCAAGCGCATGGAAACAGGTATGCCATATGTGCGGGCCAAGCTTGCTATGAGTTTAGATGGCCGCACTGCATTGAAGAATGGCGTCAGTCAATGGATTACCGGGCCCGAGGCGCGGGCTGATGGGCATCGCTTACGCGCCCAAAGCTCAGCCATTATCACCGGCATTGGAACGTTATTAGCTGATGATCCGCAACTAACAGCGCGAGTTGATAGTGAAACTTATTATCCCTTGCGCGTGATTGTTGATAGCCACTTACGTACGCCACCTACGGCACGCTGCTTAAGTTTACCTGGTAAAACTCTGATTGCGACTTGCAGCAAAGATACTGTTAAACAAACCGCATTGACGCAAGCCGGTGCCGAAATTTTAGTGTTGCCACAGCGCAACGATAAAATTTATTTGCAAGCCTTGCTTGCCGAATTAGCCCGCCGCGAATGCAATGAAGTGCATATCGAAGCGGGTGCTATTTTAACCGGCGCTTTGTTGCAAGAAAATTTAGTTGATGAATTGGTGTGCTACATCGCACCGAAATTATTGGGTGATCAAGCACGGGCGGCTTTTCAGCTGCCGGAGTTTTTGCAGTTGAGTGAGGTACCACAATTAAAAATTGTGAACGCGGAAATAATAGGAGAAGATGTTAAAGTCTTCTTACAATTACAAAACTGTTTAGATGGCAGTTAAAATGATATAATTTCAAAAACAGAGGAAAGAAAAATGCCTGTTATCTCGATGTTTTATGGAATTGTAATCACAATGTTTTTTTTCGATGATGACCAACATCATGCTCCCCATGTTCATGTTCGTTATCAGGGAAAAAAAGCATCCTTATCTATTTCAGATGGGGAAGTTCTTGCAGGTTCTTTACCAAAAAAGCAGTTAAAATTGGTTCAAGCATGGCTGGAAATTCATAATGATGAGTTACTTGCTAATTGGGAGCTTGCAGCTAATGGCGAACAAATATTTAAAATTGATCCCTTAAAATAAGGAGTTTATTATGTCAACAGATCTTGAATATTTAGAAGTCACTAAAGTAAATGTTAAAGAAGATTTTCTGCTTGATATTACCTTTTCAAGTGGTGAAAATCGAATATTTGATATGAAACCTTATCTTGATAAAGGTATTTTTCATGAATTGAAAAATTTTGATTATTTCAAGCAAGTTTCCATTAATTACGGAACAGTTACATGGCCACATGAACAAGATATGTCGCCTATTACGCTATATTTGAAAGGAAAATAACTCTATATCCATCGTACTTCAAGATGGGAAAATTCTAACCGAGCATTTTAGCGACAAATTAAATTTTTTTTAGGAATCCATAGTTATTCATATGGTGAGCTAAAAAAAATTTTAATTTGGCCTAAAAGGCGATGTATTAGAAACTCGCAGGTTGAAGTACGATGGGTACATACTACGAGACGCACCATGTTTACCGGCATTATCGAAACCTTAGCAACTATTACCGAAATAACGCAGCGCGGCATTGATGTGCGGTTGAGTTTGGAATTGCCCAGCTTGCCGACGCCAACGATTCAACTCGGCGAGAGCATTGCGATTAACGGTGCCTGCATGACGGTGGTTGCTCTCGAAAATAAAACCGTGAGCTTCGATATCTCAGCAGAAAGTTTGCGTTGCACCAATTTAGGCAGCTTGAAAAAAGGCTCGCATGTTAATATCGAGTTTGCCATGTTACCCCAAACGCGCTTTGGCGGGCATATCGTCAGCGGTCATGTCGATGGTTTGGCAGAACTTATCAGTATGCAAACGGTTGGTGAATGTTGGGAATTAAAGTTTAAAGTGCCCGGCGAATTACAGCGCTATATTGCCGCGAAAGGCTCAATCTGCGTCGATGGTGTGAGTCTCACCGTTAACACAGTAGAAAAAAATATTTTCAGCGTCAACATCATTCCGCATACCTTTCATCACACTATCGTTCAGTTTTATCAAGTGAGCCAGCGCGTTAACCTGGAAGTTGATATAATTGCTCGATATTTAGAGAGACTCAGGAATTAGTTGTCAGTTATGAGGGGTGAGTTGTGAGATCTCACAACCCACAACTGACAACCCACAACCCAATCATGAATAGTATCCCCGAACTTATTGACGACTTGCGCGACGGCAAAATGGTCATCATTTTAGACGACGAAGATCGCGAAAATGAAGGCGATCTCATCATGTCTGCCGAATGCGTCACCGCTGCCAGTGTGAACTTTATGATCACCCATGGGCGCGGTTTATTTTGCCTGCCGATGGATGAATTACTGTGTGATAAATTGGGCTTAAAACCGATGGCGGCAGTGAACCGCTGCAAATTTGGCACTAATTTTACTGTTTCAATTGAAGCCGCTGAAGGCGTTAGCACCGGCATTTCCGCCTCTGATCGCGCTACTACGGTGTTAACGGCGGTGAGCGATCACGTCAAACCAGAAGATCTCGTTTCGCCCGGGCATGTATTTCCCATCGCCGCCAAACATAATGGTGTATTGGCGCGGCGCGGCCATACCGAAGCGGTGTGTGATTTAATGCGCTTAGCCGGTTTCAAGCCTGCGGGTGTGCTGATTGAAATTTTAAATGCTGATGGCACCATGGCGCGTCGCCCGCAGTGCGAAATCTTTGCTAAGCAGCATGGTTTGAAAATGGGTACAATTGCCGATTTAATTAAATTTAGAATTGAAGATTAATATGTCCACTATCACCTCTTTCACCGGCAACACCTTTTCCAGCGATTTAAAAATCGGTATCGTCGCGAGCGAATTTAATGGCGAAATTGTCGATAAACTTTTGCAAGATGCGAAAAAAACTCTGCTCGCGCATCAAATCGAAAATATTACTATCGTGCGGGTGCCAGGCGCATTTGAATTGCCGTTTGCAGCGCAACAAATCGCCAAAAATCACGATGCTGTGATTGCGTTAGGCGCGGTGATTCGCGGTGAAACGCCGCACTTTGATTATGTCTGTGATGGCTGTGTTCAAGGCTTAACGCGCGTGATTCACGATACCAACACACCGGTTGTGTTAGGTGTACTGACCACCGATACACTCGAGCAAGCGCAAGCGCGCGCCAATGGCACGGTGTCAGATGATTCCACCGGCAAGCAGCCTACTGGCGGTGGTACATCCGCTGCGATTGTGGCGCTTAGAATGGCGAGTCTTGCCAGACAGTTAAAAAAGTAATGTAGGTCGGTTTACGGCTTCGCTATGCGAAGCCAAGCCGACAAACGACCGCAGGTCGTCCCTACGAAGTCAGGAAACCAGATTTAAAATAATTGTCGGCTTGGATGATTTTGCTTTTGCAAAATCATCCGTAAACCGACCTACGTCAAAATATGAAATCCAATAAATCCTCCAAAACCCTCGCCCGCCACCAAGCCCGCGAATACGCCGTGCAAGCGATGTATCAATGGCAAATGGCGGGCACCGATATTGCCACCATCGAAACAGAATTCTTTGAAGACAATGATTTTAAAACTACCGATGTCGAATATTTCAAAGAATTACTCTATGGCATTCCACAACAAGCCAGTGAGCTCGATGAAAAATTTAAACCTTATTTAGTCGAACGCAGCTTAGCAGAACTCGGCATGGTTGAATTGGCGATTCTCCGCCTCGCGAGTTTTGAACTCATCCATCGTTTGGATGTGCCACATAAAGTCATTCTCAACGAAGCTGTCGAACTGGCCAAAACTTTTGGCGCCACGGAATCGCATAAATTTATTAATGGTGTACTGGATAAGTTGGCGCAGGTAGTTAGGGTTGATGTGTAATATTGGTTACAATTGTAACAATTAATGTGCTATAATTTATCTGTGCCTACTAGAGAGGTGTATGATGAGTATCGCTATCAGAATTAGCAAAATCACCTATGACGCAGCAGCCAAAATGGCCGCAACAGAATGTCGTACGACTGCGTTGCAGGTTGAGTATTGGGCAAAAATTGGGAAAATTGCTTTAGAAAACCCAGATTTGCCGATTGAGTTTATTAAAGACATATTAATAGCCCGTTCTCAAGATCGTGCTTTAGCAGAGCCTTTTACTCCGGAAGGAAAAGGTAAAGTGCATGCGAAACATTAGCATTCTGCAAATGCCCTTATTTAAACGGGCTTATAAAAAATTGCACCAGAATCAAAAAGTCGCTGTTGATGAAGCGATCGGTGATATTGTGCGAGATCCTTTTTTGGGCCAAGCTAAGAAAGGAGATTTAAATGGCGTTTATGTCCATAAGTTTGATTGTGTGCATCAGCAATTTCTTTTGGCCTATGAGTTTGATCCCCAAACACGTATTTTGTTAGCCTTAGGCGTGCATGAAAATTTTTATCGTGATCTGAAACAGAGCAGATAATCGTGAATCCTCCCAACGAATTCTCCCTCATCAAAAAATACTTTGCCCGCACCTACTCGCGCGATGACATAGTTTTAGGCTCTGGTGATGATGCGGCCATTGTCAAACCGCCACTGCACGAAGAGTTAGTTTTTACGATTGATACACTGGTTGCTGGTGTGCATTTCCCGCTCGAAACCTCTGCTTTTGATATCGGCTATAAAGCCATTGCCGTCAATTTAAGCGATATTGCGGCCATGGGTGCCAAGCCTTTATGGATGACCGGGACGCTGACCTTACCTTCAGTCGATGAAAACTGGATCGCTGAATTTGCCCGCGGCATGTTTACCTTGCTCGATCAACATAATGTCGCGTTAATTGGCGGTGATTTAACCCGTGGCCCTACTTTAACGATTACTTTCCAGGCGCACGGTTCAGTGCCCGCTGGTAAAGCCTTGCGACGCGATGGTGCCAAAGTAGGTGATTTGATTTATGTGAGTGGGACGCTGGGCGACGCGGGGATGGGGTTGCAGATGTTGTCATCGAAAGATGTAGGGGCGGTTCGCGAACCGCCCGCGGGCCGCTCGCGAGCGGCCCCTACATCTTTCCTCGATCGCCTCAACCGCCCCACCCCACGCATTGAACTTGGCCTGCTAGCCCGCGATTACGCCCACGCCGCGATCGACATTTCTGATGGTTTTGCCCAAGATTTAGGCCATATTTTGCAGCGTAGTGGTGTGGGTGCGGAAGTGGAAATAAACAAATTGCCTTTGTCAAAAATCCCCCCTTTTGTAAAGGGGGGTAGGGGGGATTTTTCTGCTTTGCAACTCGCCTTAACCGCCGGCGATGATTACGAACTCTGCTTAACCGTGCCACCCACAAAGGCCCAAGCGTTTGAAACCGCTGCTGCACAAATAAATTGTCCAATCACTTGCATCGGAAAAATCACGAACGGTAATGAACTAATTTTATTGGACGAAAAAGGGGAAAGGGTTGATTTAGATTTGCGGGGCTATCAGCATTTCTAAAATTAAGGCGTAGGTCGGTTTACGGATGAGCCGCAGCAGCGGCTCATCCAAGCCGACATTCAGCTAACCATGCACCGAAATTCTTTCGACTAAGGTCGCAAAAATTTTTACATGCGGTTCACAGTGTAAAGATTCATGTCGCGTATTCAACGCCTCTAAGTGGCCGCCGTTGGAGCCACCGATATATTTACGGAACACGATTTGCGGTAATTTCGCCAGCACATAACTGCCATCGTGTGCTTGCTTGTTTGGATCCATAATTAAAATATCATCGCGCATAAAACTGATTTTCGTTTTTTCGCTACACATCGAATCATCAGGGACACGTACTGCAAACGCTTTATTGGTATTAGGAATTAAACATGGAATACGTTTTCGATCCGGATTATTTTCTTGCGCGATAATTTCTGCCATTTTCGGTAATTCACTCCATTCGAGCAAAGGCACGGTGGGGAATTCACTGCTGTAATGGGTGTTCGATTCGCGTACTTCGGCATGCGCAGGGATCGGTTCATCGCCTGGGCCGCTTGCCAACCAATCAGGCGATACTTCCAACGCACGCGCAATTTGTACTAAGAAGGTAGTGCTTTTCGCTTTACCTGCTTCAATACGTTGAATTGCTTGCTGTTTAACGCCGACCATTTCGGCAAGACGTTGTTGAGTAAGACCTTTGCGATTACGCGCTTTTTTTAGACGGATGCGAAGAGACATGGTTGTTGGATTTTGTTGGAGATTTGTGGTAGGAGCAAACAAACAGCATTGTTTATTCATTAAGCGATGGCTGCGCTGCGTTTTTTCTAAACGTAAACCTTCTGTTCTGAGTGTGATAAAATTGCGCCCCAAGGATTATAACATCATGACTACCAATTCTATCATTAATATTGCCGCCTACAAGTTTATTACCTTAACAGATCTACCTACGCTGCGCGAAAATTTTTTAACAGAGTGCGAGCAGCTTGCTATTAAAGGCACCATTTTGTTGAGTGCCGAAGGAATCAATTTAATTTTAGCGGGTGAAGCAGACGCCATTGAAAAATTTATTGAAACGCTGCGTGCTGATGCGCGCTTTGCCGATATGGACTTTAAAAAAAGCACTTCAGCGAAGCGTCCGTTTCGGCGTTTGAAAGTGCGCCTAAAAGAGGAAATTATTACCTTGCGGCAAAACGATATTGACCCGGAAAAATTGACTGGCGCTCACATTAGCGCGCAAGAATTAAAAACCTGGCTCGATGAAGGTCGCGAATTTAATTTATTAGACACGCGCAATGATTACGAAGTTGAAATGGGTACCTTTGAAAAAGCCGTGACGCTCCCCATCAAATTTTTTACTGAATTTCCAGACGCAGTTGAAGCAGCAGCACTTCCCAAAGACAAACCTATTGTGATGTTTTGTACTGGCGGCGTGCGCTGTGAAAAAGCCTCCGCTGTGATGCTGAAACAGGGTTATCAAGCAGTGCATCAATTAGACGGCGGCATTTTAAAATATTTTGAAGAGTGTGGCGGCGAACATTATCAAGGTAATTGCTTTGTATTTGATGAACGCACTGCGATTACGCCTGAATTTGCTGAAACCGGCATGGCGCAATGCCCGCGCTGCAAAAATTTTGTGTCGCCACAAGAGCAGCGCCATCCGCAATATAATGCTTGGCATAGTTGCCAATTTTGCCAGGCTAATAGCGTAGGTCGGTTTACGGAAGCATCTACGCAAGTAGATGCTTCCAAGCCGACATAATCTAGCAGGATGGCCTGCGGCCATTTGTCGGCTCAAAATTTTACTGTGCTGATAAGCGATAGAATGGCAAGCTGAAAATGCGAAAATTTGATTGAGCAATATTCTTAAAAATTTTGAACCGACCTACATGAGGAGAACCCATGAGCTTACGCGACGTACCCGCTGGTAAAGATGTGCCCAATAATATCAATGTGATCATTGAAATCCCTGCTAATTCACCGCCGGTGAAATATGAAGTCGATAAAGAATCGGATGCGATTTTTGTCGATCGCTTCATGACCACGGCGATGTTTTATCCGTGCAATTACGGTTATGTGCCGCATACTTTATCGGAAGATGGTGATCCGGTGGATGTGTTAGTCGTAACACCAGTGCCTTTGATCACCGGTTGCGTAGTGCGCGCGCGTCCGGTTGGTATGTTGAAAATGACCGATGAAGCCGGTGTCGATACCAAAGTGATTGCGGTGCCCATCACGAAACTTTACAAAGAATATGAAGCGATAAAATCGTATGAAGATTTATCCCCCGCTTTATTAAAAAGTATTGAACACTTTTTCAATCACTATAAAGATTTAGAGCCTAATAAATGGGTGAAGACCGAAGGCTGGGCTGATGTAGAAGCGGCGCGCGCGGAAATTTTGGCGGGCGTAGCGCGGTATAAAGAACCCAAAGCAGTG
>Ga0206831_1110_pt1 | contig 25298 bp, 24 predicted proteins | sample Alteio_BWOrgCont_73_FD_152876 | JGI IMG/M metagenome (GOLD analysis project Ga0206831, IMG submission 152876) | Enriched cells from forest soil in Barre Woods Harvard Forest LTER site, Petersham, Massachusetts, United States -... | ecosystem: Environmental > Terrestrial > Soil > Temperate forest >...
AAGAAATAAGGTGAAGTAACATTATCATCTTCCAGCATGATGGCGCGTTCATGTTCCTTCAGCACTTCCGTGAGGCCGTCAATAGTTGATTCGGCTAATCCCATATTACGTTGACGAAAAACGTATCGCACCGAAGCGAATCCATCCGTTTTCTTAACAATTTCACGTACCGCATTCACCTCCGAGGAATGGGCTTCTGTTTTCGCAGCATCGCAATACACAATGAGATCAGTTGATTTCGCTAGCTCATTATGTTTTAAAGCCCGTAAAGTGCGCGATAAATGATTGGGGCGCCTATATGCGAATAGGACTACCGGAGCAGGCTTCAACATGTCTTTCTTCCTTTTTCCACTTCGTGCTGATCCCTAAGATCCGCTAGATGTTCGCCTTTCCTAAAGAAAGCTCAATCACTTCGTCCGCTATTTCGGCTATGGCCGCGTCGTGCGTAATGAAGATTAGGATACCATGCCTCATTTGCTGCTTTACTGTGCGCATTACCACGTCGCGGGTCTCTGAATCAAGGGCACTCGTGGCTTCGTCGAGGATAAGGACTTCCGGGTTGCGAACCAAGGCCCTGGCGATACCAATGCGCTGACGCTGTCCACCAGAAAAATTCTCTCCTTGATATGCCAGTACGGCATCTAAACCGCCGGGCATATTGCGCACAAAATCATGCAAGTTTACGGATTGTAAGGCAGTCCACAATGCCTCGTCAGGTGCGTCAGCTCCGAAAAGAAGGTTATCGCGCAGAGTTGTTGAAAATATACGTGGTTGCTGCTCGACTAATAGTATACGGGTTCGCATGGGCTGAGACAGCACCTGTCCGTTATTGGCGCTGACTTCTCCCTCCTGTAGTTCGACCAACCCAAGCATTATGTCCGCGAGCGTCGATTTTCCCGTCCCTGAAGGGCCGACCACCGCGTATGTCCTTCCGATTTCGAATCGGAAATTGCTGCCGTGGAAGATTGGAAAGCGACCTGGATAGGAGAATTTTATGTTCAGAAGGCGCAGATGCCGTATCGGTAAAGCAATGTCGGACGTTGTTTTATTTGCGATGGCAATCGGTTGAACCGCATTAATCACGCTATCGATGTCATGAAGCGCGCGCAGGTCTGTAATTAGGAGCATGCAGGCTGCAATCATCTGCCCCAAGGCGGTGAAGACACTAACGACAATGACAACAAAGGCGAAAAGCCCGGTTTCAGCCAGGTGAGAAATTGAGCCAGGCCGCGCGATCCATGCCCCTATGAGAAGTAAAAGGACGGCCGGGAATGTGCGGATAGCCGACTTGAGGGATTCAATCTGTATTAATTTCTTGACATAACGATCAAATTGATCCGCGTAACGTGCGGCCACGATGGATTCTCCCAAAAATGCGCGGATAGAGCGCAGGCTGTTGAGTGACTCGACGAAGGATGTGCTCAGTTCTCTTGAAAGAAGGTTACTACTCACATTCAGTCTTACAATATATCGAAGCATCAAAATGATTACAACCGCGCAAACGGACAAAAAGCCCGCAAGGTCCCAAAAGAAGCTCGCCGAGAGCTGATAAAGCACGATCAGCGAGACTAGGGCCGAGCTTAAGCCTACGGTAGCTAGCATAAGACTGCTAATGATGGTGCCACAGCGGAAAGTATCGTCCCCCGCCAGCGTAATATAGTGTCCGACGGAGCGCGCATAAATACGCCCCATGGGTTCTCCCGAAAGCACATGGCGAAAAACGCCGTTGCCGAATGTTCGATGTACTCGCTTTCCCAGTGCTGTGGTGGCCACTGTCAGTAAGAATCCCAACATGACGCGAATGCACATAACAATGAAGAACATCCATATCCAACTTCGTCCTGAAGGTGGAAGGTTCAACTCATGGGCCACGGCTGCCCAAAATTTGAAGACTCTGCCATTCGCCATGGTTGTGGTAGTCAGCGGAATCATTAAGCTGGTGGCCAGATATTGCAGGGCGAGCGCAAGAAAAGTTAATGTGATGATGGTATAAAACAATAACCTAAAGTGGTTGGCTACATAGACGATAAAGCGCAACAACTGAGAAGCAGTACTGCGCAATGAGAAGGGACGAGTCGTCATGCGTTTAATAGAGGGAAGATGAGCACGATGATATTAAAATCTCGCTAAACCGGTATTTATTCTCCACGGTCCCGCTCAATAAACAACGCGACCTTGGGAAGGGAAATGACGGAAAAAGTGGATGGTCAGCTGGTGCTTCAGCTTGAATAGCCTGCAAGGTGTTTTTCCCTAGTAAAAATATGATGAGGGTTAAGTCCGCCGCTGTCGAATGGCGTTTCAAGTCCAGTATTGGTACGGGTGGTCAGAGTTTCACTCAACTCCCGGATATAATCGTGCCAGCCCGGGAGGGTTCGTATATGATCCAGCGCAACGGCTAGCTGTCCAGAATTTTCGTAGGTGGAATGCGCCAGCCTCCATATTTCAGAGAATGTCCTACGCAATTCGCGGGACTCCCGGTTTCCAAACAGGTTATGCATGTAGTAGAACGCCAGCGCCTGTCGGCGCATCTCATCGCTCGAAAGGGGGCTTACGCTTGGCGTGCGTAGATACGCTTGGTATTCGGCCACTGATCGAGCTGTGCGGCAGAAGTCGAATGCGTGGTGTGGATGGCGCGCGCACGCGATCGAGGGAATGCCCATATAGGCTAGCTCGTGCGCTACGGTACCGTAAACGGTTACTCCGCACAACATGCCTGCCTTTACCAGTTGGATATTCGTGATTTTCGATGACAGGAGGCGGGCTTGTGGAAAGGTTTCCTGCAACAAGTGTAGCGCCTCATTGCTCAGGGCAATTTGGTTCGGATGCGGTTTAAGCCAGAACGGAACCCCCGCATCGGTCAACGTGTTAATGGTACAGCTAATCCATGCCCAAAACTCAACAAAGATTAGGTCTGCATAGATGTGCGGGCTGTCATAAAAGTCGTGCATAAACACCACAACGGCTCCGCTCACATCGGGTACAGTCTCTTCCGACTGGGAATAAGCGGAAGCCTTCATGTAACTGGTGGCGCTATCGACTCCTCCCGATAAGCGGAAGGCAAGTTCTTTATCAGCTTCGTTAAGCAAATGATGTGGGTTTTCCAATGACTCGAACACTCTGCGATAGTCGCTAGTGTCTTTAGTTTGGAATACGTCGTCCTGTGTCAGGAGTTTTCCAAAAACCGCCAGATTGCCAAATACCCGAACCGGAATATTCAACGACAATGCTACTCGTACCGGGACACCATGCTCCACGTAGGTTGAATTATTGCTTAGATAGAGTGCAGGGCGGGCCATCTTGAAATAATGGCACGCACGCCGCAGATCGCGCAACGTTTGCCACAACACCCTCCAAACAAAGCGGTCTCCGACATTAAAGCGCGGTGATGGTCGAAAACGGAGGTAGGAATCGACAACGAGATCACCGATGTGCACGCCATCGATTTTTAAATTCAAGATGTCATCCGCCCTCCGTAACCTACGCCAAATTTTCCAAGAACGCCAAATGTCCATTATATCCCAGAACGGATGTCGCAAGGAATGGCTTCGGTATGCCACGGGTCCAACGAGATTGCGATTGACTCGCGCCCATTGTGATGTGATCATCCAAGCCAATGGAAGAGAGCGTGCAATCATTGCCAGCCAACTCACACCCACCGCTCCGTTGATTGAGCGCGCTAACAGTAATGCGCCGCGCGCGCCACAAGTACGGCGGAGTTCGAGCATAAGAGAGGCAAACAGACCATAGAACAGTGGATCTTCGATACACTGAATGACAACCAGCGGGCAATTTTGATCAGCTTTCTCAGGTAGTTTCTTCGCTTCCACCAAAAGATTGGCCATTATTGGTGCAACGCGTGGGTCGATCGGGTAAAACGAAAGTACACGGCGTGCACCACGCAGAATCATATTTGAAAGGCTCATGGCTTGGAAGCTGTACCCGCTCGGGTTGCTAAGGGATAAGATAACCGCTCCTGTTTCATTGTCAATTTATCCCGATTTCCGCACATTTCTAAATGGTTTCAGTCACCTGTTAAATAAAGGACAAATCTTCCCTCCCCTTCAGAGAGAAATATGCCATCGCATTGATGTTCAAGGCCTTCTCCCTTTCCTAAGGGAAAATTTAGAAATATTGATCTTGTCGGACTTAAGTAAAAAACCGGTACTGGACAAATGAAGTTTAGGAATTTTGAGACGGTGGATGCCAAATTTCCTCGTCCTGTCGAAGCACGTCCTAAAATAACGAGCCTGTCTTCGCAATCTATTGGCACCGATAGTATCAGTTAGCTGGGACAGAGGTTTTAAATACAGCTAGTCACTTACAAAACGACTAAGTCCTTGAAAATTCGCTTCGAACGGATTCGAATCTTAAATTCTTGGACAAAGAAAAGGCACCTTTGTTGATTTTTATTCGGTCCATATCCGCTTAAATTTTGCGTTCTCCCAATCTCGGTTAGCGCATGACAGAAGGATTCCTGGGCCATCCATTAAAAGTGAGCCTATCGGAATTTTAACCATTCCATTAATGGCATCAAAAATTTCATTTCCAGAACGGATTTGACTGATTCCATCAATTTGCAGTATTAATTCGGCCGAATCATGAGTGTTCAAGCAGATGCTGAAATCTGGAGCAGATAAGTGGATGAACTCCTCGTTTCTTTCAAAAACCCTCGTTTTGAACCCTTCATAGAAATATGGAACATGCTCATCGCAGGGCTTGATTTCTTTAGGGGGGGTAAAATTCAGTCTCTTTGAAATAACCTTTGCCGGGATTCCGGCCACCACATTGTAAGGCGCGACATCCTTAGTCACTACCGAGTTGGCGCCCACCACACAGCCTTTTCCAATAGTAATGCCGGGCATGACGACAACATTTATTCCCAACCAGCAATCTTCCCCAATCACCACTTTTTTTCCCTCGATTTTATCGCGAATCTGCATTTCGTCCTGATCTCTTAAATTCAAGATAGGACTTAATGCAAATTGATGCGTCGTGGATGAGATGAACAGATTTGGCCCTAGTATGTTATAACTCCCTATTTTGACAGTTCCGAATATTTTTGAATATCTCTGCAAGGAAGTATCGTTTCCGATTTGGATTATGTCAGCGTTAAATTCGGATCCCTGTAAAATCACGACATTCGAGCCGATTTTCATGCTTCCGTGAATAACGAACACAACGTTTTTCGCTATGGCGCAGTTTTTGCCGTAGTCAAATTTTCCATTCCCAATAAACTGCGTACAAGGATGAATGGCAACGCTCCTGAACTTTGTGATATTCCGAATTAAATCCCGAATTCTACGAAATATGGCTGACAGCATTAGGCAATCTCCAAAAGAACCCGTAATTTACAGATCAAGAGGAGATGAATTGGGCGGTGGGATGGAAGCATTTTGCTTTTACTTGAATGTTGGGTTAGGGTTTCGGCGTTAAGTTGAAACAAATTTGGAATATATCCTTGGATATGCTTCTCTTGCTGCCGCTAGGTTAGAGGTTACGTTTTCGGGGAAGTGGCTTCTTTCATATTTTGCGCCAAATAAACTATCGCAAAATTCGATCTGAAAAATAAGTCGATCTCCCTTTTGGACATGTTTGCCTTTATGCAGGCCTCGCGTGTCTTCAGCTATGATAGTTCCTCTTGGGGCTGTAAACTCGATGAAATTGTTTTTGTTGGGAAAGGCTGCTGATACTTCCTCGTCTAGGAGTCGCTTATAGCCTTTTTTTAGCAATTTCCAGGGAATGCCCTTTGTTCGGTGCGATTTGGCTATAAAGCAGTGCGGACCATTTTCAGGCTTTACATCAGTTATGTAAAAAAAGAATTTCAACCACTTAACCCTATCCATATCGAAATGGTAGAACTGCGCAGCTTCTTCATCGGGCTGATCGGAATAAGCGGTATGCCACCAGAACGCAATGAGATCCAAAATGGGTTTGCATTCGAGGTAACCCTGAGCAATTGAAAAAATGGATGTGTCGCAAATCAAGTTCTGGATTTCCGGAGACGTGAGGCTAGTTGTTTCGTCATAGTCATACCTAACGCCGACAGGATTGGCTCTGTCAATTTTTAAATAGCCCGGCTCGATTCCATTTTTTGAATTTGTCGCGCATGCTCTTACCTTTGCCTTTTGGCGCATGGAAAAGTCTAGGATCTTGTCGCACATTTGGTCCGACAACCTTTGATTGAAGACGTGGTATCCGTTTTCTCGAATATCCTGAACGATGCGTGAAATCAATGGTGGGTTCATTTTCCCCAGCACGCCATCAGGCGTTCGAATTGGGTAGGGGCGGTTCCGAATTTTTAGGATGCCGTGAATAAGGTCGTTCGATTTCCCTTTTGTCAAGCAAAACAAGGATATCATGCTTTGATACGAACCGGCAGGCGTGACATTGCGAAGTCTAAAAGAGAGGTAACCATAAAGCAATCGGATGGAATGGAACATTCCTGAGTAGCGTAGCACGATTTTAGTGCCAGCCTTTATTGAAGAAATAATCGAACTCATTTTGGTAAAGTCCACTCTCGTGCCAAGAGGCGCCTTTCTTTTTGTTGCCGTCAAGCTAAAGGATTAAGTTCGCCTTTGGCGTAGGGAAGGCAAACTAAATACCCATTCGCAGGGCATATCCATATTCCGGTGAAATCTCAACGGCCCGTATGCCCTTGATAATGCACAGGGATCGTAAAAATACAGGATACTTTGGCTTTTGTGTAGTTCAATGGTGACTTCTTTAATATTCGGCCGCAATCAGTGACAGGATCCGCGAATTCCAAAAGCGACCGTCGTAGAAGTAGTTCTCCCGTAGAAGGCCATCCTGATGAAAACCGAACTTGTCGTACAAGGCCTTTTTCTTGCCGTCGAATTCGTATATCTCAGTCCATATCTTGTTCAGACAAAGCTCTTTGAAACCATGGTCGATAAGCAGTCTACAGCTCTCCTCAGCATACCCCTTGTCATCAATGTATGCGTCTTGCCAGCCGATGTATAAAGAAAGATCCGCGTGACGGTGCACCCAGTTCACATACACAAAGCCGCAGCATCCCAGCAATTCGTTGTCCTCTAACCTGCGAACCGAAAACATTATTGTAGTGGGATCTTTGACAACTTTTTCGTTAAACCACGCCTCTTGTTGGTATAGGTTCAACTCGCGGTACTCTCGGAAATATTTGCGGAAATCCGGGTTGTTCCGCCACGCCAGTAACGGACTCAAGTCCTCTTTTTCCACCGCTACCAAACCAACTAGTTTGCCTTTAAGCATTTGCCACGTCCACCTTTCGGATATATTCGTCGGATGTTACGTCCCGGATCAGTTTTTTTCCGATCAGGCTCGCTTTTTCATAAGGAGGAATGCCATCGGCTTTCCTCGGTCTTAAGGGAAAGAGGTCTTCCGTGGAAAGGATATGGCCTGCTTTCAAAGCCTTGGTGAACCACAGGGCTCTTCTCTGAACGACGGACGTGTTTTTTTCATTGTCTTCGATTCTTTTCTTTCCGTCACCCATCGCCCAATAAAGTTCACGCGCGTTCTTTACCATTTCCGCCCAAGAGGTCGGGTTCATGGCGAATTTATGGTCAGGGCCCTCGCGGCTATTGTCGTCTGTAAAATGCTTTTCGAATACCCTGGCTCCGAGCGCGACAGCGCCCAATACCGTCGCATGTCCATGGGTATGATCGGAGAGTCCCAAAATCACCTCCGGATACATTTCCCGGTAGGCTTTCAAAACGTTGAGGTTTATGAACTTGAAATTTTCCATTTCCGCGGTATAATTGGTGTTGCATTGCATTAGAACGATCTTGTCCGTTCTTTTCTGCAAAACATCCATCGCCATTTCGACCTCTTCGAGAGTCGACGCGCCAGTCGCGATCAGCACGGGTTTTCCCTTGCTCGCAATGTAGTCGACAATTTCGTGCCAAGTGACATCCCCGGAGCCGATTTTGTAAACATTAACGAAAGGGTCCACGTGATCCACGGATTCGAAGTCGTACGGGCTGGAAAAATATTCTATGCCAATCTCATCGCATTTCAACTTTAGTTTGGACGTCCACTCATAGGAAACGCTGGCGTCGTCATAAACCTGGTACACGGATTTCTTCCAGTTGGCTTGATGGGAAAGTTGGGAGCGCATGGAATCAAAACCCGTTTTACTGACGATCTTTGCAGCCTTGAAATTCTGAAATTTAGCGGCATCTGCCCCCGATTTTTTGGCCAATTCAATCAGCTTGTAGGCGCGCTGCAAGTCTCCGTCGTGATTGGCTGCGATATCGGCCACAAAATAAAGGGGAGAGCCTTCGCCGACGGTGTTTTTCCCGATTTTAAATCTGTTCATGGGTTCAAACCTTAAAGTGTTCTGCTAACGTGGAAACGGTGTCCTCAACTCTTGGCAGATGTCGGCCAGAAAGGGACTCGTACAGCGAGGAATCCAATGTTTGGTCTTTGGAGCGTCCGGCCCTTTGGCCAAAGTCTTCAATGCTGGCTTTTATGATAAGCTTCGGGTCAATCTTCATTTTTTCGAACAATCTCATCCCGAATTCAAATTTCGAAACCGGTTCCATGCCTGTCAAATGGAGTATTCCGCTGATTTTGCTGTGAAGAATCCATCGTAATTCCTCGGCAAATTGCCAAATGGAAATGGGGGTGAAGACGGCGTCGTGGAACAGGGGTATCTGTGCCCGTTTATGGGCGGATGCCAGCATCCACTCGACAAACCCCTGCTTGGACGGATTGATATTCCTTCCCACGAGGGTCGTTCGAATTGCGCAATGCGATCCGCCCGCCGCCATCAAATGTTGTTCTCCCAGGGCCTTGGATTTCCCGTATACGTTTGCTGGCGTGACAGGGGAGTTTTCTTTCTTCATTTTCACATTGTCGGGAAACACGGCGTCCGAGGACACGTAGATCAGCCTTGCGCCGGTTCCCGCATCCAAAAATCTTTTGACGGAATCGCCGTTAACGGCGAGGGCTTTTTCCGGGTTCTGCTCGCAGACGTTTACGTTGGTCATTGCAGCGCAATGGATGATTGCCTCCGGCTCCGACCATTTCAGTAAAACATCGTAGGTTTTCTCCGAGAGATCGAATTTCAAATATTTCCTGGCCGGATTGTTCGGGAATTCACCCGGTCCCGTGGCGTAGACGTCCATGTTTTTTTGATAGAGCCTTACCAAAGTCGCGCCTAACATTCCGGATGCGCCGGTGACTAGAATCTTCATCTCTGCTCAGAGACAGCCTGAACCGGAGGTTTCACGGAGATCATCGGACGCGGGTTCAAGCATGGAATACTTCAACTCGCATAACTTCCAATCTTCTTCAGAATCAATATCCTGCACACGCGTTTCGGGAAGCACGAGAGCTCCTGAATTTTTGGTAAAAAGTTTCTTTTCCTGGCGAATTGCGGGTGTTCTCATCCAGTAAAATTGCCCGCAATCGTGGTAGGTGGAAGGTAGATCCTGAGAGCGGGCAGAATAGTTTTCGGGCCAAATCATGGAAGCCCGGCTCCCGGAAAGCGATAAAGCCCTTTGGATGGGGTAGGAAAATTGAACTACCGGGAAGACTGTTTCATATTGCCCGGCAGTCAACAAAGACAGGCCCTCTGCTAAATCGGATTGGATTAAAAGAGGTGCGGTCGGTAAAAGGCAGCAAACCTCATCGAATGCCATCCCCAAGCCCTCGTAGGTCTGAAGGACTTCCAGGACAACGTCAGCGAGACCGGCAAGGTCATTGGACGTTTCGGCGCTGCGCATGAAAGGCACCTTTGCCCCATAACGCAGCGCGACCCGCGAGATCTCGGCATCGTCCGTAGAAACCATCACCTCATTGAACAGTCCGGAATTGAGGGCGGTTTCGATCGAATAGGCGAGGATCGGCTTTCCGCAAAAGGAGCGGATATTCTTGCGGGGGATGCGTTTGCTTCCGCCACGTGCCGGAATAATCGCCAATCGCCTGCGCATGGGATCCCCTAAGGGATGGATGAGGTAAGGGCTGCCATTAGATCTTGCCTATTTTTTCTTGGTTCGCCTCGATCCAAGTGCTTAACTGTCCGATGGTCATCCATTCCTTGTTGTTGTCCGAGGTATAGCTGAAACCTTCACCGACCGGACTGCCATCCTTGATGCGTTTGAAATCCCTGTTCCATTCGTGAATTGCAGGCAAAACTTTGAAATATTCCGTGTATTCATAGGTATAAATGGAGTCTTCTGATCCGATCATTTGCTCGTGTAGCTTTTCGCCCGGGCGAATGCCCACAATTTCCTGCTTGGCCGTAGGGGAGACGGCTCTGGCGATATCCGACACCTTCATGGAGGGGATTTTTTTCACGTAAATTTCGCCGCCCTCCATGTCTGCGAAAGCGTGCCAAACCAGTTCGACGCCTTGCTCCAAAGAAATCATAAATCGGGTCATGCGGCTGTCGGTTATTGGCAGGACCCCTTTTTCCTTGACCGACATGAAAAAGGGGATCACGGAGCCGCGTGAACCCATGACGTTCCCGTATCGAACGACTCCAAAGCGGGAATTGTGGCTGCCTGCATAGGAATTTCCCGCGACAAAGAGTTTGTCCGAAGCAAGCTTTGTGGCACCGTACAAATTAACGGGGCTCGAAGCTTTGTCCGTACTCAACGCCACCACGCGCTTTACGCCTTTGTCGATGCAGGCGTCGATCAGGTTCATCGCCCCATTGACGTTGGTTTTGATGCATTCAAAGGGGTTGTATTCCGCGGTGGGAACTATCTTCGTGGCCGCAGCATGAACCACGTAGTCTACGCCATCAAGGGCGCGGTATAGGCGTTCCCGATCGCGCACATCACCGATAAAAAAACGGATGCGAGACTCACCTTGGAATTTTTTTGCCATGTCCCATTGTTTCATTTCATCGCGCGAGTAAACGATGATTTTTTTGGGATCGTACTTTTCGAGGGTCATGGGGACAAAGGTGTTCCCGAAAGAGCCTGTTCCGCCAGTAATAAGAATGGTCGCGTTTTTTAACATCTTATGTTAACCGTAGTTTGTAGGAAGAGTGTTGTGCCGAGTCATATTGGCCTTGAACCTTTCAATGCCCCTCCGCGCTAAGACCCATGTGATAGACGCGAATAATCCTAAGACAAAGGATAGTAGCACAGTCTTCGTTCTTTGTGGGCTGGAGCGTTCCCAAGGAGCCACGGGCCCTTCCAATATTTCCAATGATTGAGAGCTTGCGAACATCATTTTTTCGATTTCGACAGCGATCAAATTATTGATTTTTTCCATGAGTATGGGATCCGAAGTTTGACTCAGTTGCCTTTCTAGAAACTCGCGGTTTTGTTCTGCTTCTGAGATGACGTCCTCGCGAATTTTATTGTTCAAGCCGACCAAATAATCATCCACGAACTGCTTGGCAAGCAATGGGTCATAGAACTTGATCCCGATTTGGATTAAGCCCTTCTTTCCATCAATGTTGATGGTGAGGAGATCCTCTCTTAACTTCTTCGCTCCGGCCCTAAGAGTTGGAATTTTCTTGGGATCCTTGGATCTCCATGTGTCATTTTCTGGGTCCCATTGTTTGTGAAACAAGACGGGCATGAGGTTGTTCGTGGTAATAACCGAATCAGCCAGTTCGTGTCCTTTAAGAATAACCTCGATCTTGTTAAGGCTGGCGTTTCCTGATCCCCCCAATTGCGCCGCAACCGCGTCGCCCACACCCCCGAGTTCCCCTATTTGGGAGAAAATGCTCGATGTATTGTCTCCTTTTCCCGTTTCCTTCAAGACGAAAGTGGCTTCTGAATAATATTGGGGCGTTGCAAAAATCGCGTATAGAAGGCCGATAAGTGTTATGACCGATGTGCAGCAAATAATCCACGTTTTTTGGTTCCACAGAGTGTGAAGCAACTGGGCGATTTCAATTTCGTCCGCCCGGCCGTCCGTACCTTGGGGAAGAGAATTTAACGTTTGGTCAATACTCACCCTTACCCCGTCTCCCGGAAACGATACCTCATACCCTTCAGGCTGGAGGCTATTGAACGATAGATGAAAAAACCACCTTTCAAAAGCAGAAAATTTAAATGGATCGGGTGGTTTTGGTCAATGAAGTGCATCCCACAAAAGTGGCATTTCAGGCATTCTCCGCAAAATGACTGTCGGCAAAGTTACCCGGTCGCATTCTTAAGGTTCATGACGTTTAAAATACGCCGCGTGGAAGGCATTCTCTGAAACACGGCATCTAAACCCGAAGCAAAGAAGTTCGACAGCAAAGTAATGTTCGCCTCTAAAATCGAGTAGGTGGATTATTTTCGGGCCGGGCAATGTCGCATTGCAGTGGCTCGATGTCTCTGAACGCCGCTTGCCTAGCCAGACCCCGTCAAGCCGGGCTTCTAGGCGCGAGGCTTCTAGGCGCAAAATGTAAAAAACTGCGTGTTGGGACTCGGTTTCGATTCGCTCAAAATGCCGGAGGCTTTGAAATACAATCGATCCAATTCATTGAGCTTTTCGTATACTTTTGGCTGGCATGATTCATTCAAGGGAGCTTCTACTGTGGAAAAGTCAGCCAAAATTTATGTTGCGGGCATCTATGGCATGGTGGGAAACGCCATTGAAAGATGTTTAAGGCAGCATGGTTTCACAAATATCATAGGCCATTCATCCAAGGAATTGGATCTCACCAATCAGCAAGCGGTTTTTGAGTTTTTTCAAAAAACAAAACCCGATTACGTTTTTTTAGCTGCGGCCAAAGTGGGCGGCATTTATGCCAATAACACCTATCCCGCCGATTTCATCTATAGCAATATCTGTATCCAAACCAATATTATCCACTCCTCTTACATATTCCGGGCCAGGAAATTGCTTTTCTTGGGCAGTTCCTGCATTTATCCCAAATATGCAGAACAACCGATGAAAGAATCCTGTCTCCTAACTGGTGAGTTGGAGCCCACGAATGAGCCTTACGCACTCGCAAAGATTGCGGGCATCAAAATGTGCCAGGCTTATAATAAGCAGTATCATACCCGTTTTATCTCCTGCATGCCCACCAATCTCTATGGTCCTAATGACAATTATGACTTGATGAATGCCCATGTTCTCCCGGCCCTTATTCGCAAGGTGCATGAAGCCAAATCCAACAATCAATCCTCCTTTATCGTTTGGGGCACCGGGAGTCCGAAAAGGGAGTTTTTGTACGTGGACGATTTGGCTGAAGCCTGCGTCTTCCTAATGAACGAATATCTGCATGATGAAACCATCAACGTTGGCAGCGGCCAGGAAGTCACGATTAAAGAGTTGGCGGAAACGGTTGCCGAAGTGGTCGGATTTAGGGGTGACCTTGTCTTTGATACTTCCAAGCCCGATGGCACCCCGCGAAAACTTCTGGATGTTGCCCGACTTACCGAAATGGGCTGGCGTACCAAAAAAAGCCTCAAAGAAGGAATCCGATTGGCTTATGAAGATTTTCTTAAGGGCGAAGTGCGGATGTAGGGCCAATTTTATCGGCTTCCCTTTTTTATTGCAAATGATTTTGCGGGATTGCTTGATGGGTATTTCCGTGCGATTGGATTTTATCATTTTCCTCTGAAGTGCTATTGTTCAGGTAGATGGCCGAGGTCATTTGAGGAGAAAACGTGTTTTTCAAAGTTCTTTCACATGCTGGCCTTATGGTAAGCCACAAGGGAAAGACTCTTTTATTTGATCCCTGGCTCGTCGGAAGTTGTTATTGGCGCTCTTGGTGGAATTATCCCAAGGTTGACAAGTCCTTGATTGAGGATCTGAAGCCCGATTTTATTTTCATCACCCACCTGCATTGGGATCATTTTCACGGCCCTTCCCTTAGAAAATTCAGCCTCGATACTCCTGTCATTGTTCCCAAACTTCAATTTTCCAGGATGAAGGACGACCTGAACCAGATTGGTTTCAAGAATATTATAGAGCTGGACCATGGCGGGCGGCATAAAATTCTTGATGATTTCGAGATCACTTCTTATCAATTTAATTTTCTCATATGTGACAGCGCGGTCGTCGTGCAAGCCGGGGGGGTAACCCTTTTGAATGCCAATGACGCAAAGTTCATGGGGCTGCCTTTAAAGCAGATCATGAAGAACCACCCCAAGATTGATTTTGTCTTCCGGAGCCACAGTTCTGCGAACGAGCGGCTTTGCTACGAGGTGTTTGAGGAAATCCAGGATTACCAGCCGGATGAGATGAAGTACATAGAAAGCTTTCGGGCATTTTGCGAAAGGGTAGGGGCTCGTTATGCCGTTCCTTTCGCCAGCAACAACTGCCATCTTCATCCTGAGACGATGCGCTTCAATAAGGCTATTCAAACGCCACTAATGGTGCGAAATTACTTTAAGCAGCGGGATATCCGGACGCCCGAGCTAAAAATCATGATCCGGGGCGATTCCTGGTCGGAGGAAGGGGGATTTGTTCTTCAGTCTCCGGATTCTTTCTATAACGAAAGGGAAAAGCTATTGGAAAGCTATCAGGCCGAGCAAGGTGAGGTGCTCCGAAGGCAAGATGAGAAGGAGGGCCGAGCCAAGGTTACCCTTAAGGAATTTGAGCGGTACTTTATCCCCTTCATGAAGGCGGTGCCTTTTTTCCTTCGCAGAAAATTCAAGGGCAGACCCATAACTTTCGTTTTTCGATCCAAAATGGGGGAGTTCGTTTTTCAGGTGGACCTTTATCGAAAAAAGATCACGCAGGAGAATTCCTACTCCGATAACACAAATCCGCTGCAAATTCATGCCCCAGCCTTTATTGGAAAACAGGCCCTGGCCCTGAAAATGGTGGATCAGATGGCGATTAGCAAGCGTATCCGTTTCCGTAGCAGTCTTTCCGATCAAAAGCTGCTCCAACTTTACACACTTTGTCACCTTCTGTTCGAGCATCATCTTCTTCCGATTTTGGGGAATTTCAAATGGAGAAGTCTCAGGTTATTCCTGTTAAGGTGGAGAGAGGCGGCATTGTTTTTGGGGATTGCCAAAGATCTCTTGCTTGGAAGGCGATTTCAAGAGGCTAACTATTTATAGAGTCAAAATGAATAAGGCTTCCGGACGCTGCCTCCGATCATCCAAAGTCCTTCAACAATAAAGCTACGTGGTTTTTTACGCCTCGTTTATTTTTAATACTTCAGGGTTACCTCTCCAAATACGGAAGGCGTACTAAGGTTCTCTACTGGATTTCCCTCCCAAGTTTCCACCCACAGCCATCCTGCTCCGGCTTTTAGCTGCACGAAGCGTTTCCATGACCAATCCATGGAAAGTGTTATTTGATTCCGGGTTTCCACATCTTTTGCTAGGAATTGCATGATGTCGCTGCTGGTGCCATGTACATCAAAGATTGAGCTTCCCGCGGATTTTAAGTCTCGTTGCCGAAAGTCCCATTCAAGCAAACCGTCGATCGCTTTCGGTAAAGGGAATCCGACGGAAGCGAACACTCCTTGGGAGTTGGGTGGCAGCATACTTCCCAGCAAGGACCCGTAATTTTGGAGCTGTTCGTCATTTTCATAATGCTCGTATACCCAGGGATCGACAAAGGCGTATTCCATATGAATTTCGGAAGGCAGACCAAACGCGTCCTGCCAAGAGGCCCCCAACACCGACGCGAATTTATCGTTCCAGCGGTCAAGTGGAAATCCATTAAAATCATCCACGTAAAGCTCACCATAGAGACGCCCATGGCCCGTCCATATCCATTCAGCGTCAGCGGACAGGGCCGCATTGCCCGTTTCCCCAGCTCCTTCATGCTCCGCGAACAATAAGGGAACGGCTGGAAGATAGGCGGTCAATGGAATTGAGGGCCTTCCGAAGGCTAGCAGTTCAGAGGCGCCGAACCGAAATGAACCAAAATGAGCGGATAGACGTTGAGCAAATAGAGTTGAGAAAGAATCATTAATGCCCATGGTTTGGGCGATGATTTTTACGTAGTCCCAGTGATCCGAACCCACTCTGAAACGGATTTGGGGCATGGGGGGGCCCTGACCCGGGTACTCATACCCGCGGCGATAACTGCCCGGATATACCAAAGGGCGCTGTCCTCCTCCGTAGAACCCCACCGCCGAATCCGCAGCCAAAGAATCCGAATCCCAAAAATAAGGATGATCGCTCAAAGTGGTATGCTGCCAATGTCCGGGTCCCCATTCATTCCAGTCCTGCCCTATTTCTAGGTGTATGTTTGAATTACCCGCACCTCCAACCATGCGGAATCCATCAAACGTGCTGACGTGCTGATCCGAATTGTTTATTCCCATATTGGCGACATTATATGGCAGGCCGTTTTGGGGGTCGTAGTTATCCACGGGAAAGCGGGCTGGAACGCTTCGTTCCATGCCAACAAAAGCACTGGTGGTGAGATAAGTGAACCGTCCATAAGTTGCTTCTATCGTCGGTGCGAAACTGCCGAAGGCATAAGCGTCGGATTCTTTGTTATCCCTTTCAGTTATAGAGTCCACGGAATACCCTCCTGTAAAGTATTCCACCTCTCCGTGGAGCATGAATGAGGAGTCCTCGTAGTGTAATTTGGTTCCATGTTTTTTTCGTTCCGGATCGAATTCATCCAAGTAATGCTCCAAGCGACGACGGTCCCAGGAATTCAGTGAAGATTCCTTTTGCTCCGCTTGTTTCAACACTGCCGCGACTTCACTTTCGTCGCGCGGCAAGGTGCTCCAAAAGCCAATTGGAACGACACCCTTTTCCTCCAATCGGCGTAGAAAATCTGCCACAGGGTTGGAAACATCCACTGGCATAGCCAAAGCCGCGCTGGAAAACAGCGACACAAACAAAAAAGCAATGCCTAAAAAGCGCATAACTGGGTATAGTAGCTAACCTCCCTGCGTTTGCAAAAGCCCACAATCGCTACATTTGCGGATCATGAATCGTCCCCCCATTCCCAGCCTTCGAGAGCCGCGCCCCAAGGGGTTTGTTCATCCTTTTCTGGAAGCGGCTGCCGGACGCATCCCTTCACGCCCGCCCGTATGGATCATGCGGCAGGCTGGCCGGTACCTGCCCGACTATCGCCGCGTGCGCAAGTTATTCCCCGGCTTCCTCGACTTTTGCCGGTCCCCGGAACATGTAGCCGAGGTCACCGTGCAACCTGTCGATCAAATTGGCGTGGATGCGGCGATTCTTTTCTCGGACATTCTGGTGCTTTTACCGCCCATGGGATTGAACCTGGAGTTTGTGGAAGGCGAAGGGCCCGTGGTGCGGAATCCCATTCGCGATGCCGCGGTCATCGAAGCGTTGCCGGGCCAGGACGTGAATGCGGATTTGGACTATGTGTTTCAGGGAATCCGCTTGACGCTTCAGAATCTGAACGGTTATGTCCCTTTGATTGGCTTTGCTGGCGGACCTTTCACCGTGGCCTCCTACATGGTCGAGGGCGGCTCTTCCAAGGAGCTCTCCAAGCTCAAGGGGCTCATGTTCTCGAACCCGCGAGCCTTCCATCTGCTCCTGGAAAAACTGGCCACCATCACCGCGGCCTATCTGTGCGAACAAATCCGGCAAGGCGTCCATGCCGTGACGATCATGGATTCCTGGGCGGGTTATTTAAGTCCCGGGGATTATCGTGAGTTCGTGTTCCCCCATACCCGCTTCGTCATCGAGCGGGTCAAGGCGGCCTTTCCTAACGTGCCGGCCATCCATTACGCCAACGGGGCTCCCACTTTGCTGGATGATTTTACCCGCCTGGGGGCCGATGTGGTGGGGCTGGATTGGCGGGTGGGGCTAGAGGAAGTCTTCAAGGCGCATCCAGGCCAGGTTTTTCAGGGGAATCTGGACCCCTGTTACCTATTTGCCCCGCCGGATAAGATTCGGACTAAGGTGGCTGAAATGAAGGCTGCCGCGGGCAATCGGCCCCATATCTGGAATTTAGGGCATGGCATCTTGCCGGAGACGCCGGTTGAGCATGCCCGGGCCTTTGTTCAGGCTGTACACGAGGGGTAAAAAATATGTAGTTCGTTATTAATATTTTGAAATAATAAAATTCGATTTGGTCTACATTTTGGCTTTTTTGGCCTAAAAATGCAATTTAAGAAGCATTTTTTGTTATCACATAATTGATAATATTAAAACAGTGACCTTTAAGGGAGATTCTCTTAAAGGTCAGAGTATTAGCATGGCATCGCCGTAGCTGAAAAGGCGAAAACCGCGCCGTATGGCTTCGGCATACGCCGCCTGAGCCCGCTCCAAGCCCATCATCCCGGCCACCAGCATGAACAAAGTCGACTTAGGCCAATGGAAATTGGTGAGCAGTGCATCCACGGACTTCCAGTCGTATCCCGGCCGGATGAAGAGGCGGGTTTCCCCGCTCCCGGCATGGAGCAGGCCACTTTCGTCCCCGCAGGTTTCCAGAACGCGTGCCGCCGTGGTTCCCACCGCAAAAATCCGGCCGCCCGTTTTGCGGACCCCATTTAGGATATCAGCGGTCTCATACGAAAGCGAATAGGCTTCGGAGTGCATGGGGTGATCTTCCGCCTGTTCGGTTTGCACGGGACGAAAGGTGCCGGCCCCCACATGCAAAGTGAGTTTGGCAAGGCTTACCCCGTTGTGCTGAATTTCTTCCAGGATCTCCGAGGTGAAATGCAGCGAGGCCGTCGGAGCCGCCACGGAGCCCAAGTTTTGGGCGAACACGCTCTGATAAGTCTCCGCGTCGGCGGCATCTGCATCCCTCCGAATGTAGGGCGGCAGGGGGATTTCCCCGACTTCCTCCAGTTTTTCGAAGAAGGCGCCGCCCCCAAGATTGAAATGCAACACGCGTTCCCCCTCGGGCAATACTTCCACCACGATTGCGGAAAAACCCGCGGCGAATTCCACCCGCTTTCCCGGGGTCAATTTGCGGCCGGGTTTTGCCAGGCATTCCCAGAGGGCCGCACTTCCGTCGCTGTCCGCATGGTGGCGGGGCTTTAGCAGCAACACTTCGCAGGCCGCTGCGGTCTTCGTTTCGTCTTTCCCCGCAAGGCCATTCAAGTTTCCAGCAGCTCTCAAGGAGGTTTTTCCGGCTTCTTTATCTTCTTCACCTTCACCCATTACCCTGCGGCCATGCAAGCGTGCCCGCAACACTTTGGTATCGTTGAGAGCCAAGGCGTCCCCCGCCTTCAGGATGCGGATCAAATCGGAAGCCTTCCCGAAAGCCCATCCTTCTTTTTCCACCGGCAGCGGGAAATTTTCCGGCAATCGCCCCATCTTGGGGACGACCATAAGCCGCGCTTCACCCCGCGGAGCGGGCCGCAGGGCGATTTGGTCCTCGGGAAAAGCAAAATCGTATTCGGCAGTGAGCATGCGCTCAAAAGTAGGACGTCAGAAGGGGCTTCACGAATATTTTTGGGGGTCTTGACTTTTTAAAGTTATCGGAATTATCTTGATAGCATAGGATTCGTGCTCGCAAATTTTCACCGTTAAAAGTAACCGAGCCGGATTTAGAGACCCGCTCTGAGCACCGTCTCAGAGCCTCCCTCTCCCTGGATTAACATCTAGGGATATTCCGGAACACTATTCCGGATCCATGTGGCATAAATATTCGCTTGGCTGATTTCGGCGCAGTTTAATGCGCGCTGGGATTCGTCGAGCGATGAGTTAAAACCTTTAACACCCTTAAGGAGGGCTGTTATATGAACAAGAAAGAAGCCGTAATGGCTCAAGTCAACGAGCTAGAAAATGTTATCCACATCGCGCAAGGCAGCCAGGAGGGATCCGTGAAGTGGAGTGCCTTTGTGTCCATTAAGAATCGCACACTAGACCCTGGACTGAAAGGGCAGCTCCAGCAAGCTGTCGATGGGGTGGTAAGATTCAAGCACGGGATGGACAGGCTCGTTTTCAAACCCCGGGTTCTTATGGCCTTGAAACTGTACTGCGAAACGAGGCTTGGGGAACTCCAGCTTGTGGATGCCCCTCTTCCCGTTCCGCGGAAGGAACAGCCCGCTGCGCCACAGGTCGAAAGGCCCTCTTTCTCTCCGGTGGCCCCAAAGCCGCCAGAGCCCGTTGAGTCCCCAATGGAGGCGGCTGTAAAACCCGGAATAATCTCGCCCGCGGAACTCCCGAAGCTTTCATCGGGGAAGTCCGTTGACGGTTCACCGCCTGATGAGGAAACGAATCAACTCTACGAGTTCGCCTATTCCGAATACCATGAGGGGAGGTTCACCTTCACTACCAAGGACATGGCGAACAAATATCGTGAGAACGGCGTGCCCCTTCCCACCCGCATGCGCGATGTGCTTGCGCGCGGGCAAAACAAAGGCTTTTTCCAAAGGGTCAAACCTGGGATATGGCGCGTTATGGGTTTGCCTAGAAAGTGGCTGGGGCTCTGATACAAGGTCTGGCCCAAGATTTCCTGACAGGTTAGATTGGACCCCAAGAGCCTAGGACCCGACTGCACTTGCGGTCGGGTCGCTTGGCTTAATGAATGCTTCAGAAAAGTAGGACCCCTCAATGCCAGGCTTTCCCCTTCGACCCCTGCTGATGGTGCCTTTGCTGCTATTAGCGGCGTGCGCCACCAACAGCGCCAAGGATCCGTCGTATCAGTTTCCGTGCCAGCGCATGGAGCATGAGATCCACGTGAAAGAGAAGGTTGACACTGAGGTAAAGGCTTTAAGAGACGAGGTCCGCGAATACCAAAAGAGCGGCGACACCGCGTCCCTAAACTCATCGCAGCGGCAGCTGGGTGTGCTTTTGGAAACGCAGAAAATGCTAAAAGAGGATTTGGATCAAAACAGTCAGGACTGCCAGCCGACGTTTTATCAGAATCACTTTTCGTTTTAAAAGGGAAGTCGGGCCGTTAGTCCTCGGGGCTGGGAGGAAAGGATTGTCCCTTACTCAGAAGCGCAGCCGTCAAGGCGTGAAACACTGCGTAGTAAGCGCGGGAAACGGAATCGTCGTACAAGCCATCCCGATAAAGCACGTGAGCGGCATTGAGCTTGCTGCGAGATTTTTCCAACAGGGCTTTTACAGGGTCAGCCCCTTGGCCCTCCGAGGGTTCCATGGATGCATTCAAACTGCAATACCTTCGCGCGCAACGTTGAGGCCGATGGGAAATTTTTTCCGTGCCTCCCATTCCGGGGTGTCATAGACTAAGCTGGATGAAAGCGTGTCAAATCGATTCAGAAACTCAACCTCGGTATCCAGCACGGCGCGTTCGAACTCGGGGGTATTTTCGTCCAAAATCACTACGAAGTCATAATCCGACCCTTCGCGGGCGTCGCCACGGGCGCGTGAGCCGAATAGAATGATATGACGGATATGGTGGGCCAATCTTTCCCGAAGGCGCGACGCGAAATACCGTGCTTTTTCATCAGTCTGCTGCATGGTTCATTCCTTTGCTCTGATCTAGTGTTTTGGGAACAGGAACGGGCGACGTGGGAGTCATATTATCCCATAAACAAATAACCCAGCTCGAGGCCCGAAGGCGTGTCGCGGGGGGGGAAATGTTGTCTGGAAATTACAACGTTATTTTCATTTCCTCAAAACTTGGGTCATCGGTTTTACGAGGGCTATCGGAAGCCCCAAGTAAAATTTTTAAAAGGAGGGCAAAGATGGCGTTCCCAAGGGGATTCGAACCCCTGTTATCGCCGTGAAAGGGCGGTGTCCTAGGCCTCTAGACGATGGGAACGAGGCTCCGCAAAGGCGGCAAAGGGCCGAAAAAGCTAGTAAGATTCCATCCCAATGAAAATCCGTTTGATATGCATCGGCAAGATGAAAAACTCCCATCTTCAAGCCTTGGTCGAAGATTATACGGAGCGTGTCGGGCATTTTGCTTCGCTGGAAGTCGTTGAACTGCGCGATGGACGGGCTTCGGATGGCGGTGCGCGATTGCTGGAAGAAGCCAAGGCATTGCGCCAAATCCTGGAAACCAAAGGCGCGTCCCGATTGTCTGGGGTCGTGCTCTGGGATGAAAAGGGCGATTCTCCCGACACGGCCCGGTTCGCGGAATTCCTGGAGCGCGAAGCCCGGCGCGGCGGCACTTTGACCTTTGTCATCGGGTCTTCCCATGGGGTGGATCCGGAACTCAAGCGCGAGATCCCGAAACACATGCGCCTCAGTGCATTCACGCTGACGCACGAGTGGGCGCGCGCCTTGGCCTTGGAGCAAATTTACCGTGCCTTCTGTCTTTTGCGAGGGCTGCCCTATCATCATTAATCGGCCCATAATCGCGGAGATCTCGCATAAGATCCCCTACGGTCACAGCCCTGATTTCCGTACCTTTCCATCCTGTCCATGCCGTCGCCGCCCATGAATCCATCCCCGCGTTATATCGTGCGTGAGCTCGCGCTGCCGGTCGATGTGGTTCAGAAGAGCGAAACGGAGGCCTTGCCCAGGGCCGTGGCGCAGTACTTGCGGATTGCGGAGAAATCCATAAGCGCACTCCGCATCCTGCGCAAGTCCTTGGATGCACGCGCCCGCAACCGCCCGCTCTGGCGTTATGCCGTGGAGTTCACGAGTGCCATCCCTTTGCGCCATCCGCGTGTCTCTTTGGCACCGACCAATCCCGAAAAATCCGAACCGCCTTCTGAGCCAGGACAGGCGCAGCAACCCTTGCGCGGATCTTCGGTGGCGGTGGTGGGGAGCGGCCCGGCGGGTCTGGCCGCAGCACTTGGGCTGGCCCGCAAGGGGTATGCCGTCACGGTGTTCGAGCAGGGCAGGCCCGTGGGCCCGCGCTTTCGGGACATTCGCCTCTTCGTCAAACAAAACCGTTTCGATTCCAAGTCGAACATTCTCTTCGGCGAAGGCGGCGCCGGAACCTTCAGCGACGGCAAGCTCACCGCGCGCACCCGCAATGCCTATACCGAGGAGTTTTTGCGGGAGCTGGTGGCCAGCGGCGCGGAGGAGTCCATCCTGTATTTGCACCACCCGCACGTGGGCACGGACAAGCTTCAATTCGTGGTCAACGCTTTTCGCAAGCGCTGCGAGGAAGCTGGCGCGACCTTCTGTTTCGAGACGGAGGTGACGGATCTCGTGTTGGAAGGCAGCCGTTGCCGGGGCGTGATAGTCGAAGGAAAAGAAATCCCTTTCGACACCGTGGTCCTGGCCCCCGGCCTTTCCGCCCATACGCTCTACGAGGTCTTGCTGGCCCGCGGTATTACAATGCAGCGCAAGGAATTTTCCGTGGGAGTGCGGGTGGAGCATCCGCAGGATTTCATAAACCGGCGCCAGCTGGGGGACAGAGTGGACGCGCATCTCACTGGCGCGGCGGAATATTTTCTGACGTGGCAGGAAGAGGGCACGGACAAAACAAGCGGCTCCCAATCCGCCTATTCCTTTTGCATGTGCCCCGGGGGCGTGACCATTCCGTGCGCGGACAGGCCGGACGCGCTTTTCACCAACGGCATGAGCTATTCCAACCGGGCCAGCGCCTTCGCGAATTCCGCCATCGTCGTGCCCGTGGACGTTGCCTCGCTGCCTGGCGGCCTGCTCGCGGGCGTCGAATACCAGCGGCGCCTGGAAGAGGATGCCTTTCGTCTGGGCGGCGGCGGCTTCGCTTTCCCGGCCCAAAGCGTCGGCGCTTTTCTGGAGAATCGTCTCGATGGGCTTGATGGGGAACCCTATCCGAAAACCTCCTTTCAAAAGCCGCTGCGCTGGGTGAACCTGAAGGATTTGTTCGAACCCGCCGTGAGCCGCGCTTTGGCTGAGTCTTTCCAAGCCTTCGACAAGAAGCTGCCGGGATTCATCCGCCACGGCGTCATGATAGCCCCCGAGTCGCGCACCTCGTCGCCGGTGCGCATTCTCCGCGATGCGGAGACGCTGGAATCCGTCAGCACACCCGGACTATACCCCATCGGCGAAGGGGCGGGCTATGCCGGTGGCATTGTTTCTTCCGGGGCCGATGGGTTCCGCTTGGCGGACGCCGTGGCCCCCTGTCCCAACCCCCAGGATTCAACGCTCCGCGGTGTACATCATGCTTCTTGAAATTCCGGTAAAGCCCAATGACACCGGGCAGCGGGCCGAGCGGTTCCTGCGCCGCTATTTCCCGCAGATGGGGCTCAGCCGTTTGCAATCCCTCTTTCGGCGCAAGGAGATCAAAATTTCCAAGCGCGCCATCGAGCGCGGGTATCTGCTTCGGCCCGGAGACGTGCTGCAGGTTTACGGACTCAAGCCCGAGGAATCGGAGCGCCCCGATCCCGCGCTGCCTCTTTGGCCGGCCGGAGATCCCATCCCTTCCGTCTATGAAGACGATGAAATTCTGGTGGTGAACAAACCGGCGGGCGTGGCCTCCCATCCCGGCACCGGCATCGCCCCCGGCGAATCCCTGATTGAGAGAGTTCAGGCCCAGCTGGGCGGGCGCGAGGAATGGTCGGGAGAGATTTTTTCCCCCTCTTTGGTTCATCGCCTCGACAAGGACACCTCGGGAGTCCTGCTGGTCGCCAAGACCGGGCAGCGTTTGCGAAGCCTGGTCGCAGCTCTGAGGGAAGGACAAATTCGAAAACGTTATCTGGCGCTCGTGGTGGGGCATCCGAAGCCGGCTTCGGGAACGATAGACGCCCCGCTGGCGCGCGAGGACAATGCGTCCGGGGCCAAGTCGCGGGTGGTGGAAGGGGCGGAAAGGTCGGAAGACGGCGCGCGCGCGGCATTAACGCGTTTTCAAACCCTTAAAAAGATTGGGCCTTACTCTTTGCTTCAGGTCGTCATCGAGACCGGGCGGCTGCATCAAATTCGCGCCCATCTCGCGCACGTGGGTCATCCTGTGGTGGGCGACACGCGCTACGACAGGCCGGTGGAAGCCCGCCAGCACCTGCGGGATCTCGGCCTTAAGCGAATGTTCCTCCATGCCGAGGAAGTTTCCTGGGAAGAAAACGGGGAAACGAGGGTTTTTCGGGCGCCCCTTCCCTTCGAGTTGCAGAGAATCGTGGAGGAGTGACGAAGCGTACTCACTGAATACTCCTACAATGACCGGGCTTCTATATTACGGAAGGGTAAAACTCATGATCAAAGTCTCGAAAAAGTCACATAAGACGTCGCTTATCTCCCTCTGCGCTTTTGCCCTGGCGGCGGCGTTTTTGGCTTTCCTCACCGGCTGCGCCGTGGATCCCGAGTATGACAGCGAGGGGCATGGTTATGCCATCGAGTGGAGGCATGATCACCTTAGCTCCAACACCTCGAGCATCGAATACCAGTCGCCCGAACTCTTGGCTCAGAACGAAATCGATCAGGCCCAAAGAGAACACCGGGCTCCGGATCTCTCCCATGTGCCTGCAGGCGGGCGCGTGACGGTGCATCTGCATGGGCATAACACTACTGCGGGAAATCCGAAGAACTATAACTTCACCGTCTCCGACAACAACGGCAACGTCGTCAAGCAGGAAACCGGTCGTGACGTCTCGCCTTCGCAGACGCGCGGTCCTAAGGCCAGCGCGCCGGTCTATGAGGCAACCC
>Ga0206831_1113_pt1 | contig 25123 bp, 18 predicted proteins | sample Alteio_BWOrgCont_73_FD_152876 | JGI IMG/M metagenome (GOLD analysis project Ga0206831, IMG submission 152876) | Enriched cells from forest soil in Barre Woods Harvard Forest LTER site, Petersham, Massachusetts, United States -... | ecosystem: Environmental > Terrestrial > Soil > Temperate forest >...
GACGCGGCGCTGCCGCGCGATCCTGTCCCGGCTGGCCGGGTCGTCCAGTGACGGGCTGCCCGGGACGGCCTTGTCCCGGACGTGCCGGAAAACGTGAAGGCTGCGCACCGGGCCGCGCGGCGGGCGCGGGCCTTGGCGCAGCGGGCGGATTCACGCGCGCGCCGGGAGGCAATGGATTCCAATTCGGTTTCGGTGCAGCCGGTTTGGCAGGTGCCGCGGGCTTTGCGGAGGCCGCAGGTCTCAGCGAACCTGGAGTTTGTGAGGTTGCGTGCCGCTGAGCTCCATGCGCGGGCGGTTTGCCGGCGCCAGGAGCGACGGTTTGCCCTGCTGGAAGCGGCGGACGCGCCTGCGGTACCGCCGGACGCGCCGCAGGTGCAGGCGGACGCACGGCTGGCTTGGCCACTGTCGGAGCAGACGCAGGAGCAACCTTGAGCGGCTCAACGGGCGGAGCGGCCGCGGGCTTCGCAATTACTGGAGGTGGTGGAGGAGCAGGCGCAACTACCGGTTTTGCTTCGACCGCGGCCGCAACTGGAGGCGCTGGAGTGTGGCTCGGCTCAGCTACAACAGGAGCGGCTGGTGGCGCAATCGCGGGAGGAGCAGGCGCAGCAGGAGCAACCACGGATGGCTTCATGCGCGCCGCTCGGGCGGCAGCGTCCTTGGCTGCCTTGTCCGCTACTTCTTTTTGTTCAGCGGCAACTTCCGCTTCGGCCAACGAGCGAAAGTGATCTCGCACTCTTACAGCGGCTTCTACATCGATGGAACTGGAATGCGTCTTCTTCTCGGTAACGCCGGCTTCCGGCAAATAGTCGATGATGGCCTTTGCCTTGACCTCAAGTTCGCGAGCCAGTTCGTTGATACGGATTTGATTCGAATCTGTCATTGCCCTCCGGGGCGGCTACTTGTCACCGTGCTTGTCTGAATCCTCAGTTGCTGCATCCGGCTCCCCACCGCCGGCGTGCCCTTGCGCTTCCGCGGATGCAGCCGCGGCAATTTCTTCGGCTTCCGTGGGAGCTTCGATATTTTCAGCCGCAACGTCCGCGCTTTCGGCGGCTTCCTCGCTTGCGTCGGCTTGTTCCGAGGCTTCCTGCGCGGCTTCTTCCTGTTCGCCAAGCTCTTCGACGGATTCTGCTTCCGGCTGCGGATTTTCCAGAGACTGAAAATAAGCTGCCACCGACAGCTGAATCTTTTCCACCATTTTCTCACCGATGCCCGGAATTTCGGTCAGCTGCTCGGGCGTCATGTCGGCAAGTTTTTCAATGGTGCTGACGCCATGGGCTTCGATGCGCTCAATCGTTTTTGGTCCCACGCCCTGAAGTTCGGAAAGCGGCGTTCCCGGAGCCGTCAGCGCGGTCATTTGCGCTTCGATCTCCTGGCGCTTTTCTTCCTCGCTCTTGATGTCCACGTTCCAGCCGATCAGCTTGCTGGCCAGTCGAACGTTCTGGCCCTTCTTGCCGATGGCCAGCGAAAGCTGCGTGTCCTCCACGATCACTTCCAGGTGGCGCGTTTCGGGATCGATGATTTGAACGCGCGTCACCTTCGCAGGAGACAGCGCTTTTTGCGCGAATTGCACGGTGTCTTCCGAGTAGGGGATGATGTCAATTTTTTCTCCGCGCAATTCGCGGATGATGGATTGCACGCGCATGCCCTTCATGCCCACGCACGCGCCCACCGGATCCACGTCCTTGTCGCGGCTCTGCACGGCGATCTTGGTGCGCTCGCCGGCTTCGCGCGCGGCGGCACGAATCTGCACGGTGCCGTCGTAAATTTCCGGCACTTCCATCTCGAAAAGGCGCTGCACTAAAATGGGATCGGCGCGGGAGACGATGACCTGCGGCCCCTTTGCGGAGCGGTCCACGGCGCGAATCACCACGCGCAGGCGGTCGCCGATGTTGTAGGTCTCCAGACGCGACTGTTCGCGCTTGGGCATGCGCGCTTCGGCGCGTCCCAGGTCCACGACCACGTCCGGGCCCTCGGTGCGCTTCACCACGCAGTTTACCAATTCGCCAACACGTCCGTTGTATTCGTTGAAGATGGTGTCGCGCTCGGCCTCGCGCACCTTTTGCATGATGACTTGTTTGGCGGTTTGCGCGGCAATGCGGCCCAACACGTCGGTGGGCTTGGGGATCAGAACCTCGCCGCCGATTTCAGCGTTGGGGTCCACACGCCGGGCTTCCGCCAGCGTGAATTCCTTTTTCGGGTCGGTTACTTCCTCGACAACCGGGCGCACCGCGTACACCTCGACCTGCCCGGAATCTGGATTGAACTTGGCGCGAAGATCTTCTTCGGTCTTGTAAAACTTGCGCGCGGCGACGATCATCGCGTCTTCGATCGCCGCGACAATCACCTCCGGTTCAATGTGCTTTTCCCGGCTGATCTGCTCAATTGTCTGGTACAGCAGATTGGCCATCTGTCCCTCATCTCAAAATTCAACCACCAGGTTCGCTTTGCGAATACCTTCCACCGGCAAAGCAATCACCCGGCCTTTCAATTCGATCTGTACCTTGCCGTCGGCGAAACCCGCCAGGCGGCCCTCAAAAAACTTTTGATTCTCCACAGGTTCCTGCATGGTAATTCTGGCCAGCCGTCCCGCAAATCGCTGGAATTCAGCAGGCTTCGTGAGCTTCCTGTCCAGCCCCGGAGAACTGACCTCCAGAATATAGGGCGGCCCCGGAACTAAATCCTCCACGTCGAGGATTACGCTCAACTGGTTGCTGACCGTTTCGCAATCCTTGTGGCTGATGCCTTCCGGCTTATCGATGTAGACGCGAAGGAAGCGGCTCTTACCCACCTTCCACTCCACGTCCACCACTTCCATGCCCACCGACCGCGCCACACGCTCGGCCGCCTCGCGGATGCGCTGCTCGTCCATATCCTCAAGCGGGCTGCAAGTCGCCGACCCGCCATAGCCTGCATTATGGCCACGGCGCGACAGCCCGTACCCGCTCCCCGTCGCCCCCCGAACCCTGCCCGATCGCCGCCAAAACCGGCAATTTGCGTACCAACGTCCGCCCAACAAAAAAGTGGGCTCTCGCCCACTGAGTGCTTCGACCGGCTTAGGCTAACCCAGTATAGTCACCCGTACCTTCAAAAGCAAGCTACTGACGGCAGGGATCGCGGGTGGCCAACTCTTTCGCGTTTTTTCACTTGATAAACGCGCACATTTGAATGGTACCACTCCAATACGTCAACACCGAGGAACTGATCTGGCTCTCACTGGTGCCGCACTCCTTGCGGTTTTCAAAGGGTGCGGGTTTAAATTTCTCCCGTCCTCAGGAAGCGAAGGTAACTTGCTGATAAGGCTCGCCCTTGTGATGGTGGCTCACTTCGATCTTCACTTTCTGGTTCAGGCGTTTCAAAAAATCAAGCAGCTTGTCTGTTGTAAAGCGGCTGAAATGCCCGTTCATCAGATGCGACACGTCGGGCTGGGCAATCCCCAGAACCCCCGCGATTTCGCGCTGTTTCAATTTCTTGTCCTTCAGAATTTTGAAAACGTGAACTCCAATTTGCGCGCGGGTATAAAGCTCACCGGCATCCTGCAACCCCAGATCGGCAAAGATGTTGTCGGAACTTTTCTCAAATTTAATTGGATTTCGTCTTTTCATGATCGTACACGAACCCCAAGCGCCAGGCACGATTCCTGGTCTTCTTGGATGAACCGCTTGACGATCGGAAGAGCTGTGCGCAAAAGATTCTCAATTTCCTGGCTGGAACAGTTCGCGGCGCGAAGCCAAATGAATTTGGGCGGCTGGCCGAGGAGAACGCCGCGTTCCTGAAAGTCCGAATCCTTGGAAACGATGGTGAAGAGATTCTCCTTGGCGTACTGCCAAATGGCGGAATCATCGGCGCTCCCCAGTCCGCAAGAATGAACATGAAGCGAATCGGGATATACATCCGCCAGCGCTTCAGGCAGACGAGGAGACAAGTTTTCATCGAAGAGGAGCTTCACGCGTTCGAAATTTCCAGTTTGCGCTCGCGGTCGGCGGCATATGCGAGACACGCACGAATATCTTCTTCCGTCAGATAGGGGAATTCCCGCAAAATTTCAGGATGCGTCATACCGCTGGCTAAGTATTCCAGCACATCATACACAGTAACACGCAATCCGCGGATGCAGGGTTTGCCGCCACGTTTGCCAGGTTCCATCGTGATGATGCCGGAATACGTCATTCATCTCACTTTATTTGAAAACTCGGTCCCAAGCAATCGCAATCTTAGCAGTGGCCGACCCTCTCGCTCTTGCAGTTTCGAGGCTTTGAATGATCTTTCTTCACGTGCCCAACAAGCGAGTTCCCCATTCCATCATCGAGTCTTTTCCGCGCTCGCTGCGTTATGCGTTTTCTCCGCGCTCGAAGTACTCATGCCACCCGCCTAAGGATTCCGCCGAAAAGCGTATTTCGGGTCCAGCACTTTGCGCGCGGTTTCGGCCCCGTAAACCGGCAGCGACGCATCGGGCAGCAGGCCAATCTGCTTCAATACCGAGGCCTGATCCCAATAGATGTGCTCGTGGACGAGTTTGTCCCCGCGAAATCGCACGATAGCCACCAGCGGAACTTCCACTTTGCGGTTGGTTGGAGCGACGCCCGGCAGCATCCAGGGAATTTCCTGCGTGTGCGTGAACGAAAAAATCATTTCGTCCACGAGCTGATCCTCGCCAACCGTGCGTGAAACGGGCGTGAGCGTGGTGTCCGGCGGCATGGCAGGGATAAAATCCCGCGAATAAAAATCGCGCAGGGCGCTTTTCCCGAAGGCGCCGGTCATCACCGGCACATGGTTCACATAGGCGTCTTCCACCATGGTGGCCAGGGTCGCCTCGGTATCGCGGGTGGCGAATTCGTGCCGGGTGTGTTCTTCCCAGAGCCGGATCAGGTCTGCGTTTGACATGCGCGAGAGTATATCGCAATTCTCCCGGCGCCGGCTCCGAGGACGCAGCCGGTCACAATCCGCGGCCCAGAAAATTCGCCTTTTATGCTCCCAACGGCACGACGCACCTACAGCGACAATATGGCCTTCTTCTTGGAACCCTGTGATATCCTCCGCATAATCGGAAGGAACTGGCGGTCTATCGGCAACGAGACACAAGAAAAATCCTGAGGTCGATCAGAAAGATCGCCTGCAATGTTGGTGATCGCATTTGGAAAGCGAGGAGTGAGCGATGGATGACAAGCGGATGACTCGATCCGGTGACAAAGTCCGAATCGCCAGCCAAGGTTTGTGGAAGAAATGCATCACGCGCTGCTTTCCGTGGACTCGCGTTTTCCTCTCAATGGCCCTTTTCCTGTGGGGCGGATTTGCGCTTGCACACCACGGCGGCGCCGAGTGGGACTCCAAGACCACCACAACGGTGCAAGGGACCATCACGGAATTCCGCTTCGTCAATCCTCACGTGCAAATTTACTTCGACTCCAAGGACAACAATGGAAAAATCGATCATTGGAGTTGCGAAGCCCCCGATCCTGCCATGCTCGTCAGGCAAGGATGGACCAGGGAGATTCTCAAGCCCGGCGATCATGTCACGCTCGTCGGACACCCCGCCAAGTCAGGCGCCAAGATGATCACATTGCAGAAGGTCACGCTGCCCAACGGCCAGGAGCTGGAAGCCCGAGGGGCAGCGCAATAGGAGTGTGACCATGAAGAAGACATTGCTGAATTTCGCTGTCATGCTATTTGTTGCATCCATTTGCCGCCCCGCCGTGGCGCAAACGCCCGGCGCGGCATCGGATCAATCGGCAGCTTCAAAGACTGCCGCTCCTTTTTCTCCGCGCGACCTGGACGGATTGTGGATGCCCGCGCCAGGCGCAGCCAGCGGCCCACAGCTGGTCGATCCTAATGCTCATCCGCCATTCACCCCCTGGGGCCAGAAGAGATTCGATGCGTCCTTTCCCTCACTCGGGCCCAGGGATGTTCCCGGAAAAGAGAATGATCCAATCCTGAGATGCGATCCTGACGGAGTCCCTAAAATACTGGGTTCTCCGCATCCGTTTGAAATTTTCATGCTTCCCGACCGAATGTTGCAGATTTTCGAAAAGCATCATGATTGGCGGGAAATCTGGACCGATGGACGCGAGCTTCCCAAAGATCCCCCGCAGCTCACGTGGAACGGGTACTCCGCCGGGAAATGGAAAGGTGACACATTTGTGGTCGAATCGACCGGCTTCAACGATGTTCCCTGGCTGGATTATTACGGCGATCCGCATAGCGAAGATATGCACTTAACGGAAGAGTATAAGCGAGTGGACCACGATACGCTTACCATCAGCGTAACCATTGACGATCCCAAGGCTTATACGGCGCTGTGGGTAGGCAAGCCGCACATTTATACTCTGAAGCCAAAATGGGAATTGCAGGAATATTACTGCATTAACGAAGATATGATGAAATACGACAAGGATATTCGGCTTCGTCCTGACGCGAGCGGCGACAAACCAGCTAAGTCCGGCGCGACCAAGAACCCCCAGAAATAATCGCGCCTGCGAATTGGCTCACGTGCAAATTCCGATTGGCGCTCTATTACTTGCCCAGGTGCGCGCTGATGAAGCGGCCCAGGTCCGTCAGGGCTTCCCGGCTTTCCGGAGTTTCTGTATCGTCATCGAATCCGTGCCACATCCCCTCAAAAACATTGAGGTCTGCCTCGACGCCTGCATTCCTTAGCTTGCGATGCAGGAGCACAATTTCGCTCAACGACATGTCACGCGTTCCCGCCAAAAGGTATGCCGGCGGGTAGCCCTTAGGAATCGCGCCTTCGAGCGGCGTTCTCGGCGGATCCCCTGCTTTACGAGGCACGGAAAGATCCACGGGACGCCGGGGAGGCCTGGCTGGAAAAAGGTACGTCGATTGAATGGCATCGACGCCGTCTTCCAAATACCAGGTGTCGCCCGCGTCGCCTGCCCCCGCGCAGCTCAGCAAACCTACGGCCCCGGGGAAAGGAAGTTTCTGCTCCGGCAACCAGAGCAATGTCGTCTGCAGCAGCGAGCAGCCGCCGGAGATGCCGAACATGCCGATGTTGCCAGGCTTGTAGGTCTTCAAAAGTTCGCTGTAGGCGGCGACCAGTTCGCGATGCGCTTCCATCGACGGATTCATGCCGTAGTGGAGAGCGATTACTCTGACCTGTGCGAGATTCGCGACGGCGACTGCCGAGGAGTCCACCTCGAATTCCATCATGATCTTGTTGCGATTTTTTTGCGGAATGGTTTTGGGCGTGTAGATGGTGGCGTTCACGCCGCCCACTTTGCTCTCTTCCTCATCCACGGGGTAAAGCTTCAAAGCCGTGGCCTTCTCCCGCGCGAAGAGCTCTTGCACGTGCTTGGTTGACCATGCCCCGTATTCCTTGGGATCGCTCGGTTGTCCGGTATTCAAATCGGAGTTAATGAGCGCCATGTACGCATCTCTGGACTCCCGGCTCACATAACGAGCAAAAGGGATTGTTCGAGGGCCAAAATGAGCTGTGGCATCGGGATCGACTTGGACCTTCGGCGCTATTGGGGCTTGCGAGAGATTGCCATTATCTTGAGCGGCTCTCGCCACGATCAACGCTGCCATGAGGGTCGTCGCGGCAGCCAGCAGAATGGCTCTCTGTTTCGTATTTGTCATTGAAGTCCTCCCAAGTTGTGGGACCGAGCGGGCGGCCCAAACTTTCTTGTTTTTTTCCAATTGTCTCGGCGGCGGCTGAATCATACCACTCCAGCACGTCAACGCCGGCGGAGTGGTTTCGCTCTTCCGAGCGCCCAATCCTTTGCAGGGGTTTCAAAGGGTATGCTTCAGGTTCACCAACAACCGGGAATGTGAAACTAGAGGGGCCTAAAAAATCCCACCCTTTCCGCTTTCGCGGAAAGGGTGGGGTCAATTCTGCTCATTCAAAATCCGCAGTAACCGAGTAGCTAGCCGTTAGCCAGCTGCACGTTACGGAGTTGTCTTCTTCGCCGGTGCCGGAGCCGCAGGCTTCGGCGCCGCGGGAGCTGCCGCGCCCGCCTTAATCGGATAGGCCTGGTCGTAGAGGCGAACAATATCTTGCGTGACGTCGGACGTTGACGATGCATAGACCACCGGACTGCCCTGCGCGGAGGTGTCCAGGACGGCCACAAAACCGTTTTCGCGAGAGTAGCGGTCCAGCACCTCGAGCATCTTCCGGCCGATGCCGTCGATGAGTTCGCCCTGCGCGGCGTTCAGCTCTTCATTCAAGTCATCATTGCCGCGTTGCAGGCGGCGCGACAGCAACTCACCTTCGCGTTGCATCTTTGCCTTTTCGTCGTCGCTCAGCGTGCGCGCCCCTTCGGTCATGCGGCGCTGAAGATCCTCGATCTGCTTTTGCATGTTCTGCAGTTCGTTTTGTTTGGGCGCGAATTGCGATTGCAATTGCGCCTGGGCCTGCTTGCCCTCGGCCGTGGCAACGATGGCGTTGCGGATGTTGATGACGGCGATTTTGGAAGGCGCAGCCGCGGCGGCGCTTGCGGCGGCCTGCGCATGGACTCCTCGAACCGGCGTCAGGCACAGCATGGCCAGCGCGGCCAGGGTGCCCAAAATACGTGAATTGACAGTCATTCTCACTCCTTCTCTTTCCTCTGGAAAATCACAAATCGCAGATTATAGCGGCCTAAATTCTCGGGCGTCAATCGGAATTGCTCCAGTTACGGAGCACCGTTTCGATTGGATCCCTGGCAATGCAAACACCCTTCAATCACTCCTTGCGATGCGCTCGATCCCTCCCCGAGTTGGCCCCGAGTTGGCCGCTTGCATTCTAGCGCGGCAAGGGCACAAACAACACTTGTCCGTTCACAGTATCGGCAATCACAGCGACATTGGTGAACGGGTGGATATCCAACGCGTACTCAATGGCCCCCGCAAAAGCCAAACTGAGCGCCAGATCGGAATTGGCCGCGGTCGTTGGAGGCAACGGCAACACCGCGCGAATTTTCTGGCCCAGGAAATCGGCCACCGAAATTGTGTGGCTGCCGGTATTGGTGCTTACCAGCGTGCTGGTCCGATAATTGTAGGCGATCGATGTCGGATTGATGCCCATGCGGAAAGTAATTTGAACGGAACTGATCGGATCGATAATGCTCACCGAATTGCCCGTGCTGGATGCCGCGATAAAACATCCCGTGGTGTTGGTGGTTGTGCCGTTATTGTTGGAGCCGCAATCGGTCGGCACTGGATCGTAAACCACGGCAGTGGGAGCGTTAATGCTGAAGCTTTGGTTCTGTGTTCCTGCACCCCCGTCGGAGATGCCCACGGTATCGCCGCTGGATGCGGCCGCGGCCACTTGATGGTTCACATAGTTGAAACCCACGGCGATGGGCCGTTGCCCCGTCGAAATCGTGTTCGTCCCGCCGTTGACGGCATTCACCACCGTGACGGTATTGGCCACGCTGTTGGCAATGGCTACCTCTCCGGTGGCATCGTCGGCCGCCGCTCCAATGGGGCCAGAGCCGGTTGCGACCGTCTGCGTGACCACTGGTGTTTGATTTTGGTAATTGACAATCGATGCGGTTCCCGCACCCCCATTATTGGCAACCACGGCGATTCCCAACCGGGGCAGTACCGCTACGCCAATGGGGCTCGCGCCCACCGTCACCGTGGCTCCCGAACCCGTGGCCATATTGATGAGCGCCATCGAGTTGCAGCCAAATAAGGTGACTGCGGCATAATTTTGATTGGGATCAATGGACACGCCCGAGGGTAGTGGCGTGGGGCATGCCGGGCTGCTGACGTTCACACTCTGTTCGACGGTGAAGTCCTCCGCATTCGTAACTCTTCCGCTGGAATCGGCCACATCCAGAGCGTAACGGCGCGCCGAGCTCAGCATACTCGAGGGAATCGTGGCCGTTAACTGGCGGTCACCTGTGCCGCTGCAAGAGGTAGCCAACGCAATGGCGTCCAGCCGCACGCTCAGACTGGTTGTGCCGCTGTTGCAGATGAGGCCTTTGCCGATTACCGTCACCTGTTGCGGCGCCGGGCTTGGAGGCGTACCCAGCGATGAAGTGGTTATAAAAGTCTTCGGGCTGGTCTCCGTGATCGAGAACGTCTGAATCGCGCCCAGGTTCAAGACCGTAACGCTGTTGTCGGTTTGATTGGCAATCACCGCGATGTTGGTACCGGGATCGATGGCGATGGCCACGGGGCCGCAGCCGCTTGCGCAGGGAGTATTAGCGGTGAGATCGAAAAGATTATTGTCGTTCAACCGGCGGGGCGCCGTCGGATCGATCACTGACAAGAGATTGGTAGTGAAATTTACGGCCACCACGGTATTGGTCAGCGAATTATATGCTGCCGCGTTTGTCCCCGAGTCGGCGGCATCGTTCGTTATCAGCGCCAATGACGAAATGGATTGATCGATCAGGCTGAAAAAGGAAACAAGTCCACTTGTGGTGGGATCGACGAGCACCGCTTGCTGCGTCTCTGGGTTAATTGCAATCCCTTGCACCGTAATTGGCAGGCCCACGGTTGCCACCGGCTGGGAATAGTTTACGGACCCCGCCGTGGTGGCTTGCGGCGCCGACTGGGTGGCAATGTTGGGAAGCGTCGCGGCCTGCGTCTGGGTATAGCTGAATTGATTGGGCTCCGGCCCGACGGAGGACACGGCATAGAAACCGTCTAATCCCGGAGCGAGCGCTGCAACGGAGGGGTCCACGGTCGCCGGAAATGAAACACCCTGAATTTGCACAGCGTCTCCCACCTCCACGGAAAGAGGCGGGGCCGACGCAGTGGAAGACACCGTTACTGTAACCACATTGGCAATTCCGTTATTAGTCCGTGAAATAGCGGTGATCGCGTTGCTTGACTGCTGGCTCAAATCCACGATTCCCAGCGAGCCCAGCGTTCCAGGCGTCGCCAAAGCCCAATTCAGATGCGGCTCAACGGCAACGCGGGAGTTCGAGCCCGTGCTGATGGAAACAATTCCCGCATACGATGGCGGATTGGTGGTCACGTCCACCAAAACTCCGTAATTCCTCTGCTGCATGGACACCAGTGCGCGGCCCGTCACTGGATTAATGCCCACGGCTGCCGGAGGATCCTGCAGCGCGGGGAGCACATAGCTGACCTGGCGTGCATTGAGGTCCACAACGGCAATCGTTTGCGTCGTCGAGTTCACGACCAGTGCGATATTTCGAACCGAGTCGATGGCAACACTGGTAGGCCCGGAAGGCGGACAGTTGGATGTAGCCGCGCCTACAGCAGCCGTGCAAAGGTTGGTGATTAGCGTGGCACTGGGAGGATTGGTCGGAGCGTCGCCCGTACCCTTGAGATCGATCAAACTGACGTCATTCGATCCCGTGTTCGCCACCACCGCTATTCCCGTCGCAGGGTTGATGGCAACGTCATTTGGCATCGACTTTGCAGCCGAGCCCACGGCCAGCCGTGATGCCGTTGGCGCCGCATAGGTCGGCTGCACGGAGAGATTGCTGACCGCGAATTTAGTGGGGTCGCTATTGCTCTTGATGGCCACAGGGTAGAGACCGGGAATGGTGAAATCGCCTGAGTTCGAACCGCCCCCCAGGGTAACGGTCAGCTGCCGCGTGCTGTCGATACTTTGGCTGGGCGTAAGCTGTATTCCGCGGAGTTGCCCGTCAAAAGTCGCGTTTACAGCAGGGGATGCGGGATTGCTCCCCGTTCCAAAGAATCCTCCATCCACGGTGAAGGTCTGAATTCCCGCACTGTCCTGCGGAATGGTAGTCGGGGTAAGTCCGACCACGCCGGGACGCGCGGTCGCCACCTTAACATTGCAGAGGGATGTATCCGTCGTGCACGTTTGAATCGCCCCGGCCTGCTCGGAGACGCCGATTTGCAGGATGCCCGAGGGTGGCGGAACCGCCAGGATGTAGTCCGGAATGCGCGCGCGGAGAACGGAGCTGGAAATATCGGTGACCAGACTGGGAGCCAACTCGATGCTGTTGGGAGTGCCAGGATTGATAAATACTTCTTCCGTGGAAATAAAATTGGTGCCGGTAATGTAAATATCCTGGAAGAGACTGCCCAACGCAGTCGTATTGGGACTCACCGAAGTAACGGTTGGAACCGACGCAGTGACGATCGTGACCGTGGCCGTGGCCGTAACCGATGTGTCCGCCACGGAAGTGGCCGTGATGATGACCGTGCTTGGCGTAGGAACGGTGGACGGCGCCGTGTACACACCGGTCGTTGAGCCCATGGTGCCAATTCCGGTTAGAGTGGTGGAAAGCGACCAGGTAACATTTTCGCAAGTGGGATTGGAGGTGATGTTGCACCCGGGATTGTTTACGGTGGCGGCAAACAGGAAAGTTTCCAACGTGCCCACGGTGGCGGTGGTTGGAGTGAGCACGATACTGATTCCGGTAACGATGGTCAGGGTTGCCGTCGCGGTCTTGGTGGTATCGGCTTGTGCAGTGGCCGTGATGGTCACTTGGGGGGCAACCGTTGGGGTACCGCTGACGGTTACCGAGGGAAGAATTGCGGGGGCGGTGTACAGCCCGGTCGCGTCGATGCTGCCGCAACTCGTTGCCAAGATGTTACTGAGGGTTTCGCAGGCCAACGTCCAAGTGATGGCCGTATTGCTGTTGCCGGTCACCAGGCCGCTGAAGAGCTGCGTCCTGTTGGTAATGACGCTGGCGGTAGTCGGCGAAATGGTAATTGAAACTCCCGAGGAACTGCTGCCGCAACCCAGCGCTCCGAGCGCCGCCGAAAGAGCGAGTATCGTGGAACACTTGCACCAACTCATCCCAACCCTCCCAAATATTCTCGACATGCGCCCTCGTTTGGCAAGCCGTATTGTACGTCTCGATCCACGGCGCTTGTCGAGACTTTCGATTTTCCAATCATGCATAACAATTCCGCCCCTGCAAATTCGGCAATTAAAATGTCCGGCTCACCGTGAACCGGAAGGTCCGTATCGGATCGAAGAAATTGGTCCGCTGCGGATTGTTATAAAGATTCAATATGGGTCCCCCCGGGTCTGCTACATATGATTGCCATACTTGGGTAGGCAATCCGGACATGTATGGGCACCAACCATTGTCAAACCCGTTTACGATACCTGTCTGATTGTGGCAGGCTTGCGCATCTTTGGAGGGGTCCATAAAATTGGGGTTCCCGGGGAACTGCGTCTGCGGCGCCGTGATCACTTCGCCCATGCGCTCAAAATTGTAAGCCCAATAAATTCGGAAAGGAGCCTGCACGATAGGCAGCTGTATGACCAGCTCAACACCCGCTGAAGTTCGCGGTTTAAAATTAGTGCCTGGCTCAAACGGAAGCGTCGCGGTCACTCTTGGTATATTCGATCCATTTAGTGGAGGGAACGTATTCTGCAACTGCGTCAAGTCGGTGGAATTCAGCTGTAGCTGATCGTGCTGTATGGCCCCGGTAGCGCCGGCATCTCCAAAAAGGGACAAGGCCACGTGCGGGAACAGGGGAATGCGGTATTCGAAATTCGCCACCATCTCGGTGTCCCCGCCTGGAAACGATGTTTGATAACTCAGCGTCGGGATGGAAATTGTTCCAGTTGTGGGATTGCCGTTGCCATCCAACACGTGGGGATTGGAATAGGAAATGGACGTGTTCGTAAGGGTGGGTACAAAAACAATCGGCGACACCGTGCGAACGTCAAACCCGCGCAGCGTGTCCTCGCCGCCCAGATAATATCTGCTGAACGGTGGAATCACCTTGCCGCCGTATCCCGTTTCAAAGGCGCCCAGCACGCGCAGTGCGATCACGTTGCGCCGATGATAATTGGGCCGAAAATATTTGAACTCCACAATTTCCGAGGACGTATTTACGTTCCCGCCGAGCGGGCCGCCCTCGAACGAAGTCGAAAAATATACGCTCTTGCCGTGCGTGGGGTTTACCGGATTGTCCACGGTGTTATAGCTCAAGGTGGGAGTTACCTTGCTCTCATGAATGCCCGTTAAAGAAGAGGGGCCCTGGAGCTGTTGAAATTGCAATACATTGAATAGCGCGGTGGAAGCCGTGCTCAATCCCGTGATGCTGGTGTCCGTAAATCCGTAGGTCAAGCCCAGGCGGGTGAAACCCAGCTTTTTCAGGGGATAACTGGCAAACGCGGTGAACCCGCTGCTGTTCTGCACATAATTTTGTTCCGTGTTGGGGTTCAGCTGCACCTGATAGCCCAGCGCCAGGGAAGTTTGCCTGGCCTGATCGAAGTTGTAGCGGCTGACGAAGACCGTGAAGCCCGTGCTGATCGGCCGGTCAAAAAGATAAGGTTCGGTGAAACCGAAGTTAGCGCTGCGTTGCAATGTACCGACGTTGGCGGAGAGGGTGAGCGTTTCGCCAAGCCCCAGGAAATTGTGCGTTTGATAGCTCAAACCGATATACGTGCCCGCGAATCCGCTGACGCCGCCCGATAAGCTGATGGACTGCTTGCCCTTCTCTTTTAACTTCAGGAGGATGTCCACAGTACCCTGCTTCACGTTGCGCTTGATCTCGGCATTTTCGGGCTTTACGGCCTCGAAATAATCGAGCTGATTCAGGCGCAAGAGACTCAATTCCCACAAATTATTGCGGAACATGTCGCCTTCATTGAGCAGCAACTCGCGGCGGATAACCTTGTCGCGCGTCCCAGTGTTGCCCGAAAAATCGATGCGCCGCACGAAAAATTGTTTTTGTTGGTCGAAGGCGAAGGTCAGATTGATGACCTTGTTGGCTTTGTCCTCGTCCGTCTCGGGCACGGCGGTGAAATCGATGAATCCAAAATTTCCGTACAGCTTGGTGTAGTCCTCGATCGCTTTGCGGACTTTTGCTGTGCTGAAGATATCGCCCTTCTTCATGGGAAAGGCGCCTTCCAAGTATGCGGTTTTGAAAAACAGTCCCTCATCAGGGTTGGCGTTGCGCACGTGAAGCGTGCCCATGCGGTAGCGCTCTCCCTCTTCAATGGGAATGGTGACATTCGTGGCCCTGCCTTGGTGAACTCCAACCAATGGAACGCCTTTGGGCAGCACTCCTTCTTTGACAGCCACGTTCTCGATGATCGGGTCTTTCACAATCACGTCGAAGTAGCCGTTGTCCTGATACAGCCCGCGGATTCCGATTTCCATGTCCTCGTCCAGCTTGGGCCGATCGAACGTTTTGGCTAGAACTGGTATGAAGTACGGCCACACTGGCCCAAGAGGAATTCCGTACGGCTTGGAATTGCGCATGGTGCGAATAATCTTGCCCGCGGAAAATGCCGTGTTTCCGGTAATTATAATCTTGCCCACTTTCACTTTGGGACCTTCATTGATGTTAAAGGTCAGCTTTACCGCGTTGGTACCGGGGAGGCGTTCGAACGTGGGCTTGACTGTGGCGTACTGCCGGCCGTGCTCGGCCAGCAATTCCTTGATGACTACTTCCGCCTTCTTGATTCGCGTGGGATCAAATTGGCTTTCAATCGACAGGCCGACTTTGCGGTCCTTAAAGCGGTCCAGAATGTCGGACTCGGATACCGATTTATTGCCCTTGTATTCGATGCGCCGCACGATGGGGCGCTCCGTCACATAAAAAATAATGATTTTCTGATTTGGCTTGTCTGCACTGTCTTCGATCTCCAGCCGGATGTCTTCAAAGTATTGCGTATTCCACAGGGCGTGGAAATCGCGGCGCAGGGCGTCCTCGTTCACGGCGTCGCCGGGACGGGAAAAAATGCGCGCGCGCAACGTTTCACTGCGGATTCTACGATTGCCCTGGAAATCAATGCGTTCGATGATGGGCGTTCCGGCGGGTGCTGTGGACGCAGGGGCCTGTGGCGATTGCGGCCCGGAGAGGGCTTGCGCGGAAGCGCCGGGCGTGAGGCACACGACCGCGGCGGCAAGCAGGCAAAGCAAGCTTGCGCGCAGCGTCGAGACAAAACACGAATATTTGCTTGCGGCCAGAGAAATACTCAAGGCCGCTTCCCCCGAAACAAAATTGTACGCTCCCCCCAAACGGGCTCAAGAACTTGAGCCCGCCCTGCGCGCGTAGGATTCGCTAGTGGGATACCGGGGTTGCTTCAACCACCGGTCGGAATCCGAGCCCGTCATTTGTTACGTAGACTTCCAGCGTTGCTGGGCGCTGCAGGCCCCCCTGAATCAGCGCTTCCGACAATGGATCTTCAACGTACTTTTGCAATGCCCGCCGCAGCGGACGCGCCCCGTAGTTGCGGTCCCCGCAAGTCTTCTCGAGAATCCACTGGCGCGCTTCCGGCGTCAGGACAATCTGCACCTGACGGTGGATCAAGGTATCGTTGGTCTGCCCGACCAACAAATCGATGATGCGGAGAAGTTCTTCATCACCCAACGGATTGAACAGAATAATTTCATCCAGGCGATTCAGGAACTCCGGATTGAACACGCGCTTCACTTCGCTCAGCACGAGTTCATCCAGGCTCTTGGCATTGCCCTCTTCCGCGGCCGACTGGAAACCCATGGTGGACCGCTTCTGAAGGTGCCGCGCGCCAAGGTTCGAGGTCATGATCAGAATGGTATTGCGGAAATCGACCGTGTTCCCCAGCCCATCGGTCAACTGCCCGTCCTCGAATACCTGGAGCAGGATATTGTACACGTCCGGATGCGCTTTTTCGATTTCATCCAACAAAATAACCGAATAAGGCGTGCGCCGTACGCGCTCGGTCAGTTGCCCGCCCTCTTCGTATCCCACATATCCTGGAGGCGCTCCGATCAGTTTGGAGACGGAGTGCTTCTCCATGTATTCGGACATGTCGAAGCGGATCAGCGATTTCTCGCTGCCAAACATGAATTCCGCGAGGCGCCGCGCGACTTCCGTTTTGCCCACGCCGGTTGGACCCAGGAACAGGAAGCATCCGACAGGGCGTCCCGGCGCTTTCAATCCGGCGCGGCTGCGTCGAATGGCGCGGGCCAAGGCGGTAATGGATTTGTCCTGGCTAATGACGCGCTTGTGCAATTCGATCTCGATACGCAGCAGTTTCTGCTGTTCGTCTTCTTTGATCGAGGTAACGTTGATTCCGGTCCAGCGCGCCACCACTTCTTCGATGTCCTCGCGCGTGACGATGCCGGTATTGCTGTCGTCCAGCTTCAGTTTCTCGCGCACCACGCGCAGGTTTTCCTTTTCCTTGCGCTCTTCTTCGGAGTAGAAACGGGCCTTCTCGAATTCATGATTGGCGATGGCCGTTTCCATGCGGTGGGTGATGAACTTCACGCGCTTCTGAACCTCGGCAACCTCTTCCGGCAGGGCTGCCTGGCGCAGCTTGACGCGCGCGCCGGCCTCGTCCACCAGGTCGATGGCCTTGTCCGGCAGGAAGCGATCCGGAATATAACGGCTGGAGAGATACACGGCGTAGCGAATGGCTTCGTCCGTGTAACTTACGGCGTGAAATTTTTCGTAGCGCTCGCGCACTCCTTCGAGCACCAAAATCGCTTCGTCCTCGGATGGCGCGCCCACTTTCACGGCCTGGAAACGCCGTTCCAGGGAGCGGTCTTTTTCCACGGACTTGCGGTATTCACCCGGCGTGGTCGCGCCGATGCACTGAATTTCGCCGCGTGAAAGAGCCGGCTTCAAAATATTGGCTGCGTCCAGCGAACCTTCCGCCGATCCCGCGCCGACCAATGTGTGCAACTCGTCGATGAAGACGATGGAATTCTGGCTCTCCATCAATTCCTTCATGATGGTTTTCAGGCGCTCCTCGAATTGCCCGCGGTACTTTGTCCCCGCAACGATCAAGGAAAGATCCAACGAAAGAATGCGTTTGTCGGCAAGAAATGGCGGTACGTCGCTATCGGAAATGCGCTGCGCCAGGCCCTCGACGATGGCGGTTTTGCCCACGCCCGGCTCGCCAATCAGCACAGGATTATTTTTGGTGCGGCGGCAGAGAATCTGGATGACGCGTTCCAGTTCGCGCTCGCGGCCTACAAGCGGATCCAGCTGACCCTCCAGTGCGGCTTGCGTAAGGTCGCGGCTGAACTCAGCCAAGAGCGAAGTTTCCTTGGGACGCGCGGCAGGCGTTTTTTCGCCGGCGCTGCGAGCCAATTCCTCGCGAAGCGTGGTCAGCCGCAGGCCGCGTTCCTGCAAGATTTCCGCGCCAAAGCACTTTTCTTCGCGCAGAATTCCCAAGAGCAAATGCTCTGTCCCGACGTGCCGGTGTCCCAGGCGCTCGGCCTCTTCCGTGGCGAAATTCAGGATGCGCTTGGATTCCTGGCTGAGCGGCACTTCCACCGACGTGGAGATGCGCTCACGAATGGTGATGCGCTGCTCGATCTCCTTGCGGATGGACTCGATGGAGCCGTGCGAACGCAGAAAACGGTTTGCCAGCGCCTTGTCCTCGCGCATCAGCCCGAGCAGCAAATGCTCGGTCTCGATGTACGGAGAACCGTACTGGCTGGCTTCGTAGCGCGCAAAAAATATAACGCGTCGTGCCTTCTCAGTGTAGCGTTCAAACACGGGTCAACTCGCTTCTCCCTCAGTACAGGTACCAGGGCTTTGGTCTACGTCTAAACCGGCTGGAGCTTTCCGTGCTCAAGTTGCAGCACCAGATCTGCGCGCCCCGCCAGAACCGTATTGTGCGTCGCCAGGATGGAGGTGAGCTGATGCTCGCGGTGCAACCGCTGCATCAACTCAAAGACCGCCATTGCGTTTCGCTCGTCCAAGTCTCCAGTGGGCTCATCGGCCAGCAAAAGTGCCGGCTGCTGAACGAGTGCGCGGGCAATGGCCACGCGCTGTTGCTCCCCTCCGGACAACTCCCCCGCACGCTGTTTTAATCTTGCTCCCAGGCCGACTTCCCGGAGCCAGCGTTCGGCGGTTTCGAGCGCCTCACTGTTCCTTGCGCCACGCATCAGCAGCGGCATCGCCACGTTTTCGGCTGCCGTAAAATCAGCCAGAAGGTGATGCCTCTGCCACACAAAACCTATTGAGCGGTTGCGATAATTCGCAAGCTCGGTTTCGCGAAACGAATCTATTGCTTTCCCATCGAAGTATACTGTACCGCTTGTTGGCGTGTCTAGCGCGGCCAACAAATGCAGAAAAGTACTTTTCCCCGCTCCCGACGGACCAATTACCGCAATTAACTTTCCCGGTTCAACGGCCACGTTCACGCCGGAAAGAACGGTAATTTCAGTCTCGCCCGCGCCGTACGTCTTGCGCAAATCGCGCGTTTCAATCAGCGCGCTCGGGTGCGTTAGGGCAATTGCTGGGGTGCTCATCGCAGTTCTCGCCTCTGCCGGCATAGTCGCTCAAAGTTTTGTGCTGGGCAATCCCAGCCCGCTGCCGTCATTCCTAAATCATTACTTTCCACCCTACACTCTTTAGATGCCCTTTTTTGTCGCGCCGCCGTTTTGCCAGCGGACCATATTGGGGCTGCTCCGAGCCTTGGACAAACGATTTCTCATTCTCGCCCTGTGAGTGCCTGTGGAAAAAGTGCCCTGTTTTGGCACTCTCCGTGCCACTCGCTAAGTTACTGATACTGCACCGATTGCAACATTACGCGGCTGTCATCTTCTGGCCCTGACCACGTATCTTCGTGCTGACTTCGCGTTCCCAGACTATAAGTGCAACCGGAACGCCAAATTGATCTAACATTCATGGAAATTTCATTGTCTAGCCATTTCAATGGAAAGGGGTTGACACGGAGGGGGACCGGCCACTGGGCCGATTTTAGGACCGCATGAATCCGCGCCAAATCTATTTCAAAGTTTGCCGTGTGTTGCGATAGCATCGTAGCAATGGGCATCGCAAACCTCAAGCGACGGGATGTTTCTCCGTGTCCGTGCCGATCGACGCGCATTGTCCCGATCACTCTGTTTATTGCCGTCATGATGGTTGCCCCGCCAGCCAAAGGGCAATCCACTCAAGCCTCTGCGCAACAAGAGGTGCCCGACGACGAGCCCGAAGCAAATCCCGCTCGCCCCACGGTGAGCAATCCCGCAACGCTTACACCCGTGGGATATTTGCAATTTGAAACCGGCACGCTGGGCGCTGCGGATTCGCCCGAATTTTCCACCCGCTATGAATTTAACGAGGTCATAAAACTGGCCGTCTCCAAGCGGATCGAATTCGTGGAGGCTTCCGAACCGGCTGTTCACTATACCGTAAACAGCTTGTCGGCCAATGGCGTCGCGGAGGTCTTTCTAGGCGCGCAAGTCGTGCTGCTGCCCGGCGAAGGCCCCAAGCCCACGCTCGCGGCCAGCTATTCCCGTCGCGTATACGACGGCGGCGCGCCCGAACTCGATGTCGGAAGCCCGCTAAACTCTTCCGTTTTCTATGCCAGCGCCGATGTCAGGGGTTTTCACTACGATGCCAACGCCGTCTTCAACGAACTGCTCCAAGGCCCGGTGCGCAGGCTGCAATTCGGCCAGACCCTCTCGATTTCCCATCCTTTGGGCAAGGGGTTTGGGCTCTCCGGCGAGCTCTGGCACTTCACGCAGCCCTTCCTGCGCGGCAATGCCATTGGAAATCTCTGGGCCGCCAGCTACGCTGCGCGCAAAAACCTGGTCTTCGACGCCGGCTTCGAGAAGGGTCTAACAAGCACGTCCACGCACTGGGAGGCCTTCGCCGGCCTAACCTATCTGCTCCCGCACCGGCTGTGGGGCAAGTAAGTAGGACAGGATTCAGAGTCTTTATGGCATCACTAAATCTTTGTAGGGCACGGCTTCAGCCGTGCCGTAAAGTGTGCGGGATCATTGCGGCTTTAGCCGCTGGCCTGTTCCGCATCTAGTAGTCACACAGGCTCTTCAGCCTGTCTGGTTTTACTCTTGTGCGCAGAGAGCGGAAGTCAAAAGAAGACAGGCTGAAGCCTGTCCTACGTGTTACGAGGACTTCCCGGATTTCTTGGCTACAACTTCCTCGATGCTGGTTCCATTATCCTTTAGGATCACCATAGCGGCGTTGCGCCCCGGCACTCCTGAGACCGAGCCGCCCGGGGCCGTGCTCGATCCCGTCTGATACAGCCCGGCAATGGGCATGCGGTAATTAGCCCAGCCAGGTACAGGACGCATGTTTCCCGTTTGCGAAGGAATCATGGCGCCGCCGTGCGCGCCCCCGCGCCACATGGATGGGTTCATGCGCTCGATATCCAGCGGGCTTTCGATAAATTTGCCCAGAAACTTGTCTGGCGTAAGATTCGGCGCAACTTCCCGCAGGCGATTGAGCAGCGCATCCGCAACCTGGTCTTTGATGTTGTCCCAGTGCTTGGGGCCTTCCTTCAGCGCGTAGGGCAGGTTGCTTTCGATTTTCAGGGTATGGCATCCGGCGGGCGCGCGGCTGGGATCGGCCACGCTGGGGGAAACAATCTGCAGGCCCGGCGGATTATCCAGATTGACCTCCCCGCGAGCCTCGAGGGCATTCATTTCCAGGTAGTACTCCAGCTTCTTGGGAGCAATGGCGGCCTCGCACGTGGAGATTGTGCCGCCGGTAGGCAGGGGATATTTCGGCGCTTCAGTGGTGGCATAATGCAGGCTGAGCATGGCGTGTTCGGGCTGAAACAATTCCACGCCTTCCAGAAAATCTTCGCCCCACAGCTCGCGCGGCGCCATGTTTACTAAGTTCTTAATATGAATCGTGGAGACCACCGATTTTTCCGCGCGAAATGCGCTGCCATCCACGCAGGTCACTCCCACGCACTTGTTATTTTCAATCATCAGCTGCGCGACGGGCTTATTGGTGAGCACGACGCCGTTGTGCGCCTCGATGAAGCGACCCAGCGCCACGCTCAGCGTGCCCGAACCGCCCTTGGGAATCACGCGCCCGCTGAGCAGCTGCGTCACCAGCGAAAATGCCTGTCCCCCGGTGTTCGGATCGCCACCCGGGACCGACCCAAAATGGCCGCACACCAGATTGGCGCGGCGCATGTAATCGCTTTCGTACAATTCGCAGACCAAATCGTACCCGCAGAGCGCCATGCGCCGCTGCCACACTCCGGGCTTGGGAATTTTGGGAGCGGGAGTATCGGGTGATGCGCCACGGCTTGCGGCAGTGGCAGCAGCTGCCGCCGTGTAGGCCTTGTATTCAGCCACCATGCGCCGAAATGTTTCGGCATCTTTCTTGGAGATGCGCGCGATGCTTTCGCAAGTGCGGTCCAGGTCGCGCCAAACAGTAATGGACGCCCCGTCCGCAAACGGGATATGCATAACCGGATCGGGTTCGATGTACTCGCCGTAGCCGTAATCGCGCAGGTTCAGCTCATTGTTGCGGATCAGCGGATTGTTGGAGATTCCCGAGTGCACGCTGGAACACAAATCTTCCTTAAATCCCGGCATGCAAACTTCCGCGGTCTTGGTCCCACCGCCAATCGTGGGACGCCCCTCCAGCACCAGCACCTTGTATCCGCCCTTGGCGAGGTACGCCGCGCAGATCAGGCTGTTGTGCCCCGCGCCCGCAAACACAAAATCAAAGCGGTCGCCCGGAGCGGCAGCTTGCTGCGCCATGGATCGCAGCGGCGTAAACGCCAGCGGCGCAAACGCCGCCCCCTTCACAAACCCGCGCCTGGTAATTTCGGTCATAAGGTTCTCCTCAGGTTATCCTCTCGCGCTGCGGACCCCAAATCGCAGGTCGTCGTTGCACCTTAAGGCGGCGCGGCAAACGGGCACCGAGAAAAATGAGCGCCGCAACAGACGGCCACCGCAACAAATAGCCGTCGCGGCAAATAGCCGTCGCGGCAAATAGCCGTCGCAGCAAATGCCAATTCGCCTTGCAGGGCTCGCCTTGTAGCGCCCGTCCTGTAGGGCCCGTCTTGTAGGGCCCGTCTCGAAGGGCTCGTTCTGTGGGACTCGCCTTGTAAGGCTCGGCTTCAGGGGCTCGGCTTGTGGAGCTCGCCTTGTAGGGCCGGGCTTCAGCCCGGCCGTAACAGTCCGCACCAAAACCGGCTTCAGCCGCTGAAGTCGAGATGAATTATACGTCCATCTGGGAGTTTCATCACTCTGAACTGCTGATAGGTGACCAGTCAGTCTGATTTTGATCGGGATTCTTGTGGGACAGCCACTCTTGGCTGTCTGCTTTTGCCCAGGTAAAACTACCGAGGACAGCCAAGAGTGGCTGTCCCACCAAGCAAAGCGTTAAATGACATGCAGTTTGGTATCTTCAGAGAAGTGACACGCCACGGCATCGCGGAGCATCGTCTTTAGAGAATCACAATTTCAAGACTGCTGACGTCTCTACATTGTTGACACACACCGCCCGCTCTGGCATCCTGTAGATACGAAGTATATACATGGGAGGCAGCGGTGAGAGCGACAGTCAAAAAGTGGGGCAACAGCGCGGCCGTCCGGATTCCCGCGTCCGTGATGCAAGCCACGCGCCTCGATCTGGATGAAGCCGTGGATGTGCGCGAAGAAGCCGGGCGCATCGTGATTGAACCCGTGCGGCAAAAAACCTACGACCTGCACGAAATGCTGAAAGCAATCACGTCGAAGAATCAGCACGAAGCCGCTGACTTTGGCCACCCGATGGGCAAAGAGGCCTGGTAATGGCTCGCTACGTCCCGGACGCCGGAGACATCGTGTGGCTGAACTTCACGCCCCAAGCAGGACACGAGCAGGCCGGACACCGGCCGGCCCTGGTGGTGAGTCCGGCAGCCTACAATAACAAAACAAGCCTGATGATCTGCTGCCCCATGACTACGCAAATTAAGAACTACCCCTTCGAGGTCCTCATCGCCGGCGCACCGCCAAGCGTGGTCTTGTCCGACCAGGTGAAAAGCCTGGACTGGCGCATCCGAAAAGCCAAGCGCAAAGGCGCGGTGTCCGCGGAAGTACTGGCTGAAGTGCGCGCGAAAATTGTGGCCCTTATAGGCTAATCTGTCGAACCTCCGCCACATGCGGGAAAGGCCGTACCTTTGGAGTTTTCTTGCGCGCATGCCAGAGGTCGTGCTGCACCTGCATCTTCAACCAGAACTCCGGCGAAGTCCCCAGAGCCGCCGATAGCCGCAGCGACATTCCCGCAGTGATCCCAGCATGACCGTTGAGAATGCGAGACAACGTGGCCCGAGTCACACGCAGGCGCTCCGCCGCTTCCTTGACAGTCATGTCGCCGAGATAATCCTTCAAAACCTCTCCGGGATGTGCGGGGTTGGAAATCATAATTGACTCCTTCAGTGATAATCCTGATAGTCTACAAGAAACGCGTCCTCGCCATGAAAAGCAAAAGTGAGCCGCCAATTGCCGCTAACGTTCACGGCCCAATGCCCCTCAAGGTCCCCGTGAAGGGGATGCAAACCGTACCCGGGAGCATTCATGTCAGCAGGCTTGCTTGCCGCGTCCAAAGCAGTGAGCAGATTTCTAAGTTTCTTGGCATGTGCAGGCTGGATTCCGGCCTTTGACCCGGTCTCCGCAAAGCGCTGTAATCCACGATGCCGATAGCTCCGAATCATTCGTATAGCGTATAGCTACGCTATACGGAAGTCAACAGGAAGGAAGAAGCCATTCGCGGCGACAACAGCCTCTACTCGTAGCGCAGAATATCCACCGGCAAGATGCGCGAGGCGGCGCGCGCAGGGATCAGCGTGGCGATGCCGCTGATGGCCAGGGCGGCTGCGGCGATCCACATGCCGTCGAGGGCGCTGGGCTGGAAGGGCACGTAGGGGACAGAATAAACTTGCGGGTCGAGCGGGATCAGGTGATAGGCACCGGCGGCAATGGCGATGGTGTAGCCAGCTACCAGGCCTGAGACGGTGCCGATCACGCCGACCGTTAAACCTTGCAGCATGAAGATGTTACGGACTTGCGGGCGGTAGGCGCCCAGGGACATGAGTACGGCGATGTCCTTGGCACGATCCGTGACGCTCATCGATAACACAACCAGGATATTCAGCCCGGCGACGAAAGTGATCAGGCCGATGAACAGCGCGGTGACCAGTTTTTCCAAGCGCAGGGCGCGGAACAGGGCGCGATTTTCGTCCTCCCACGTGGTGGTGGTGTATCCCGGACCGGCAGCTGCACCGATCAAGCGGGCTGCCTCGGCGGCGCGGTCCACATCCTGGACGCGGAATTCCAGGACGCTGACCACGTCGCCTACTCCAGCCAAATTCTGCGCGGCGGGCAGTTTGGCGAAGACCCAGTTGGCGTCGTAATCGTAGAAGCCGGAATTGAACACGCCCGCAACGCGAAAGCGGCGCGAGCGCGGCACCATCCCGTAGGGAGTGAGGCGGCCCTCGGGGCTGGTGAGCGTGACGTAATCCCCCGTGCGGATATTGAGTTCGTCAGCCATGAGGTGGCCGACCACGATGGAG
>Ga0206831_1114_pt1 | contig 25002 bp, 19 predicted proteins | sample Alteio_BWOrgCont_73_FD_152876 | JGI IMG/M metagenome (GOLD analysis project Ga0206831, IMG submission 152876) | Enriched cells from forest soil in Barre Woods Harvard Forest LTER site, Petersham, Massachusetts, United States -... | ecosystem: Environmental > Terrestrial > Soil > Temperate forest >...
GTCGATGCCACGCAAGTTAATTTACAAACCACTGAAACCACCAGTCCTAACTATCCAGTAGTGCTTGTTTTGGACAGCACCATCAGCCAAAGCTTGACCATGGGCGCAACGGGCGCAGGCTTAGCCATGGTGGCGATAGTGAATACGCCAACGATCAACGTTACCAGCAATGCCGATACGATCCAATTAAGCGGCACGGGTATTACCAGCAACGATTACGCTTTGAATCTGACGGAGAATGGCGACAATGCCGCCCATAATCTGGTACCTACTCTTGAGTTTGACAATAACACTACCTTAAACAGCTTTAGTCTCACCGCGCCGCATTATAATTCTGGCGACGGTTCATTAGAAAGCTTTGTGAATGCCAAGATTGTTCCCCTTGAAGCTGCGCCTTCCGGTTTCAATTTAAGTTTAGATTTACCTGCTGATACCAATGCCTTGACCGTCAACAATAAAACCTCTACCAGTGGTATTGTGTTGAATAGCCAAAGCATCGGTAATTTAAGAGTGCAATCGGCAGGGGATATTACTTTCAACAATAGTGGCTCAAGTGAGTTTGATGCCAATAACATAAGCCTCGCGACCACGGGTGGTAACTTGGATGTTGAATCTCCTAACGCTAATTTAGTGGCGAGTACGGCGTTGACTTTAAGCAACAGCAATTTAGCTGGTACAACCACAGTCAATAGTGCGGCGGCTGAGGTTGAAACACCGACTCTAAACCTAGAGGACAATGCCGGCACGATTAACTTAACGAATGTTGCAGGCACAGCAGGCAGCAGTGGTTTCTACACCTTGAACATAACGGAAGACAGCAATGGAGTGCCAACGTTCAATTCTACTAATAGCTCAAATGTAGATGGTTTTAGCTTTACAGCGCCAGCGTTTAATCAAGCACCGGGTGCTTTAGAAAATTTCTTGAATAACATTATTTTTTCTATCATGCTGCCATCGGGTGCTCCCAATCTAACCGTGGATGTGTCTAATGATAGCAGTGCGATTGAAATTGGCGATGATGTGGATGCGTCAGGCCCCATCATTAATCTGCAAACCTTTGGTGCTGAAGGAACTGATGCGGTGGGAGCTGTCACCGTTAAATCGGCAGGCAACATCAGTTTTATTGCCAATAGTGGCGGTTCTGGAGTGACTATCAATGCCAATAGTATTGATCTCGAAACGACTGGACAAGGTGCAACGGTGAATGTTGGTGCGCTGGCAGAGAATGATACAATCAACGCGACGGAATCTATCACCGCTAAAGCGACTGGTATAAATGGTGGTGTAAATACACAGCCATATAGTGCAATAGGTGCATTGATTACTCCCGTTTTAAATATGGAAACCAATGGTGGTACAGCTGAGATGAGTGGCATAAGCAGTACTACTTTCGCTTTCAACCTGACTGAAGATTCGGATAATACCCCCAATCTTTTTGCAGCCAATTATAATAGTACGCTAAGTAGCTGGACAGTTAATTTACCGCATTATAATTTGGGCAATGACGTTGTTGACAATCTTTCCCTGACGACTTGGATGAATTATATGTTTAACAGGGGTAATTTGCCAATTGCGAGTCCATTTAGCTTAGGCGTCAATACACCGATTGATCCACACACGATTCAAATGGGTTGGGCACCTACTGCCAGCAACGCGATTGATTTGAGTCAAATTGATTCCGGTGGAACTGACGGTATGTTTGGAGATTTAAGCATTCAATCGGCCGGCGAAGTTGATTTTGCGACGACCGGCAGCATTACAGCAAGCTCTTTAGATTTAGAAACCACTGGAGTTTTATCCAATGTCAAGGTGCAAACCGCTAATGACTCAACGCTTACTTTGAACGGTGATACCCATGCGCCACTGACTTTAGTGGCCTCTGGTGGTGGAGATATTTCAGTGACTGACAGTAACAGTCAGTTTAGTGTGATTGCTTCAAGAGTGGATACTACCACGGCAGGCGGAGCAGTTGATCTTAGTTCGGTGAAGGGTGATTTCTATAACATACCCTTGCATAATTTAAATATGACTGATGTATCAGGGCTTATTCCTAGTTTAAATTTGGGAGCCGGTGAATTAGAAAATTTTTCCTACATCGCTCCCAATTTAGTGTGGGATGTAAATGGTAGTGTGGAAAGTTTCCTCAATGATAATATTATTTTACATTACCAATCTAATCCAGGAGATTTTAATTTAAGCTGGAACACTTCGCAACTGAGAGATGCATTTAGTCTGGCTGATCAAACTACGGGGCCACTCACGCTCGGCACGCTTAACATAAGCTCTTTCGGCGAAGTGACACAAGGCGCTGCTTTGCAACCAACGGGTACGACCACCGTCAGCACCCGCGGTGATATTGATTTCAATCTCGATGGCGCCAGCAATAATTTTAATGCTCAAGTCGTCACCCTCACGGGCGATAATATCAATCTCACTGATAGCAATTCTCCGGTCGGCTTGGTGCTGGGTGCGATCAATGCGGGAGGCAGTGTTACGTTGCTTGAAACAGGCCCCATGAGTTTAGATTCGATCGCGGCGACAGGCGATGTAACACTCGCGGCGAGTACTCTGGATAATCTCAATGGAAATAATTCGATTACCGGTGCTGCACAATGGGATATTTATCTCTCTGATCCAAACCTGAGTGATAATACATTGACGGGATTGAACAGCGATAATCAAGCGATTTGGGGCACTGCGTATGGCGATACCTTGCCCAGTGGTGCAATCGGTAATCGCTATATCTTTAGTAAATCGGAAATCCTCACTACTACGCCGATTACCGGCGGTTACAACGTGACTGGCACGGTGGGCACCACTACGACATTGGCAGCTCCTGCAGGTGGCGCTAATTATGCTGTGAGTGGGTTTATACCGTCTGTTGATGGCGCATTTACAGCGGATACGGCGGCAAATACTAGCGATACTATTACTGGTTTTACCTCAACCGGCACGCCCGCTTCTGCTGCAGCTGGCACCTATCACATTAACCTGGTTCAAACCGGTGATCCAAGCACCGGCTACACTTTGGTGATCAGCGATAATCCCTATGGGATGCTGACCAAGCAAGGTGGTGGATCCGTCATTCCGCCGTTGAAGTCTCCTGCAGCGGATGATCCTGCTGTCGTCAGCAACTGGATTCAAAACAGCGATGAGACACAACAGCCCTGGCAAGGCGAAGGTTGTGTGACCTATCCCGCAGGCGTCAGTGTTTGTACCAATGAGAAAGAGACTTAATTTTTTAGCCTTCCAAAAATAGATTTTAAATGGTAACATCCTTGTCTGATGTCTTAATAGGAAAGTTATCACGTGAAAAAAATTATTGTTATTGGATTTATTATCGGCAGTTTTAGTAGTACCGTATTGGCGGCAGATGATGCTACGCACCCCTCCAACAATCCCGCCAATGTAATGAACACCTTGAATCAAACCTTGCCGGGCGCGCAAACGCCGACGCAGGATCAATTTCAAAGCACCACTAATCCGCAATATATTAAGCATGCGGAATCAGTAACCCACAAAGTGAAATTAAAAGACGTGCAATTGCTGGATGCGAAAGTAATTCCTGCCACTGTTAAAGCTTTGTATCAAAATAAAATCGGGCAGCAAGTAACTTTCAAAGATATTCAACAATTAGCCGCACAAATTCAACAAACCTATCGCAATGAAGGTTATATTTTAGTGCAAGTTATTTTGCCGCCGCAGGAAATCAATATTGATTCAGGCGTGGTGCAATTACAGGTGGTTAACGGTGTCATCAAAAACATTATTTTCACTGGTGACAATCCACGCGGTGCCAAAGCGCAGTTGCAGCGTTATGCTGAACAAGTGGAAGTGCAAGATCCAATTTCTTATCAAAGCATCGATCATTTTTTAGCGCTTGCCAATCAACTACCAGGTATTGATGTATCGGCGACTTTGATGCCGGATAAAACGGTCACCGGAGCGGCTGATTTAGTAGTGAATGTGCAACAAAAAATGGTAGGTGGATTTATCAACTTCAATAATCGTGGCACGCAAACGATAGGACCTTATCAAACCAGCGTGGGTGTGACAGGGTATGATTTATTTATGGCCGATGCCTTGAGTTTAACCGGTGCGACTTCATTAAACGCGTTTGAGCAAATGAAATATGGCAGCGTGAGTTATGATTGGGTTATCGGTTCGCATGCCACCGAAATTGATCCTTCTATTACACAAACTTACACTGAACCAGGCAGCACTTTAGCACCGCTTAATATGAGTGGTATTGCTACGAAATATAATTTAAGCGTTAATCAACCTTTGTATACCACGACGCAACAAAATCTCACTTGGCAAACGGCGTTTTACCATGTCAACAGCACCAACAATATTGATAACGATGCCATCGCTTTATACAGTGATCAGGTGACTGCGTTAGATCTGGGTTTAAACTATCAAGGTTCGAAATGGCAAATGTATCACGATGTCACTTTATCAGTGACGACGGGCATGCCGATTTTAGGTACACCTAATACTTTGAATATGCCATCGGTGGTGGGCGCACAAACTTCCTTCGTGCACTTTAATTTGCAGACTTCCGAAATTCATTATTTCACCCAACATATTAGTGGCGCAGTGGGTACGCAGTTTCAATACAGTCCTAACACATTAGTTGCTTCCGAACAAATTGGATATGGTGGACAACAATTCGGTCAAGCGTTTACGCCGTACATCATCAGCGGCAATAGCGGCATAATGGGATCGCTGGCGCTGCGTTATGATTTACCACTACGCTGGCATTTTGAACAAATTCAACCAGAAATTTTCTACGATCCCGGTATGGTGTTTTATAACACGGTGCCAGGCACTAATAACAGCAGCGCTGGTGCGCAGTCGATGGGGCTGGGTTTAAACCTGCAATGGCTGAAAAATATTAATGCAAATTTAGTGTTAGCTAAACCAGTTAGCATCACCGAAACGCCTAATACGAATATGGGCTGGGCAGGGTTTTTTAGTGTTACTGCGATGATGTAGAAAATTAACTATATGCTATAATGAATATACTTCTTCCGAATTAAATTTTGGGAGGGGTGTATACAGCGTCCGGGAGAACGCTATGACAACTACAAAATTAGCAACACAGCAAAAATTATCATTAGAAGAATGGCAAATTGCGCGTATAAAAGCCGCTATCGCTCAAGCAGACGCTAACCCTGACAGCTTAATCCCTCATGAAGAAGTCGTTAACATGATGGAGAAAAGATTTGCAGCTAGAATGGTCCAATTTCGCGCAAGAAAGTCTGATAGCGATTGAAGAATATATCGCTGCAGATAATCCGATTGCAGCCAAAAAAATTACTGATAGGATTTCAGCTTCAACAAAAATTTTGTTAACTTACCCGTATCTCGGGAGAATAGGGCGTGTTTTGAGCACGCGAGAGCTGGTTGTTTCTAAAACTAAATATATAGTTTCTTATCGTATAAGAGCTAATAAAATTCAAATTTTGGATATTATCCATTCTTCCAGGCAATGGCCTGATACATTCTAAAGCTTCCATATCCCATAGCCTTTCCCGGTAAAAAAGCGTAAAATATGCGCCAAGTTCTTAGCGGAGAAATCAATGACAAATAAGTATTATCAAGGTCGCGATGTTTATGTGGTGGCGGGCACGCGCACGCCGTTTTTAAAGGCTAAAGGCAAGCCTGGCCCTTTTAGTGCCGCCGATTTAGCGGTGGCAGCCGGCAAAAAATTATTTGAAAATTTACCGATTGAACCTAATCAAGTCGACGAAACTGTGTTTGGTTGTATGATGCCGAGCCCCGATGAAGCGAATATTGGTCGGGTGATTGGTTATCGCTTAGGTTGCGGTAAAAAGGTGCCGGGCTTTACCGTGCAACGCAACTGTGCCTCGGGCATGCAAGCTTTAGATGAAGGCTTAAAAGATATCGCTTTAGGCCGCCATGATATCGTGTTGGCCGGTGGTGTTGACGCGATGAGCCATGCTCCTCTTATTTACAATCGTCAAGCGACTAATTGGTTTGCTGAAATGGCCGCTTGTAAAACTGCGCCACAACGCATTGCCCACTTATTAAAATGGCGCCCACAAATGTTTTTTAATCCGGTGATTAGTTTACTGCGCGGATTAACCGATCCGATGGTGTGTTTGGGCATGGGACAAACTGCCGAGAAAGTCGCGCACCAATTTAACATTACCCGTCGCGAAATGGATGAATTTTCGGTAACCAGTCACCAACGTGTCGCAGCGGGAATGGATGCTGGCTATTTTAAAGAGGAAATCGCTGTAGCCTATGATAAAAATGGCAACGTTTACGAAACGGATGACGGCGTACGACGCGATTCCACGGTTGAAAAATTAGGTACACTCAAACCTTTTTTTGATAAAAAATTTGGGTTAGTGACAGCCGCGAACAGTTCGCAAATAACCGATGGTGCCGCTGCCTTAATTTTAGCCAGTGGCGATGCCGTAAAAAAATATAATCTCCCGGTGATGGGCCGCATTCTCGATGTGAATTGGGCAGGCTTAGATCCTTCCGTAATGGGCTTAGGACCCGTGCATGCCACCACGCCGATGTTGATGCGCAATAATTTAACCTTCGATGATATCGATTTTATGGAATTGAACGAAGCATTTGCGACGCAAGTATTGGGCTGTTTGAAAGCTTGGGAAAGCAAAGAATTTTGCGAAAAAGAATTTGGTTTAAGTGCAGCCTTTGGTTCATTTGATCGGGCGCGTTTAAATGTCGATGGCGGTGCCGTGGCCTTAGGTCACCCAGTCGGTGCCAGTGGGGCGCGGATTGTGATGCACTTGTTGCGCGTGTTGCGTCGTAACAATGCCAAATTAGGTGTGGCAACCATTTGTATCGGCGGTGGTTTAGGCGGTGCGATGTTGCTGGAGAATGTGGATCACGTAATTTAAAACAACGCTGTCATTCCCGCGCAAGCGGGAATCCAGTTTTAAAGATTGGTAAAAACCTTGGATTCCCAGCCTCTCTGCGTTCGGCTGAGAATGACAAGCCAGGGTGTTACAAAAAAATTAAAAGCTCAGAGGAAAAAACATGTCTGATTATAAACACTGGAAACTTGATACAGATGAAAATAAAATTTTATGGTTGACGATTGATCGTCAAGATTCCAAAGTCAATTCATTAAACGACGAAGTGTTAAGTGAATTCAACACGATTTTAGATCATATCCCCTCCCAAAAGCCTGCCGGTGTGGTAATTCGCTCCGCAAAAAAATCTGGCTTTATTGCGGGTGCTGATATCGAACAATTCGTGCAAATTAAAGATATCAATGAAGCGATTAGTCTGCTTCGTAAAGGGCAGAAAGTGTTTGATAAGCTTGAGCGTTTGCCAGTCAAAACGGTGGCGATGATCAAAGGTTTTTGCATGGGCGGTGGTACGGAATTGTCCCTGGCTTGTAAATATCGTGTCGCATTAGATGATGACAGCACCCGCATTGGTTTGCCGGAAGTGAAGTTAGGCATCCATCCCGGTTGGGGTGGTTCAGTGCGCTTACCGCGTTTAATTGGGGCTGTGAAAGCGATGTCGGTGATGTTGCCAGGCAGTGCCATTCGCGCGAAAGCAGCGCAACGCATGGGGATGGTCGACGCAGCCGTCCCTGAGCGACATTTAGAACGCGCAGCAGTGAGTTACATTTTAGGTAAAACGCCGCCCCGGCAATTGAGTTTTAGCGAAAAATTACCGAGTTTTCCGCTGGTACGCTCATTTGTTGTCAACATGTTGAATAAACAATTGCGGGCCAAAAAGGTCAATCCAACACATTATCCTGCGCCTTATGCCTTAGTGAAAAGTTGGGCTGCGGAAGCGAGTGGTGGTGAATCGGCCTATATTACTGAAGCGAATTCGGTTGGTGAATTATTAATTACCCCGACGTCACGTAATTTAGTGAAAGTATTTTTCTTACAAAATAAATTAAAAGAATTAGCTAAAGGTGTGAGCTTTGCGCCGAAACACGTGCACGTGATTGGTGCGGGCACCATGGGTGGCGACATCGCTGCGTGGTGTGCATTGAAAGGTTTCACCGTCACGCTGCAAGATCGTGAACCCAAATTTATTGCCCCTGCCATTAAACGCGCTTATAAATTATATGAAAAGCAATTGAAAGAATGGCGCCCCGTGCAAGAAGCGATGGATCGTTTAACACCGGATCCAGAAGGTTTAGGCGTGAAAAAGGCCGATCTCATCATTGAAGCAATTTATGAAAATCTAGAAGCGAAACAAAAATTATTTAAAGAGTTAGAAGAAAAAGCCAAACCTACCGCGGTATTAGCATCGAATACCTCAAGTATTCCGTTGGCTGAAATCAGCACGGTGATGAAAGATGCCTCACGTTTAGTGGGGATTCACTTTTTCAATCCAGTGGCAATGATGCCGCTGGTGGAAGTGGTGAAGAGTGCTAGTACCGATCCGGAAGTCGTAAAGCAAGCGATTAAATTTGTGAGCCTCATTAGCAAATCACCGATTCCGGTAAAAAGTAGCCCTGGCTTTTTAGTCAATCGCGTGTTGTTGGCTTATATGACTGAAGCGATGAGCATGCTGGATGAAGGCGTGTCAGGCCCAATGATCGATAAAGCGGCAACCGATTTTGGTATGCCGATGGGTCCGATTGAATTAGGTGATACAGTAGGCTTAGATATTTGTTTATCCGTAGTGAAAAATCTAACTGCTGCGTTTGGCGGCACTGTACCTACAACTTTAGTAACCTATGTTGAAAAAGGCGATCTCGGTAAAAAAACCGGCCGTGGTTTTTATGCCTTTGATAAAGCGGGCAAACCAATTAAAGCAGCGGTTAGCGGGACAGCACCTGCTGACTTACAAACGCGGATGTTTGGTCGCATGTTGAATGAATGTGTGGCGTGTTTGCGTGAAGGGGTGGTTGAAAATACCGAATTGCTCGATGCGGGCATGATTTTTGGTACTGGCTTTGCACCGTTCCGTGGTGGCCCGATTCAATACGCGCGCGATCGTGGTGTGCAAAATATTGTGCATGAATTGCAAGAGTTGGCGAGTCGGTATGGTGACAGGTTCAAACCAGATCAAGGCTGGGAAATGGTTAAATAGGATTGAGGATTGAGGGAAAAACCGTCGTCATTCCCGCGCAAGCGGGAATCCAGGCCCAATCATAAGAAGCCTGGATCCCGGATATCCCGCACTTAAATTTCTATAAGAAAATCAATTCGTTTAAATTAACTGAGTTACTTCTTACCAATTGATTTAAGTGCGGGATTTCGGGATGACGAAAATAAAAAATTTGAGTATTTATTATGGAAAAAAACGAAATTACAGTGAATGAGCCGCCTAGCCCTCAATCCTCAATCCTCGTTCCTCAATCCTCGAAAAAACCTACCTTAGTCGTGACCACCCGTCCCAACGACGCGAATCCTGACGGCGATATCTTTGGGGGTTGGTTACTCTCGCAAATTGATATCGCCGGGCAAATTGTGGCAACCAAACGCGCCAAAGGGAGTGTTGCAACGGTTGCCGTTAAAGACATGTTATTCTTACAACCCTTATTTGTGCAGGATGTGGTGAGTTTTTATTGTGAGCTTGCGAAGGTAGGTAAAACTTCAATTGCAGTGTCCGTTAAGGTTTATTCGGATCGTAAATTGGGTGAAGGCGAGAAGAATGTGCATGTGGCCGATGCAACATTTATTTATGTGGCGATTGAAAAGCCTGGTGTAAAACGAGAAGTACCCGCTGAGAGCCTTGGGTAAATCGCTGGAGGCAGCCTGGATATTTCATGTCTGAATCTATAAACTCACAATCAGCATTAGGTGCTCCTGTTTTAATTGTGATGCCACAAGCAGAAGATGCGTTTAGTGAAAATGGCGTGATTAAAGGCGGTTGGTTAATGTCACAAATTGACATCGCCGGAGCCATTGCCGCAAGTAACCATACTCAAGGGCGAATTGCCACTATTGCAGTACCTGATTTATGTTTTACTAAATCGGTTTTTGTTTGTGATGTATTAAAAATTTATGCAACAGTTGCTAAAATAGGCAAGTCATCTATTACCATGCAGCTGCATGTATTTGTGGATCGTGCTTTGGGATTAGGCGAGAAGCATGTTCCTGTTGCACAAGCTACGTTTGTGTATGTAGCGATTGAAAAGCCAGGCGTGAAGCGCTTGATTGAGAGTAGGTCGGCTTGTAGGGGCGGCGCTTGAGCCGCCCGCATTAACCGAAACGAACAAGCCGACACTAAACTGTGAGAAATATAAAATGTTGAGAATCTGTATAGCTTTACTAAGTCTGTTTTTAATCACCAACCTTTACGCAAGCAGTGCAACCACTACCAATAACCCACTTATGAAAAAACCTGCTGCCACCGCAAATATCACTTACGCCGATGTCAATAGACCGATTATGGTGACACAAAATGCGCCGCATTTTGTAATTAAATTGGCAGCTAATCCTACTACTGGCTATCAATGGTTTTACCTGCCGGAAAAAAGTGATGGCTTAGCAGTACCCGTCAAACAAGAATATATTGCCCCGGATGTTAAAATGCCGGGAGCCGGCGGTTTTAGTGTGTGGCATTTTGAAGTCGATCCGGCTGCTTTTAAAGTGCCGACTATCAGTCGTGTGACCTTGATTTACGCGCGCGGTTTTGAAATGGCCGAGCCGATTAAAATACTTGAGCTTAAAGTGATAACGCAATGAAGCAATTAACCGATGTGTTTCAACAACATGTGCAAGCTGAATTAGATGGCGATCTCGATACTACTATGGCCACCATGACGGATGCACCACATTTAGTCAATGTACCCACACTCATGGGTGGCGATGGTTTTGCAGGCGTCAAGAGTTTTTATAAAAATCATTTAGTGGGAAAATTTTTTCCGCCGGATGTCGAAATGATGAGTGTCGCGCGTCATGTAGGCTCGGATCATATCGTTGAAGAAGTGGTGATTAAATTTACCCACACAACGATGATCGATTGGATGTTACCGAATATCGCGCCGACCAATAAACCTGTTGAAGTTGCTGTGGCTGTGGTGGTTAAGTTTGATGGCGATAAAATAGCCTATGAACATATTTATTGGGATCAAGCTGCGGTACTGGTGCAACTTGGCTTACTTGATCCAAAACATCTACCAGTGCAAGGCGCTGAGAGCGCTCGTAAAATATTAACTTATAAGGAATAAAATCCTGTAAAAAATCCCCCTTAATCCCCCTTTTGCAAAGGGGGAAATCAGAATAATATATTTTTACAGGGTTTAAATTTAATAAGGAGATCCCCCCTTTGAAAAAGGGGGGGCAGGGGGGATTTAAAATATTCAAATCTGGAGCACCATATACCATGGCCGCAACACCCAAAACCATTTACTTAAAAGATTACCAAGCGCCGCATTATTTGGTAGAAACCATCGATTTAATTTTTGATCTGCACGAAGATTTCACCACGGTTAAAGCACAACTGCAGATCCGCGCCAACGGACATGATGGCAAAACCTTGCCGCTGATTTTAGATGGGCAAGAGTTAGAGTTAAGCTCTATCGCGCTCGATGGTCACGCATTAGAAAAAACCGATTATCAACTTGATAAAGAACATTTAACTATCCCGGCACCGGGTGCAAGTTTTGAATTAGCCACCGAGGTGCGCATCAAACCGCAACTCAATACGTCGCTAATGGGCTTATATAAATCCAGCGGAAATTTCTGTACGCAATGCGAAGCCGAAGGCTTTCGTAGGATCACTTATTTTATCGATCGACCTGATAATTTAGCAATCTTTACCGTCACCATTATTGGCGATAAAGATCGTTATCCGGTATTAATGTCAAATGGTAATTTTACAGATCGCGGTGATTTACCGGCTAATCGTATTTGGCGCAAATGGCACGATCCGTTTAAGAAAGCAGGTCATTTATTTGCTTTAGTGGCTGGTAATTTTGATATTTTACGCGATCATTTTGTGACGCAATCGGGTCGCAATGTCACTTTATCTTTATATCTTGAACATGGCAATTTAAACAAAGGCTATCACGCGATGAATGCGTTAAAGCAAGCCATGCGTTGGGATGAGCAAGTCTATGGTCGTGAATATGATCTGGATATTTTTATGACGGTTGCTGTGTCTGATTTTAACATGGGAGCGATGGAAAATAAGGGGCTCAATATTTTCAACAGCGCTGCCATTTTAGCCAGCCCCGAAACGGCCACGGATGCAGATTACGAACGCATCACCCGCGTGGTGGGACACGAATATTTTCACAATTGGTCAGGCAATCGCGTTGGTTGTCGCGATTGGTTTCAATTGAGTTTGAAAGAAGGCTTTACCGTTTTTCGCGATCAAAGTTTTACTGCTGACATGACTTCAGCTCCGGTAAAGCGCATTGAAGACGTTAAAATGTTGCGCACCTTGCAGTTTAATGAAGATGCAGGACCATTAGCGCATCCCGTACGGCCCGCTTCTTATATGGAAATCAATAATTTTTATACGCTAACGGTTTACGAAAAAGGTGCGGAACTTATTCATATGTTGCACACTTTATTGGGTGCGGAAGATTTTCGTACCGCCACCGATTTATATTTTTCGCGCTTTGATGGTAAAGTTGCTACGACTGATGATTTTGTTGATTGTATGCAAGAGGTAAGCAAAATCGATTTGCAACAGTTCCGTTTGTGGTATGACCAGGCCGGCACACCGGAATTAACCGTGCATGATAGCTACGATGCGGCGGCACAAGAATACACCTTAAGCATCAAGCAAATGACACCGCCGACACCGGGGCAAGCTGAGAAAAAACCCTTGCATATTCCTGTTGCGATGGGTTTGGTAAATGAGCAAGGTGGGGCTTGGGATCTGATTATTAATGGCACAGATCTTGGTAAAACGACGGTATTAAATGTACGGGAATTTGATAATACTTTTATTTTTTCCGGGATAAAAGAAAAGCCAGTACCCTCTCTATTGCGGGGTTTTTCGGCACCGGTGAAGTGTCATTATGATTACGATGAATTGCAATTAAAAGTGTTGCTCTTGTATGACACCGATCCTTTTACGCGTTGGGAAGCATCGCAAACATTGGCTCTGCGACAATTATTGCATTTGGTAGGTTGTTTGCAGGAACAAAAAGTTTTGTTCGTTGAGCCTGCCTATATTCTGATAGTTAAACGCTTATTATCGCACACAGAATTAGATCCGGCTTTCTTAGCTTTATTATTGATGTTACCGAGTGAAGCGTATTTAACGGAATTTGTCAATCCGATTGATCCGATTATTATCCATCAGGCGCGTGAAGTTTTGCGTTTGCAGTTAGCTGAACAATTACGCAGTGAATGGTTAATTTGCTATACTGAAAATCATGATGCGGGAGCTTATCAATATAATAATGTAGCCAGCGGCAAACGCATGCTAAAAAACGTAGCGCTAAGTTATTTATTGGCCCTGCCCGATGAAAGTTTGCAAACTATGGCTTACAATCAATATCAAGGCGCCAGCAATATGACCGATCGTTTTGCAGCTTTGAGTTTATTAGCGAATTCTCAAGCTGTACAGCGCGACAAAGCTTTAAGCAATTTTTATGAGCTATTTGAAAAAGATGCTTTAGTACTCGATAAATGGTTTGCGGTGCAAGCAACGAGCATGTTGCCCAACACGTTTAAAAATGTGCAACGCTTAACGAAACACAAGGCATTTAATATTAAAAACCCGAACAAAGTGCGGGCTCTGATTGGTAATTTTAGTAAAAATAATCCCTTGCATTTTCATGCCTTAAATGGCAGTGGTTACGAATTTTTAGCCGACTATGTGTTGCAATTAGATGCTTTAAATCCACAAATTGCTTCGCGCCTGGTTGAGCCCTTAACTCATTGGCGGCGTTATAAACTCGAACATGCGCAACTGATGAAAGCGCAGCTGGAGCGCATCATGCTAACCAAGCTTTCGAAAGATACGTATGAAGTAGTGTCGAAGGCGTTGGTTTAATTACTACATGTAGGTCGGCTTACGCGAAGCGCAGCGTAGCAAGCCGACATTATTTTAAAACTGAATGCTTACTTTCGTGAGGATGAGCTTTGATTGTTTGTCGGCTTGGTCGTTTCGCTTGCAGCGAAACTCTCGTAAGCCGACCTACGATAATTGCTGAAAACCACCTTACATAATTCCCTTTTCCCGTAACAATTTTTTAATCGCGGGCAATTCTGCTGCAGTCGCTTGTTCACCAGCTAAAATCATCGCCGGGCGAGCACTGAAATCGAAGGTCCCAGTCATACCGACTTGTGGCTGAATTAAAATATCAGCTTGCTCCGCTTGATACAGCGAATAATTTTTGGCACGCAAAATACTATATCGCCCGGCAATATCGAACATGGTTTTGCCAGTAATATCGGTTGGTGGTGTTCTTTCCACATCGACCGCAATAATGACTTTTGGATGATAACGTTCAGCAATTTCTACTGGAACAACTTCACTGGCGCCACCATCAGCTAAGGTATAGCCATATAATTTTACCGGTCTGAAAACAGGTGGGATGGCAGAGGAAGCATTAATAGCCGGTGCAATGGGGCCACTGCTCAGTGCGACAGCATTACCATTAGATAAATCCGTTGCGACCACCACCAATTTAATTTTTAATTGATCAAACTCTTTGGCTTGCACATTTTTCAAAATAAATTTTTGCAAAGTGTAGCCATTATCAAATCCACCTTCTTGACTAAATACGCTGGCATCTATCATATCGCTGCGTTTTAATTTCATGAAGCGTTCATTTAACTCATCGGCATTGGGATCATCGGCATATAATACGCCAACGATGCTGCCAGAACTGGTGCCGACAATTAAATCAATCGGGATATGATTTTCTTCTAATACTTTAATGACACCCAAATGTGCAGCGCCGCGCATCCCACCACCGCCTAAAACCAACGCAACGCGAGGTTGTTGCTGCGGGATTACGTCTGGTGGCATGTGAGCAGGAACAGTAATATCTGGTGCTTTTGGCACGCAGGCGGTGAGAAGTAAGGTGAAAGAAATTAAGGCAATAAAGTGTGTGATAAATCTTGAAAAAGAATTTGTCGTCATTCCCGCGTAGGCGGGGATCCAGTTTTTGAAATTTGTGATTGGTTTTTTATCTGGATCCCCGCTTTCGCGGGGATGACAAAGGAGAAGCTTTGTTAACATAAAAACTCAGTCAACTCCTTAACCGTTGGAAAAATAAACTCTGCTCCCCATTCTTCAGGCTTCACGCCATCTTCTGGAATGTATCCATACGTTACCACGGCAGCGGGCATCCCAGCCGCATGTGCGGCAGCAACATCATGTTCAGCATCACCAATGTAAATAGTATCTTGCGGCTTGCAACCGATTTTTTTGCAAGCGTAGAGCATGGGTTCAGGATGCGGTTTTTTATGCGCGGTAGTATCAGAGCAAACGATAGTACCAGCACGGTCGAGCAAATTAACAGATTTTAAAATGGTTTTGGTAAGACTCGTGATTTTGTTAGTGACAATGCCCCATTTAACATTCTGTGTTTCTAATTGATCAAGTAAATCAATCGTGCCTGGGAAAAATTCTGAATGATCTAAAATGTAGCGCTCATAGGCTTTAAAAAATTCTTGCCGATAGCTTTCATAATTTTCATCGCCGACGGTTTTATTAATGGCGAGTTTTAAGAGAACAGGGCTGCCGAGTGAAACGATCGGGCGTACAGCTTCATAGCTAAGCGGCGGTAAATCACGCACTTTACGCAAATGATTGAGTGCATGCGTGATGTCCATAGCGCTGTCGAGCAAAGTGCCATCGAGATCAAAGAGGACGTGAGTATATTTGGTAGCTGACATAGGCGCGGATTATAACGTATTTTTGTAGGGGCGACTCGTGAGTCGCCCGTGGGCCGTTCGCGAACGGCCCCTACAATATGTTGTTCTTAACTTTTTTACAATGCACAATATAGTTCACCTTCACATCGCTTGATAAAAAGAAATGTTTAGTTAAGGGATTATATTCGATGCCACTGATAGCTTTAATTTCTAAACCATTGGCGCGTACCCACGTGTCGAGTTCAGAAGGGCGAATAAATTTGCCATAATCATGCGTACCGCGCGGTACTAATTTTAATAAATATTCAGCGCCAAGAATTGCCATTAAATACGATTTAGGATGGCGATTAAGCGTAGAAAAAAATACATCGCCATTGGGTTTGACGAGATCGCTACAGGCTTTTACAATCGCAGCCGGATCCGGTACGTGTTCTAATAATTCTAAGCAGGTGATGACATCGAATGTTTGCGGATGTTTGGTGGCCAGGTCTTCGGCGCTTAAAAATTGATAATCAATTTTTAATTTGCTTTCCAACAAATGTAGCTTGGCGGTTTGCAAAGAATCTTCGCTTAAATCGATACCCGTGACACTCGCCCCTTCGGCAGCGAGAGCTTCACTCAAAATGCCACCACCACAGGCCACATCTAAGGCTTTTTTCTCCACTAAACCATTGGCACGTTCGCGAATAAATTGCAGACGCAGAGGATTCATGCGATGCAACATGCCAAAATCGCCATTCGTGTCCCACCAGGTAGCAGCGATAGCATCAAATTTAGCAATTTCTTGTGCGTCATAGTTAGGCATTGCTAGATTATAAGATAAATAAAGGGTAGAATTCAGGAAATTTTTCTAGTATTGATGGCTGATGCATATCATAAAGGCAACTGGAAGCAGCGTTCAGCGCGTGAACCTACCAGATTATGACTGATACTAAAAAAAATGGCAAAGTAAAAATGGCAACTTAGGACTTGTAAAAGGCCCTAAAATAACAGAAGAATAAAAGTGGCTTATCGTCCATATCCTGAATATTTCGACTTTCAAGATTCTGATCTTAATTTTCGTTACCCGTACAACTATACTGTTCTATCTCAACGATTCAAAACGGCTGTTGACGAAGCCTTGTTTCCTTATATTGTAGCCAATCTTCGCGCCGAGGGTGTTAGGCATACACAACCAAGATTAGCCGAGATCTTTAGGATATTATTAAACATTTTGAATACCCCCTTCACTGTATTTCTGGCGCTAAGTGCTTTTTTATCAAGTGAGAATCACGAGCTTCTTTGTCTTCATGAGCATGTTTATTTTGCCCTGCGTAAGGCATTTCAAGGATATCAGGACTACTATACAGGCAATCATGAAATGGACAAGTTGATAACAGGGATGCGGGCGTGTGGTATGAATAGTTCGTCAATTTTGCCAGCTGGCCCTTCGATGTTGCGCACTCCCCAAGAAAGGTGGGTAAGTTATTTTGACAGACATTTAAAGAGAATACTTGAAATGCGGTACCACGTATTATTACATCAAGCAGCACGGCAAACATCTATTCCAGTAAATTACACGTTCGTAGAGGTTGAGAAATGCATTTATGAAAAAGAGGGCCTTCTGTCAAAAATAAGGACAGTATTGGAAGGTAGCATCAGACAAGAGAATAGGGTGTATGAAGGCGAGCACGCACTTGATAGGGTTACCCAAAGTATCCGGCAGAAAAATACTCAGTTTGCTCAAGATCCTAAACGTGATCTTACGTCTGAAAAACCTCAAATAGTCCAAACTTCAAATATAGAAAATATCATCTGTATTTATCATCTTTTGGATAAAGATTTAGCGCACCTTTTCAACATGAGTAGTGTTCTTTGGTTGCATAACATCGCGGGAGAACTCTACAAGTATTCACCAGATCAACTTCAGGCTGAACTTGCTAAATACAAAACTTAGCTCGCGCGCAATCGGGCCCTCTGAATCTAATCTATATTTAAAAAACTGCGTAGTCTTTGCGTGAACATACCAAATTATTCGCTTAAAATTTAACTCATAGTCTTTTGCTTTTAGCAAGCAAAACAAGTAGAAAATTCCCGCTTTTTTCCGTGTTTTTCGCTAGCTAAATTTCGCTGTTTTTGGTACAATTTTAAGGTTAAATTGACCCTCAGGAACACCTTAAAACATGTCCGAATTTGCTAAAGAACTCAGTACCATCAGCATCGAAAGTGAACTCAAACAATCCTACTTAGATTACGCCATGAGCGTCATCGTTGGCCGCGCTTTGCCAGACGTGCGCGATGGTTTAAAACCGGTGCATCGGCGCGTGCTTTATGCGATGCATGAGCTCAGCAACGATTGGAACAAGCCTTACAAAAAATCCGCGCGTATCGTCGGCGATGTAATCGGTAAATACCATCCGCATGGTGACACAGCTGTGTACGACACAATTGTTCGTATGGCGCAGCCTTTTACCTTGCGTTATATGTTGGTCGATGGGCAAGGTAACTTCGGTTCGGTCGATGGCGATAATCCTGCCGCGATGCGTTACACCGAAATTCGCATGTCGCGTTTGGCGCATGCACTGCTGGAAGATCTCGATAAAGAAACCGTCGATTTCGTTCCTAACTATGATGAAACTGAATTTGCACCGTTTGTTTTACCGACGCGCATTCCCAATTTATTGATCAACGGTTCCTCCGGTATTGCCGTTGGTATGGCAACCAATATTCCGCCGCACAATTTAACCGAAGTGGTGAGTGCTTGTATCGCTTTATTGGATGAACCCAATCTCAGCATCGACGATTTAATTCAATTAGTGCCGGGCCCGGATTTTCCCACCGCCGGTATTATCAATGGCCGCGCGGGGATTATTGAAGCCTATCGCACCGGCAGAGGTCGCGCGATTATGCGCGCGCGTTATGAAGTGGAAACCGATGCCAGCAATGGCAAACAAACCATCGTCGTAACGGAATTGCCTTATCAAGTTAACAAAGCCAAATTATTAGAACGCATTGGTGAATTAGTAAAAGAAAAATTAGTTGATGGCATCACCGCGATGCGTGATGAATCCGATAAAGACGGCATGCGCATGGTGATGGAATTGCGGCGCGGCGAATTGCCGGAAATTGTGATGAACAATTTATACGCGCAAACGGTGCTGCAAACCTCCTTCCCGATCAACATGGTCGCCATCGTTGATAAGCAACCGCGCACTTTAAACTTAAAAAATATTTTAGAAGAATTTCTTAAACATCGCCGCGAAGTAGTGACGCGTCGCACGATTTTTGAATTGCGCAAAGCCAGAAACCGTGCGCATATTTTAGAAGGCTTAGGGATTGCGCTCGCTAATATCGATGCGGTAATCGCTTTGATTAAAGCGGCAAAAACGCCAGCGGAAGCCAAAGAAAAATTATTAGGCTTAGGTTGGCAGCCCGGCATCGTCGCCACTTTATTAGCAAAAGCTGGCAGTGATGTGTGTCGACCACAAGATTTAGAACCGCAATATGGATTTGCTGATGAAGCGTATCATTTGTCACCCAATCAAGCCCAAGCGATTTTAGAATTGCGTTTGCACCGTTTAACCGGTTTAGAGCAAGAAAGTATTTTGCAAGAATATCAAACTGTGATCGATCAAATCGGCGAATTACTTTCGATTCTCGCTAGCGATGAAAAATTAAAAGCGGTCATCAAACAAGAATTGATTGACGTGAAAGAACAATTTGGTGATGCGCGTCGTAGCGAAATTATGGCGAGCCAGGAAGATTTAACCACCGCTGATTTAATTACGCCGGAAGATGTGGTGGTCACTTTATCACACGAAGGGTATGCGAAATATCAATCGCTGGAAACCTATCAAGCGCAACGCCGCGGTGGACGCGGTAAAGCAGCCACTACCATGAAAGAAGAAGATTTCATCGAACGTTTATTAGTGGCTAACACGCACGATACTTTGTTGTGTTTCTCCAGCACGGGTCAAGTGTATTGGTTACGCACCTATCAATTGCCACAAGCGGGTCGCACTTCACGCGGTAAACCGATGGTGAATTTGTTGCCGCTCGCAGCCGGTGAAAAAATCAATGCAATTTTACCGGTAAAAGAGTTTGTGACCGATAAATTTATATTTATGGCAACCTCGTTGGGTACGGTGAAAAAAGTACCTTTAGAACAATTTTCACGGCGACGTACCAGTGGTATCCGCGCGATTGAATTGCGTGACAATGACTATTTAGTCGGTGCGGCTTTAACCGATGGCTGTTGTGATGTCATGTTATTCTCAGACACGGGCAAAGTGATTCGCTTCCACGAAAGCGATGTGCGCGCGACAGGTCGCATGGCCGCTGGTGTGCGTGGTATCCGCTTGAATGCGAATCAACAAATGATTGCGCTGCAAATCGTACAGAAAGAAGGCACTATTTTAACGGCTACCGAGCAGGGCTATGGTAAGCGTACAAATATTGATGAATATCGTTTAACCGGCCGTGGTGGACAAGGAGTTATTTCAATTCAAGTGTCGGAACGCAATGGCAAAGTAGTGGCTGCTACACAAGTGCTCGATACCGATGATGTGATTTTAATTACCGATAAAGGCACTTTAGTTCGCACTCCCGTGAATCAAATTTCCTTAGTAGGCCGCAACACGCAAGGTGTACGACTCATCAAACTGTCCGAAGGCGAATTGCTGCAAGGTTTGCAACGCGTTGAAGAAATTGAAGCGGTACTTAACGATGCGTGCTGTGCGCATGAAGAGGATATACCACCCACGATGTAGGTCGGTTTACGCGAAATCCCGCACTTAAATTGCTATAAGAAGATTGAGAAATAATAGCGGTTGTTTACTTTTTCTTACAGAGGATTTAAGTGCGGGATGGAGCAAGCCGACATTTTTAAAATGCTTTTGTAGGGCATCCCGCTCCTAAACTACTATAAGCAACAGCAGTAAACGTCATTGCTTCCGCAGCACCTCACTTAAATATATTTTAACCGATGTCCGTATTGAAAATTGCTCGCATCCGAATCATTGTTATATGCTGTCGAGTGAAACCTGTTAGCTATCAGGACGGAATTTTTCTACCGTTCCTAGTTGAGGCAGCCAAGGTGAGGGGGGTGGTGAATTAGAGGCCTGTGAAGACGATGCACGAAAAATGGGTCGCGTACCAAGCTGAGGTGCGCTGCGCCTAGCAGAAGGAACTGATTGTCGCGGCCAGGGGAGGAAAGGTTCAAAGGGTAAAAATGGTAAGCTCTTCGTCAAAACTTTTTGAGGCAGGGGCGGGTGAGGTCTAGTATTAGGAAAGACAAGTGCTGCCATCGTCTGATAAAAATAAGTTGGTAAATGTACGGACTGCCATTGCCCCTGCAAAGAAAGGAGTGGCAGTTCTTGAGCATTTGGAAAAAGAATTTTAATTTTTGCTTGCTCAAAATGAGGGTCGTTGGGAAATAAAATGAGCTCGATATACATACTTGCTTTGGGATTTATAGGGATAGAAGTTGGCGGATCAGTTGAATAGTTTATTATTGTAGAAATTTCGTAACCTTGTGTTATAGTCACGCTATGCATCACTTCTTCCACTTCCGTAACAACCATAACAAAGGGTAAAGAGTTGCCCTGATGTATGCAACCTACGCTCTGCAAAAATTCTTCATCAGTACGTTTTATCAGTTTAGATATGGTCTTCTGGAATATCCCAAACATCCCATTATGACTCAGGCCTGTACAAGCAAATTCCTGCAGCTCTGGAGAAGAAATAAATCTTTCAATAAGTTTGCTATATTTTGCCCTTGCGGCCTCAAGGGGAATGGGCGAAAAATCTCCCCGATATTCAAAAGTATCTTCTTCAATTAACGTGCCAGAGATTGTTTTTTTAATAATCAATTTGTCCCGCCCAACGTCTATGAGTGTATCCTGAAACAATCGCTCCTTCTTGGCAGCTTCAGTTTCAACAATTGATGGATTTTCATCAGCATTGTCAGGAGATGTTAGCCAAAAGCGCAACTGATTCTCTATGGGTATAAAATAAGCGTAATTTTCGCTTGCCCGATAATAAAAATAATAAAAATAATTTCTCTCGCCCTGCAGGGAAAAATAAACGTCAGCTACCAGATGATTATTTATTTTTACCAGCCTATTATTCCATATTGTTTCTTCAATATAAAAAACTACTACAGGTCTGTCTGCAGCTGTTTCGCAGGGAAGTGTGATCGTTACGCTGATGAGGTTGACAGTGAAATCTTTGTATTGTGTTTCAATACGACTGGTTTCGTAAATCAGCTGGTCACGCCATTGTGGAAAGTAATAATTTAAACTATTTTCTATATAGCTTATGACGCGGCTATTGCTATTAGGGCGTTGTTTTAAATAAGCTTCAATTCTGGTATTGATGTTTCTTCTGATATCATCGCTGCATCGATAATAAGTAACAAGATTCTCTATAGCAGACCGCAACCCAAGATCCATCCATTGAAAATACAACAAGGCATATCTCTGAGAAAGGATTTTGTGAAAGTTGATAAATTGTTGAGGCTCAGGAAAAATTTTTTTCCTCTCAACTACACAACATTCAAAAATAATATCTTGTTTAATTTGAAAAATAATCAGCTTTCTTTCTTGCAATTCGTTAATAAAGTATTGGATAGCAGGCAATAGAAATAAGGCATAAATAGCTGCCGCTAAACTTTTATAAGCTGCTTGTATTGGAGATAGTTGGAGATAAGGTCGTACCAATTTTTCCATTTCTTGTATGGTAAGAAGGTATTTATTATGCGTGGGGAGTGAATTTTCTGCCTTTGCCTCGGCTTGGAACCGTACAGAAGGGGCTAGCATATCTTTCAGAAGGGTAGCAATTTTTTGATAGAGTAATATCCCGGAGGAAATGGGTGGAAGGAGGAAAGATTTGCTTTGGGGGTCTAAGCAAGAAAAATAGAGAAATCTCATAAATTTTTTTAATATACTTTCTTCCTCGCTTGTTTCCCGCGACGGGGATGGTATAGGGGATGTAATAATATTATTTACCAGGACTTCTAAAAGTTTTTTCGCTGCCAACTTTATTTTGTAAGGCCCACAATAATTATCCCGAATGACGATTGGCCGCAAGAGCGGGAAGGGATGTGTGCGATAAATTTCTGCTTTTGCTTGTTGTAAAAAATCAGATACTGCTTGCTTATCAGCGTTTTCTAAATGTTTTCCGTGTTCCCTACAAATAAGCTCTAGATTAATTAACTGCGTGGCAAGTAGTTCAGGATTCCAGCCAATCGCTTGATTAATTTGACAAATAGACGAAGCTTGAAGCATAAATTTCAAATAGTTCCGTAGAAAAATTTATACTAAATGTTTATCAGTGCCTTGTCTAGAATTAAATTTCATTTAACAACTAGGGTCTGTTTACAATTACAAAGCCGTCGCGAAAATGCAGATGATTGAGCGCTAATGTAGCCAAATTTGAGGAAATATAGTTATTCTATACGACGATTAATTTGCCTGGAGCAAATTAACCCGCGCTTTAGCGCGACCCCAAAGGGGTGGAGCACATGGATGTGCGGAATAAAATTTGGGTAAATTAGAGCCAATCACGCTGCATTTGCAGCAGGGTTTGTAATTGTAAACAGACCCTATACTTTTTACAGTTATAAATTTTGGTTTCTGGCCCACCATGCTTGCTTATAAGCGCACCATGTATGGCTGCACCAAGTATCGAACGGTTTTTTACCCTTTCACAACCGCACCACCATTCGGATGCAACACTTGCCCGGTAATGTAAGAAGAATCAGCAATAGAACTGAGTGATGACTTAAATCAATTTGGAAAAATAAAAACCCCGCCATTATTAGGCGGGGTTGTTGTTAGTGTTCTTGCTCTTGTTCTTTACTTTTGGCATGGCGAGCAAGGGCAGCCTTGCGTGCGGACTCCGATTTTTGTTCTGGGGTCATTCTTTCATTACGCACTTGAGCGCCTTTACGACCAGCTTCACTTTTGGTAACCATAATGTTCTCCTCTATAATAAACTAACTGGATGTTAGCGGGGAGAATGATAGATTATGTGTTAGAAGCGTTTCTTGATTAGAATCAAAAAATTTTTACTTTTTTCGGTAGTGATCAAGCGAAACGACTTTTTTATCGGCTTCCGCTTGTTTTTGATAGCGAATATGTCGTTGCATCATTTTGAAAACATTTTCCAAGGTGGCGAAGGTAGTTTCGTCAAATAAGGCAGGATAATCTCGCAAAAGACGGGTTAACTGACGAATGTCATTGCTTTGATGCGCGCGAACTTTGGCAATAAAGAGCGCTTTTACTTCATCAAACGGTAAGCCATCAAAGGGAGTGGCAGGAATTTTGTCAGTCGCTTTTTCAGAAGGAGACTCTTCACTCGTCGCAATATCAGGTGTTGAGAGTAATAAGTCTTTACAAAATCGTTTCAATTGACTAGCGGGAACCGTAGCGTTTTCAAATAATAAAGTATCGTTTTGTAAACGCGGGAAAACGATGGTGATCTGATCACCGACAATTTTTTCAATACGACAGACATGATAAGTAGCATGGTAAGCTAAATCAGCTACTTTTAATTGAGTATCATCCATTGGAACTCCTACGCTAATAACACATTGTAGCATAGGAGGAGGCAAAAAAAGTAGCTTCGCTTACCATTTCTTTAACGATAAATTCAACTGGGTTTAAGATACCACAGTTCATCAAGCTCATTACCCAAAGAAAAAAGATAACGCAAAATTTTAATGTATAACTCTAAGCTTCCAAACATAACGAGCACGATGAGAATACTGGCTAAAATATAAAGTAACATGATGTTGTCCTCCCAAAATGATGACAGTCCGATTATTGAGAATCGCTTTGTGGACTTATTTGACTTTCGTCAATGAAAAGCTGCTTTTTTCACTATTTGCATTCAAATCCATTTAGTACTAAAATAGTCTTATATCAAGTATACCCAGCAATTTAGGAACATCCATGCTATTAAATATCCAAGATTTGCACGCCAGTGTTGATGACAAAGCTATTTTGACCGGCTTAAATTTAACAATCAAAGCAGGTGAAGTGCATGCCATTATGGGCCGCAATGGTTCGGGTAAATCGACGCTGGCCAATGTGTTAGCGGGGCGCGAAGGGTATCGCGTCACAGCAGGCAGCGTCGAATTTAATGAGCAAGATTTATTGACGATGGCGCCAGAAGTGCGAGCCCGCGAAGGTTTATTTTTAGGCTTTCAATATCCGGTTGAAATTCCTGGCGTGAGCAATGTGTATTT
>Ga0206831_1002_pt1 | contig 24927 bp, 19 predicted proteins | sample Alteio_BWOrgCont_73_FD_152876 | JGI IMG/M metagenome (GOLD analysis project Ga0206831, IMG submission 152876) | Enriched cells from forest soil in Barre Woods Harvard Forest LTER site, Petersham, Massachusetts, United States -... | ecosystem: Environmental > Terrestrial > Soil > Temperate forest >...
TGATGAACGCCTCGCGGGGCTATCAGGCTAACGTTGCGGCCATATCGGCGGTTAAGGATATGATCCAACGCTCGCTCGACATTCTCAAGTAAAACGGAACTCTTGCACATGCCTTCCATATCGCCGTTTGAAGCGATTAAAAACATTCCCCTGCCGGAGGCCATCGCTCCTTCCACGAGCGGGGCTACGGGATCCGACGCCTTCAGCTCTATTCTTCAGCAGTCCGTTCGGAATGTCTCGCAATTACAGGGTGACGCAGAGGCGTCCATCAACCAGTTCATCTCCGGAGAGCAGGAGGATCCCCACACCACAATGCTGGCGGTGCAGCGGGCCAGCCTGTCCTTCGACATGTTCGTTCAGGTCCGCAACAAGGTGGTGCAGGCATATCAGGAAGTCATGAAGATGCCTGAGTAGTTTTCGGATAGAACGGGAGAACTGGTTTGGATCAATTGCAAAAAGTCTGGAGTTCGATGTCGGCCTTCCAACGGATCACCATTTTGGTGGTCGTGCTGGCCGCGGGAGGCGCATTCCTGGCGATCTCAAGCTGGCGCCATGACTCGAATTTCAGGGCTCTGTATCGTGGCATGGCCAGCGAAGATGCGGCGCAGGCCGTGCAGAAACTCAAGGAAGGTAATGTCGAATACCGGCTTGAGGACGACGGCAATACGATCATGGTCCCTACCGACAAAGCTTCGGAAGCGCGCCTCCTGCTGGCTCGCGAAGGGCTTCCGAAATCGGGACGCATTGGGTTTGAGCTCTTCGATAAAACGAATTTCGCCACCACTGACTTCGCTGAGCAAGTGAACTACCGGCGCGCGCTCGAAGGCGAACTGGAACGGACCATCGCGTCCCTGGCGGAAATCGAAAAGGCGCGTGTGCACCTTACCTTCCCGAAAGATTCCGTATTTGTCGAATCGCGCCAGCCCGCCAAGGCCAGCGTGCTGTTGAATCTGCGGCGCGCGGCGTCTCTGGCCCCGGAAAATGTGGCCGCCATCGCGCATCTGGTTGCCAGCGCGGTCGAGGGTTTATCGCCACAGCAAGTAACTATTGTGGACTCGCACGGCGATCTGCTCAACAAGCCTCGCAGCGCGGACGCGTTGGGCTCGGCTTCCGACAGCCAGTTCGAGTATCAAGTCAATATCGAGCATGAGCTGGCAAAAAAACTCAATGAGACGCTGGATCCAATACTGGGCGCCGGGAATTACCGGACTGGCGTTTCAGTGGAGTGCGACTTTTCGGGCGTGGACGAAAGTGAAGAGGTGCTGGATCCCACCAAGTCCGCCATTGTCTCATCGCAGCGCACCGACGAATCCTCTACAGGCCGTCTGAATGCGGGAATTCCAGGAGTAGCGGCAAATCTTCCGGACCCTCCGGCCGGGGCCGCGCCCGCCGGCGCAGCTGCCGCTGGCGCAACTGCCGCCGCCGCGCCCACGCCTACCGCCAGCGGAACAACTCACCGCACAGAGAACACCAATTACCAAACCAGCCGGTTGGTACGCCACGTGGAACATCCGCGCGGAGAAGTGAAGCGAGTCACCATCGCCGTGCTGTTGGATCAGGAGATGAAGTGGGAGAAGAAGGGCGCCACGTATAGCCGGACGTTTATCGCGCCGCCCCCGGAAAAGATCACCGTGATTAAGGACCTGGTGACCAACGTCGCGGGGATCAATGCAGCGCGAGGCGATCAGCTGACTGTCGAAACGCTGCCCTTCGATGGATCCATCCGAGAGGATCGGCCGGATGCGCCCGGTGCGCAGAACGGTTCACCCGCCGGCCACGATAAAGCGCTGTGGTACCAGAAGCTGGATCCCAAAGTCATCGCGGGAGGCGCGGCAGGCGCAGTCCTCATCATCGGCACCGGTATTTGGTTCGCGGCGCGCGGCCGCCGGCAACGTTTCGACGTAACTGAAACAGTGGCTGCCCTGCCTCCAGCCGCTCCGCGCCACCTCGCTACCGAAAGTGTCGCGGCGACGGAGGACGAGTTATCTGAGGAACAAAGGCTAATCGACTCGCTCAAGGCTCCGATGCTCTCGGCTTCGAAAGGCGAGGCTCTGACCAAGTACCTGCGGCAGGAAGTTCGGAAAGATCCGGCAACTTCTACCCAGCTCCTGCGAACCTGGCTTATGGACGAAGAGGGTTAGGATCATGGCTGCGCGCGGAATTATCAAACAGCCGAATTCTTTCCGGACTTTTGACTGGAACTCGGGCGCCACGCGAGAAATGCCGGCCGCCGCGGCTCAGCCGGCTCCCCCGGTACATACGCGGCAGCACGACGACGAGCAGCTCCGCCAAGCTGTACAGAGAGCGTACCTGGAGGGAGAAGCCGCTGCACGCGCCGCGCTCGAAGAGCCGGCCAGAATCGCCAGCGCGGAACTTACGAGCGCCGTCGCCGGACTTGCCGAAATGCGAGCGGCCATGTACAAGGAAGCGCAGGCCGATCTGCTGCGGCTGTCCGTGGCAATCGCCCGTCGAATCGTTCATCGTGAACTGCTGGTGTCCCCGGACATTCTCGAAAGCATCGTCTCGGTGGTGCTCGAGAAGCTCGACCGTCAGGAAGTACATCGGGTGCGGGTGCATCCGGCCATGGCAGTGCGCCTGGATCAGGACTTGAAGAATCTGCCGCACCAGCGCGCGATTCAGGTTGCGCCCGATGCCACGCTTACCCCGGGCGACTGCATCATCGAAACCGGACGCGGCAACGTCGACGCCGGAATCGATTCTCAGCTCGCCGAAATTGAACGCGGCCTCGCGGACCGATTGGGAGCATGAACCCTCCCTCGGATAAATCTCCGTTGGCTGGTTTGGAGCGCGCCCTCGGCGGTATCGATCCTCTGCGCCGCACCGGAGTAGTCACCGAAGTCACTGGCCTGATCGTGCAATCCACGGGACCTCTCGCGGCCGTCGGTGAAGTGTGCGAAATCGAATCGTCAAATAATCGCCGCATTCTGGTGCAGGTGGTCGGCTTCCGCGATGGCGAGCTGCTCTCGATGCCGTTGGAGGAAACCGATGGGCTGGTAGCGGGCAGTTCGATTGTGGCGCGCGCCGGAGAATCGAGCCTGCGGGTTGGGCCGGGGTTGCTGGGTCGCGTTTTGGACGGCTACGGGCGGCCGATCGACGGCCAGCCCCCCATTGACTCGGCCGTTCATTATCCACTGCAGGCGCCCCCGCCGAATCCGATGGATCGCCGTCACATCACCGAGCGTCTGGTGACGGGCGTGCGCGCCATCGATGGCATGCTGCCGATTGGCAAAGGTCAGCGCGTGGGAATTTTTGGCGGCAGCGGCGTTGGCAAAAGCGTTCTGCTGGGTAGTCTGGCGAAACACAACTCCGCGGATGTGACGGTGGTCGGACTCATCGGCGAGCGAAATCGCGAAGTGCTTGAGTTTATCGATCACGAGCTTGGCCCCGAAGGCTTGAAGCGATCGGTGGTTGTTGTAGCGACATCGGACCGTCCCGCCCCATTGCGCGTGCGTGCCGCGCTCACGTGCACAGCGATCGCGGAATATTTTCGCGATCAGGGACTGGACGTTCTGCTCATCATGGACTCGGTCACGCGTCTGGCGATGGCGCAGCGCGAAATTGGACTCGCCGCTGGTGAGCCTCCCAGCCAGAAGGGCTACACCCCGTCGGTGTTCGGCCTGCTTCCCAAAGTCTTCGAGCGCGCCGGCAACTTTCAGCCAGGTTCCATCACCGCCCTCTATACCGTGCTGGTCGAAGGCGACGATTTTAACGAACCAATTTCGGATGCGGTACGTTCGATTCTCGACGGACACATCATTTTGTCGCGCAAGCTCGCCGAAAAGGGGCATTATCCCGCCATCGATCTGCTTCAATCCGTTAGCAGGCTGACGTCGAAGATCTCGACACCGGAGGAACAGGCTCAGGCGAACAAGGTGCGTGAAGCGATGGCCCTCTATCGCAATTCTGAAGATCTAATCCAGCTGGGCGCTTATGTGGCAGGCTCGAATCCGAAGCTTGATAACAGCCTACGCTGCATTTCGTCCATTGATCAGTTCCTGCGTCAGGAGCCGCATTACAAGGCATCCCACGCCGAAACCACGGCGCAGATTGCCAGCGTCGCGCAGACGTTGACAACCGGGGCAATCGCCGATCGGAAGTAATCAAGACTGCGTGTAGCGATGTGAGTTATTCGCGGCTCGCCATCACTGGTGTGCGGCGTGGTGTGGTGAGCCCGCCAGGCCACCAGTTCCAATCGCCCGCAATACGAAGAAGTGCAGGCCCGATCACAATGCGAACCAGTGTCGCGTCAATAAACACGGCTACCGCCAGCGTAAATCCGATCATCTTCACCACCAGGAAGCTTCCGAACGTGAATGCCGCGAACACTACAATCATGATCGCGGCGGCGCTCGTAATCAGGCCCGCGGTTCTTGCCATCCCCTCCGGGATCGCCTCCAATTCACTCAGCCCGCTCCTCCTCGCTTCCAGGACTCGAGCGACCAGAAACACCTCGTAATCCATGCTCAATCCGAAGACGATGGCAAAGGCGACGATAGGCACAATCGGGAACACGCTGCCCGTTCCCGCGGGCACGCCCAGGATCTTACTTCCGTGTCCTTCCTGAAAGACTAAAACCAATGCTCCGAAGGAGGCCGCAACCGAGAGCAAGTTCAGAGCGATGGCTTTCACGGCGGCGATGAGCGATCGGAACCCGCATAGAAGCGCCACTAGCGTACCAACCACCACCAGCACCATTACCGAAACAAACCGGTCCTCAACAATCGACTGATAATCGGCATTCAGCGCCGGGATGCCTCCCACCAGTAGCGTGGCGTCAGGTATTCCCGTGAGAGCCGCCGCGCCGGTCTTCCGCAGTTCTCGCACCCAGTTGACCTGATCTCGCAGGGAAACGGAAGGCGCGGGTAACACCTCCAGTAGCGCGGCCCGCCCATCGCGGCTGAGAAACGTTCGACGCGTCTCACGCGAGAGGTTGTTGAGGGAAGACCGGTTGCCGTCCGCCATCGTCGTGAGAGAAAGCACTCGGTCGGCACGAGGGTCGCTCGCAAGCCGTTTGGTGAAACGATCCAGTGTGTTCCACCCCGAGTCCGTTTGCGCCATGGAATCCTTCGGAAGTTCGAGAATCACGCGCAAAGATTCTACGATGCCACCGCGATCCATTTGTTCCAGGGTGTGAAGCGCATGAACCGATTCCGCCGCCGGAGGAAGCCAGTTCCCCCTGGGGAGACTGGTGTCGAGCCGCACGGCCTGCCAGGCGAGCAGAAGCAATGGCCCACCTGCCAGAATGATGGCAAGCCAGGGATGGGCGACAACCACGTGCCCCCACTTCCTCCAGCGGTTTCCCGTGCTTGCGGCTCGATCCGAATCCAACCTCGCGGTAAAGGGCAACCGCCCAGCATTAATTCGCGGACCGAGAACGGCCAGCGCCGCAGGAACTAGAGTTGTAGCAAGTAACACACTCATTCCCGCCACCAGGACCCCCGCCACACCAATGGAACGGACTTCGCTGATTGGAACCGTCAGCAGGGCTAGAAATCCGATGGCTACCGTGGAGGCTGAAATCAGGAGCGTACGACCTGCCTGACGTGCCGCGATCGCCGAGGCTCGGAGCCCGTTGTGTCCAGCGTAAGTGGCTTCCCGGAAGCGGCTGACCATGAGAAGCGCGTAGTCGATCCCTAAGCCTAGCCCCAACATCGTGGCCATATTCTGAACCAGAATGGACAAATGCCAATGGAGCGCCATGAAGCCTGCAATTGCCAAAGTGGTCGCGATGGCAAGCTGGCCAACGGCCAATGGAATCACGGCTGCCACCACGCTTCCAAAAGCCAGCAGGAGAAGCGCGAGTGTCGCGGGAATCACGAGGCTTTCGGCGTGTTGCACGTCGTCGGAGCTCGCTTTCCGAATGTCGAAATTAAGAGGCACCTCGCCAGTCAGTTCGATGTTTATCCCCGGATAACGGCCTCGCAATTGATTTTGAAGGGCGTTCGCCCGCTCGTGCAGCTTGGGGACCAGCGATTCGACGGGACCCTCGGTCGACTCGAGTCCCACTAGAACAAAGGTTCCCCCTCCCTTCCCTAGGAAAATCGGATCGCGCAAATCGAGACGGGAAACAACTGCGGATACGCCGGGTTGCGCTCTCAGTCCCTCCGCGATTGTTGCCAACGCCTGCTCGCCCTCGGCCGAATCCACAGGCGGGAGTCCCTGAATCACCAGGACCACGCGATCGACGAATGGCGAGCGAAAACGGCTGGCCAACTCCTGCGTGACAGTTTCTGCTTGGCTCCCTTCCACTCGGGTTGCAGTCTCCAGATGGCGCTCGGCGTGAAAAGAAAATGGAAGAAGTGCGAGCACGACAACAAGCACTACTCCGGCCAGCCAGAAGCGCACATGCGCATGATTCATGAGGTTATGCAAAATCGTTGGAACCCGAACAGCTAGGTGACGGTGCGGGACGATTCACTGTCGTAAGGATACACCCTGCAGCGCTCACCTGTCCGCCCGGCCGAATCTGCGAAGATTGATTAAAGATTCCATCGGTTTAGGAGGACCAATGCACAAACTCGCGATGCTCGGACTGCTTGTTGCCATCCAACTGGGCGCCGCAGACCCCCGCATTGGCTCCTGGACGCTCATCTCCGCGCAGTCTACCCTGGACCCCGCCAACAAACTCTCCATCACGCCTCTCAAGGATGGAGTGCATGTAGTGATTTCGGGCGACACGCACCTCGATTTCACGGCGAACTGGCACGGACATGAAGCGCCGGTACAGGGCAATCCGGGGTTTAATCAAATCGAGCTGCGCCGAATCGATAAACATCAAGCCGAAGTCAAAGAGAAGAAGGACGGCGTTGTGGTGGCGACCGTTCGCCACAAACTTTCGACGGATAGTAACGAGTTAACGATGACCACTACAGCGCCAGGCCACGCCACCCAGATCACCGTATGGACGAGGACCGGGGGCGCGAAGGTGGCCGACAACCTGTTCGCCGGCGAGTGGACCGAGGATCTCAGTAAGACTCGTTTGCGGCAAGGGTTGTCGCTCAAGATCGAGCCGGACGGGGCGGACGGGGTCCGTTTCTCGGGTGAGTTTAGCTACACCGCCCGTTTTGACGGCAAGGAATACGATCTGAAAAACTCCCGTAACGATTCTGTGACTCTCCAACTTGTCGATGCTCACACGGTGGATGCGGTTTACCGGCGGGACGACAAGGTCGCCCAGAAGGATAGTTGGGTGGTTTCCGCCGATGGGCAAGAGATGACGCTGACCACGACAGGCATGTTGGAAACCGGTCAGCAAATAACGGAGAAGATAGTGTTTCGGAAACAGTAACGCCTACAGGCAGGTGGCGGCGGCCTTGAATTCGCGCGTCGCAACCGAGATGATTCCCTTGCGCTGCATGAATCTCAAGATGCCGTTGACCGTATCTTCGAGTGACGGATCTGGCCGGCCCGATGCGGACGCGGTCCGGGCCGCTTGGTAACGGGAGCTGTCATAACGTTTGAACTCCATCGCCGAGATATTGTCAACGGAGCCCACCAGAAAGTCCAGCAGCGGAAAAAGCAGATCTTCCTTCCCGCATCTCCTGATCAGCTCGGGAACGAAGTCGGGAAGGCTAAAGATCTCAAATTGCCGCCCGGTCGCCTTCGTAATCAGCCCGGTAATATCCAGCATATTCGCATAATCGTCCCGGGTAACATGATAAGTCTGATTCGCCGTGCCGGGCGTAGTGGAAATGGCGACGATGTTGTTAGCCGTGATATCGGCGGGAACGAAACTCACCTGGTTCAGCGCATCCACGCCAATGCCGTGGTTCACCATGAACGCAACTAAGCGAATGGCGATATCGAAATTGTTGCCTCCGCCCATGACGGATGGACTAACTAGCGCGGGCCGGAAAATCCGCGTCTCAAGTCCCCGCCGGCGCGCGTCAAAAACTAACTGTTCCGCTACCCATTTGGACTGACTGTATCCAAAATCGAGAAGCTCCATATCCACGTTCATGTCTGTCTCAAACAGCACCTTCTTAACAGCCCACCCGAATACGAAGGTGGTCGAGACATAATTGAAACTCTTGGGCCGCCTTTCAAACGCCAATCGCAAGACCTCGTTCGTTCCCTGCACGTTAGCGTCACGCATCCGGTCGTAGTTGAAGAGATAGTTTACGGTTGCGCCGTTATGAAACACCGTGTCGACTTCACTGGCGAGGAAATCCCAGACTTTCGGTGTTAGGCCTAGATTGGGCTGTCCGAGATCTCCACAAACCGGAATCACGCGAGCCTCGAACATCTGCATCAGCTCGGCCGCGCAAGGACCCATCGTTTCCATCGCCGCCCGCAGTCTTTCCCTGCCCTGATGCTCGTCGGAAGACCTGACGAGAACATAGATCTTCGCGCTCGTCTGTTCCAACAGACTCTTCACCAGGAACGGTCCGATGAAGCCGGTGCCACCCGTCAGCAGCACACGATTGAGGGTCGGTATCTCTGGCAATAACGCCGGCTTCCGAGGCTCGAAGATGAGCTTCCGGTCGTTGCTCATCATCAGCTTTTCCGCGGCGCGTTGCTCTTCGCGGAAAGCCGTCAGGGAATGGCGCAGCAGAACCAGCGCTTCCTCGGGAGCATGCTCCAACTGTTCGGCCAATCGGAACAGCTCGGCTACGCTGACACGCTGAATGAGAGCGGTATCTACCTGCCTGGCCAGCATATCGGCGCCTTTATCCTTTAAAAGCTCCTTGATCTCGTGCATGAACGCAACCAGATCCAGGGAGTCCAGCCCGGCGTCCACGAGGTTGTAGGATTCCGTGCCGGTCAGGTTGTACCGAGCCTTCAATACACTGAAGGGCGACTGGCCTTCAGAATCGGACTTTGAAACCCCGGCGTCTTTTTCCCGCGAAAATTCCGAGAGAACCGTAAATTGTCCGTCCAGCCACATCTGCTTAGTTTTGTGGCGCATGATCTTGCCCGAACTGGTTCTCGGAATCGCACGGGGCGCTATGAAGGAAATCAGCGCCACTTCCACGTTCAGATAATTCCGCACCGCGGTGGCGGTCTTCAGCGCCTCCGGAAGCGCTTTAGAATTCTTCACTTCGGCAACCACGGCCAGTGCCGGCTCGCTGTCTTCGTGAATCTGGAAGGCAGCAACGCAATTGGTCCGGATCAGGCCGGACGCTTTCTCCACCACTTCCTCGATATCCTGCGGATAATAGTTTTGCCCGCGGACGATAATCATGTCCTTGATACGGCCGCAAACGAAGAGTTCCCCTTCGTGCATGAAACCCATGTCGCCTGTCCGCAGGTATCCATCTTCATAGGGGCTGTCGTCCACCAGCCGGGCATGAAACATTTTCAGCCCCAGTTGGGGGTTATTCCAGTAACCCAGGCACTTACTGCCTCCTGCAACCCAAATCTCGCCGATATGACCTGGCGTGAGCGCGAAGTGCTTCTCCGGATCGACGATCTTTACGGTTAGCCCCGGCAGTGGAGTTCCGCAACTGACAATCTGAGTGGCCGAGTCGATTTCGGAAACCTCGGTGGTCATGCGGGCCTTGCCCAGCGCGATCGCGTTCTTGTTGACTGAAATGATATTGCGCCCGCCGTGTGAAACGGCCAGGGTGTTCTCGGCTAGCCCATAGGCGACAAAAAAGCTGTCCGACTTAAGTCCATAGGGCTGAAACTTCTGCAGAAACCGCGTGTAGGTTCCCGGCTTGATCGGTTCCGCGGCAGCCATCAGCAGCCGGAGCGAACTGAGGTCGCAATTCTCCAGGCTCTCCTGCGAAAGCCGCCCGGCGCGCAGGCAATACTCGTAAGCGAAGTTGGGCGCAGCCGAGCAGCTGGCCCCGTAAGTTTTTATCGTGTCGAACCAAAGTGCCGGCCGTTGAATGAAGTCCGTGGGAGCGAAACCGTAAGTCGTTCCGCCCTTCAGAGCCGGATACAGGTAGCACCCGATCAGCCCCATGTCGTGATACTGCGGAAGCCAGGATACAACTACCGGCGCGTCATGGTCGATCACCAGCGGACAATTGTGCAGGATATTTTCGTGCGTCACCATCACGCCTTTGGGATCTCTCGTCGAGCCCGACGTGTACTGGAGAAACAAAAGTTCCGAGGCGCCGTCCTGCGAAGCGCCATTGTGTGAGGCGCCGTTGTGCGAAGCGCCATTGAAGGTTTCGTCGGAAATCTTATCCACGAACTCTTCCGTTGCAACCCACCGAAGACCGGCAATATAGTCGACGTTGACTCCGGATGCCGAGACTCCGCTTCTGGCTAGATTTGTCTTCAGGGATCCGTGGTAGTCCTTGCTCGTGAGGATTCCGGCCGCCTGGCAATCCTTCGCGATGTGGACCATTTTGTACAGGGCGCCCTGGAAGCCGTGAGAACTCGGCGGATAGACAGGAACGGGGATCAATCCCGCGCGCACGCAACCAAAAAACGCGCAAATCATTTCAAGGCCCGGCGGGTAGGCGAGCAGAACGCGGTCCTGTGAAGCGAAGCGATGCTCTTTCCGCAAATGTCCGGCGATCACCTTCGTCCGGTGGAGAAACGACTGGTACGTGTAGCTCTCGATCTGAGTGCCGTTTAGGTCCAGGTACGAATAGAGAAGCTTGTGCGGGTGCTCATCCCCAAGACTATCGAGCTTGTCTAGAATCGAAGCTCTCATAGATCAGGTTTTGTCTGATAGCCGTGGTGTCGCCATTTGCTACCCTCCTCTGTACAAGAAAACAATACAAAATCTTACGACTCCCCGTGCAAGACGGGGCGTGAAAACGACTCAGTTTCGCACTGCGGAGAACAGGGACATGACCATTCTGCGTCCAGGCGTTGTTCGGGACGGTCAGAACTTCGACGGCGCACTGGCGCCGCACATCTGCGGGCGAACTCGCCGAAGTTGCTCAGTGCGTGTCTTTTCCCGGCGCTCGCCCTGAGGCGACGTCCCGATAGCAGCAGGGCGTGCGGCGCCCCAACCGGCGTCCGATCGACCGATTCAAACCTCTTGGTTCCATACCCGCCATCGGTCTATGTTAACAGACGTCTCGAAGGTCTGGGAAGCATCACTCGCCGCTCGCGCCGGATCGGAATCTCCTTGATTTTCCTTAAGAATTCGAGCTAGACTCGTGTGCTGAAGGTGCCAGTGAAGTCCGAAACAGAGGCGGCTATCAGTCTGAGGCCGGACATTGATGATCTCGTACCACCTGAGGTGTCGCCGCAGTCCCTTGCTGGCGACCCGGCGAATGCTTCCTCATTTCCGAAAGTCTTGCGCCGCCGCCTCGACAATTTCTTTTCCGCTGGAAACATATCTCCCAAGGCCGACCGCACGATGTGGGTCAAGATCGCTTTGGGTGTCGCAGTGCTGGCGGGCAGTTGGATTGCTCTCTACGCCCTCAATCCGGATTCATGGAAGTTTGTCGCCATCTACCTTTTGAACGGCCTTGCCCAGACATTCCTCTTACTGAACATCGCGCACGACAGCAACCACAACGCCATCTCGTCGCTGCGATATGTAAACAAGACCCTGAATTATGCCTTTGACGTTTGCGGCATCAACTCATACATGTGGCGTATCCTCCATCATCGAGGGCATCACTCCTGCATCAATCTCCATGGTGAAGACGACGCGCTCACCGGACGCCGCCTCCTTCGGTTTACGCCGCACGAACCCCACGCGCGCATGCAGCGGTTCCAGCATATCTACGCACTGTTTCTTTACGCGCTGACTTCTCTCGATTTTGTCTTATTCAGGGACTTTGAGTGCTTTTTCTTCCCCACCCACGGATATCTGAAGCGCACTAAACATCCGGCGCGCGAATACGTCATCCTCTTCGCGGGTAAAGCACTCTACCTCACCTACATGATTATTTTGCCGATCGTGTTATTGGGGAAATCGCCTTTGCTGGTCGTTGCGGCTTTCCTACTGACCCATATGATTATCGGGTTGACGGTAGCGCTGGTATTCCAGACCACGCACACTGTCGACAGCACTTACTTTCCCTCAAACCGCGCCGAGTTTGACAACGGCGTGTATCACATCTTCGCGACAACCGCCGATTATGCGACGAGTAGCCCGCTCGTAGCTTGGCTTGCAGGCGGGCTGAACCATCATATAGCCCACCATCTGTGCCCTTTCGTGTGCCACACTCACTACGCTTCGCTGACCCGGATTGTTAAGCAGACCGCCGAAGAGTTTGGCGTTCCTTATCGGCAACATCCCACGATGCGGGCGGCGATCTGGCATCACTTGATTCTCCTGAAGCGCCTGGGCAGCGAGGCGTGACATTGCCACAAGCCGTGCCGGTCGTTTCCCGATTGCGCTCATTCGCGGATTCGCGCCGGATGGCCCTTAATCCCGTACAGGTTTTATCGAAGTACACGGAACTCCTCGGCGACACATTCCGGTTTTACTTTGGCGGCGTCAGAGAAGCCATCGTCACTACCAATCCTGACGTCATTCAGCACGTTCTGAAGACCAATTCGGAAAATTACCAGAAATCCGAAATTCAGGTGAAGCGGATGGGCCACTTCCTGGGCAAAGGTCTTCTCACCAGCCACGGAGAGGTCTGGCGTACGCAACGGCGCCTCATCCAGAAGGGTTTCGATCGGAAGCAACTGGATATTCTGTCTTCGCTCATGCAGGACTCCCTCGCGGAGTCACTGAGGGATTTCGATAGACAAGCTCGCATGGGCCCCGTCGATATCTACCCCCAGTTGATGAAGATTACCTTTGAAATGGTAGGCAGGTCGCTGTTTGGCGCCCACCTGAAGGACGAAGACATCCACCTCATCAGCCGGACCATCGCGACGGTCCAGGAATTCTTGGTCCGTCAAACCATCCAGCCCTATCTGAATCCCTGGTTTGAAGTCTCCGGCGAATTGCGCCGGCACGAGGAAATGCGGACCCGCGCGGACGGCATTTTGCTTGACTACATCAAGCAGCGACGCCAGGAAGCGCCCGGCCACGATTTGCTGCAGATCTTGCTGGATGCTCGTTACAGCGACGGGGCAGGCATGAGCGACGAGCTGGTCCTAAGCGAGAGCATGCAACTCCTGGTCGCCGGTCATGAGACGTCGTCGAACGCTTTATCGTGGCTTCTGTATCTGCTCAGTTCGCGTCCCGATTGTCTCGAAAGGTTACGCCAGGAGTTCGATTCTGTGCTGGGCGATGCGCCGCTGAGTTACTCCCACGTTCCGAAGTTCGAGTTTGCCGCTCAGGTCATACAAGAGGCCCTGCGTCTCTATCCACCGTTTTGGATGGTCGATCGAATGGCTATCGCGGACGACCGTGTAGCGGATCTCGTCATACCCCGTGGGTCGACAGTCGTTGTCTTCGTTTACGGAGTGCATCATTCGCCCCGGTACTGGCCGAATCCGGAGAGTTTCGATCCGGAGCGCTTCAGCAAAGCCAATGAAAAGCAGCACCCGGCATTCGCTTATCTGCCCTTCGGAGGCGGGCCGCGGGGCTGTATTGGCGGTAACTACGCCACTCTTCAGATCCTTCTCATTCTTAGTGTTCTGCTCAGAAAATACGACTTTCAGCTGGCTTCGGGCCAGGTGATCGAAGCACGTCCGATGGTGATCCTGCGACCGAAACACGGAATTCGGATGACCTTCACCGAGGCAACCACACCGCTACAACTAATCTGAAAAGTAAATGGCGGAGAGAGTGGGATTCGAACCCACGTTAGAGTTTCCCCTAAACACGCTTTCCAAGCGTGCGCCTTCAACCACTCGGCCATCTCTCCGGGGCTCGCAAGAATGCCGCCAGGCGAGTTTCACAATCCGCCCGCGCAACCCAGTTTAACATGCGATGGCTGGAAGACAGCCAGCTCCTAGACTCGGCGCTGGGTACGCGAAAGCATCTTCTTGGCGCGCGCCAATGCCAGAGACTCGGCGTCCTCGCGCGTGTCGGCAACAATTCGAACCAGCGACGCTCCCGGCGAAACATTGTCTGCCTTGGTGTGCCACTTGTCGCCGAGCTGATACGTGGTCAGGTTCACTTCCCACCCGTCGACATCCACTTTGCGCTCGCTGTAGTGTTCCGGCTTCACGGTTGAGTCACCCTTGCGCGACCGACTTTGCCGCGCCCTTTTCCACCGGCGCTCCAACTAAATTGCCCCACTCGGTCCAAGATCCGTCATAGTTTATGACGTTCGGGATGCCCAGAAGATACTTCAGAACGAACCAGGTATGGCTGGAGCGCTCGCCGATCCGACAGTACGCGATGACGGGCTTCGACGCGCTGACACCCTCGGCGCCGTAGAGCTTCTGTAATTCCTCGAGCGACTTGAATGTGCCGTCGTCGTTACAGGCTTTGCCCCAGGGCACGCTGCGGGCGCCGGGAATGTGGCCGCCACGCTGGCAGGTTTCGGGCAACCCAGGAGGCGCGAGAATCTCGCCCGAGAATTCCTGGGGGCTGCGCACGTCGATCATAACGGCGCTGGCCGCCTTTTGCGCCTGTTGAACCTGCGGCAGGAACGCGCGTAACGAGTAGTCCGGGTCCGTGGCCTTGTACGGTGTCGCGCCTCGAGCGGGCTTGGTCGGAGCGGTATCCAAATCGCGCCCTTCGGCCAGCCATTTCTTGCGCCCGCCATCCATGATGCGTACGTCCTTGTGGCCGTAAATTTTCAATTGCCAGAAGGCCCAAGCGGCAAACCAGTTGTTGTTGTCACCGTACAAGACCACGGTCGTGTCGTTTCCGATGCCCGACTGCGTCAGTAAAGCCTCGAAGGCGGCCTTCGGTGCGATGTCGCGAACCACAGTGTCGCAGAGCTGCGTGTTCCAAGCCCAGGCGATCGCCCCTGGCACGTGACTTTCGTCATAGGCTTTGGTGTCAACGTCGACTTCAACCACGCGGACACTGGCGTCCTTGGCATGCGAAGCCACCCAATCAGTAGTTACCAAGACTTCCGGATGCGCATAACTGCTCATGAAACCTCCAACTTCTAGTGTTAGATGTTCATTCGCTGATTTGGTCTCAGGCCAGATCGAACTTCTCGTGATGCAGCAACGGATCGGCTTTCACCAGCACGGGCCGGCGCACCACTTCCTCGATCTCCTCGAGAGACTTGTTCTGATTCGACTTGAGGTACTTCGCGACGTCGGGATGGACGCGCAGCATAACGTCCTTGCCTTCGATGGCGGCGGCAATTTTGCCCGCCTCCTGCAGGATTTCGCTGACGATGGTCTGCACGCTCTTGACGTAGCCCGCGCCTTCGCAGTGCGGGCACGGCATGCAGAGAGCCCGCTCCAAGCTCTGTTTCACGCGCTTGCGCGTGATGGCCACCAATCCGAAATCGTTGAACTGCAAAATTTTGTACGGCGCGCGATCGGAGCGCATGGCGTCTTCAAGAACCTGCATCACCTTCTGGCGATTCTTGCGCTCGTCCATGTCGATGAAATCCACCACGATGATTCCGCCCAGATCGCGCAGTCGAATCTGGCGCACGATTTCCTTCACCGCCTCGGTGTTGGTTTTGACGATGGTGTCTTCCAAACGGTTCGACCGTCCGACATACTTGCCGGTGTTGACGTCAACGGCCACCAGCGCCTCGGTCTGGTTGATCACGATATGGCCGCCCGACTTCAGCCAGACTTTCGGACGGAGAGCTTTCTCGAGCTCCGCGGTGATATTGAACGCGTCGAAAATCGGTTCGGGTCGAGTGTACAATTTGACGCGTGTCACCAGCGTCGGCTGGAAGCGCTGCACGAATCGCAGCACGTTTTCGTACAACTCCTCGTTGTCTACCCAAATGGCCTTGAAGTCTTCGGTAAACTGATCGCGAAGGGTGCGCTCCACGATATCCAGGTCGTGATGCAGAAGCAGTGGCGCGGGCCTCTTTTCAGCCTTCTGCCGAATGTCCATCCAGAGGTTGAAGAGGAAATTCATATCGGCCGCGAGATCCTCTTCGCTTTTGCCTTCGCCAGCCGTGCGCACGATGAATCCGCCCGGAACTCCGGCGGCGTGGATCTGCAGGATCCGCTTGAGGCGCAGACGCTCCTCGTCACTGGCGATCTTGCGCGAAACGCCGGTGTGTTCCAGCGTCGGCATGTAGACCACGTATCGTCCCGGCAGCGCGATATGGGAAGTAATGCGCGCGCCCTTTTGTCCCAGCGGCTCCTTGGCGATCTGAACGATAATCTCCTGGCCTTCCTTGAGAAGCTCGGTGATGGAGGGCAGCGGAGCCCGCTCGGGACGGCTGAATGTTCTGGGTTCGGGACGCTGATCCAGCCGGGTTGCAGGTGGCTCGGCTGCGGCTCCTTGACCGCGGAGTTCGGCACTTGGGTCACCCCCACCGGCCGGTCTCGCTTCGCCTCTCCCTTCACCCTGGCCCCCGCCACGCATTTTGCGGCGCATGCGACGGGGCAGACGATGCATATAGCGTCCACCTTGTTCCCGGACCTGAGCGGAGAGCGGCGCGGAACCTGCTTGCGGCTGTTCTGAACTGGCAGCGACTGGCGTATCTGCTGAGGCGGGCTCGGTATCGGAGACGCCGGCATCGTCTTCAATGGACTCGTTTTCAATTTCGGAAACCGGCTCTTCGGCTCCTTCGGCCGGCCCCATCTCCAATTCCTCTTCCTCGACAATCTCCGTAACTACGATTGAGATCTCGGGCTCGGCTGAGGCGAGAGTTTCCTCGGCAATCGGCGCGTCGTCCGGCTCCTCTTCGACCTCTTCAGCTACCTCGATGATCTCGACCTGCTCCTCCGATTCCGATACAGCAGGTGTTTCCTGCAGATCGCGAATTTCTTCTTCCTCGGCGTCGTCCAGCGGCTGGATGCCAGAGCGACTGTACTTGGCGAGAGACTCGCCGGGCAGCACGGAAAAGTCGCTCGCACCCGTCCTGGCGGGTTCCACGGGTGACGGGGAAGGCGCGACGGAACTGACCTCAGGCACCGTCGAAGATTCCGCCATGCGCGGTGTGCTCGAGACTTCGGAAGCGTACTTGGAATCGGGAAATCCACGGCCGCGATTCCGTCGCCGGCGGGAGCGCCTGCCCCGGCCGCCACGGTCACCTTCTTCGCCCCGATCCCCGCGATCATTTCCGGGGCGATTATTTCGCTCGGTGCGCGGCGGCGCAGCGGATTCCGGCTCGGCCGACCCCGCTGTAGCGGGCGTTTCCGTTTCGGCAGTCTCAGACGCCGCAACTTGAGCGGGCGGCCGATCGACCATCGTTGAACGTTCAACCGGTGTCGGGTGCTCAACCGGCGGACGGTTGCCGCGCTCGCCGCGCGAGGAATCACGGCTCACCGAAACCCGGTCGAAATCCTCCGCCTCGTCCGCAAAATCCGAGACATACAGGAACGTGTCGCGCTCCAGGCCCAAGTCGACAAACGCCGACTGCATGCCTGGCAGAACGCGCGTGACCCGTCCTTTATGAATGCTGCCAGCGAGCGAGTACTCGTTGGAGCGCTGGAAAAAAACTTCGACTAGCTGGTCGTCCTCGAGAATTCCTAGCTTGATCTCGTGGCGATTCGCTGCAATCACCAATTCCTTGCTCATTGGATGCTCCTCTAGTTCATGGCGAGAACGGGAGCTTCAAGAAAGCCAGAGGGCGCCACCATCCATCCGCTGTCCGGGTGATCCAAAGGACCGTTGTCCCGGCGCGCGAACGTAAAATCTTTCAGCCTTGCAAGGCGGAGAACCGATTCTCGAACACCTTACCGCCGACACCGCAGCTGCTGCGGCGCTCAATCCAACTGCCGGTCAACACCTGGACCCTCGACAGATGAATCAAAATCGCTGCACCCTCAATCTTCTAGAAAGCCGGCCGTTTCCCGGCCACTTCAGTTTACAAATCGCCGGAGCCGGACATTGTTCACAAGCCCCAGCATTAAAAACATCGCTACGATATTCGAACCGCCGGAACTCATCAGCGGCAGAGGAATGCCCGTGACAGGCATCCGTCCCACCACCATTCCGACATTCACCAACACGTGAAACAACAACAATGCTGCTATGCCCATGCAGATAAACATCCCGGCCTTGTCGGGCGCGGTCTGCGCGTTTTGAACAATCTGCATCAGCAACAAAAAATACAACCCCAGCGCCACAATGACGCCCACGAATCCGTGCTCTTCGGCAAAGGCCGAAAAGATGAAATCCTTCTGCGACACCGGCAGGAAACGTCCCTGCGTTTGGGTGCCCTTGGTAACGCCGCGCCCCCAGAGCGCGCCCGAACCGACCGCTATCTTCGACTGGATCACTTGGTATCCGGATCCCTTGGGATCCTGATTTGGATCCAGAAAGCTGACCACTCTGGCCCGCTGATAATCCTTCAACACAACCCAATAGCCGATCGGCGCCGCCACGGCTACAAGAACCAAAATCGCCACTGCATGCTGCCAACGAAAACCCGCCAAGAACACCCCGACCCCCAGGATCGGGACGAACGTCAAGGCCGTGCCGAGATCCGGTTGTATCATCACCATGATCATCGGCAAACCAACCAGGCCAGCCAGCTTGAGCAAATCCCTGAGCTCCAGCTGCTCGCCCTTCAGCTCGGACAGATATCGAGCCACTAAGAGAACTACCACCAGTTTAACGAATTCGGAGACCTGGAGATGTAGCGCGGCGGTCCCGATCCAGCGCCGGGACCCGAAAGCAGTCATTCCGATGACGAAAGTCGCGGCCAGAGTCCCAATCGCGAGTCCATAAAAAACGTAGGCTTGCCCCAGCAAGCTGTGATAGTCGATCAAGGTCCCGATCCACAGCGCGATGAACCCCCCGAGGATCCAGACCGCTTGTTTCCACCAGGCTTCGGCGAAGCGCGTGTCTCTGGTGGCGCTAAAGATTTGCAGCACCCCGAGAGCGCAAATGGCGCAGACCAGGATCACCATCAGCCAGTCGAAATCTCGAATCGAGCGGTGCGCCGGCATATTACTGATTCGCGGCGCCTGAGGTAGCGGGCACCCGTCGCGGCGCTTGCAGCAGATCGGAGGGAAGGCGCGCAAGTTGCGGCTGTGGTTGCCCGAGCCGGGCTTTCTTGTCGAAGTAAGCCTTCAACACATCGCGCACGATGGGCGCCGCGAGTTGTCCGTGTTCGCCATTCTCAAATAACGTGGCCACTACGATCTCCGGATTGTCGCGCGGAGCGAAGCCGACGAACCAGGCGTTATCCTTCATATCCGCGGCGACCTTGAATCCAGCCTTGATGGCGCCGTTTGAAACCAGTTGCGCGCTGCCGGTTTTGCCGCATACGTCGATGCCGGGGAGCTTGGCGCGAACGCCCGTGCCGCCTTCATTCACCACGCCGTACATTCCATCAATGACCTTCCGGACGTTCTCAAGGTTCACTTCCCCGCGGCGCGCCGGCAGCAGGTGCACTTCGGGCACTAGGTGCGGCTGAAACCACATGCCTCCGATTGCGATTCCGCCGATGGCAGACGCCATTTGCAGTGGCGTCACGGTAGTTGCGCCTTGCCCGATGGCGACTGAAATATTCTCGCCGGCAAACCATTTCTCGTGTTGCGTGCGAATCTTCCAACGACGGGAAGGGACAATGCCCTCGGCTTCGTGCGGCAAATCGATCCCGGTTTTGTGCCCGTAGCCAACCATCTCGGCGTAGTGAGCGATATCGTCTATATCCATCCTGTTACCCACGTTGTAGAAGAAGGTGTCGCAGGAATGCACCAGACCCTCGTGCAACCCAACCGTTCCATGCCTGCCCCAGCACTTGTAAAAGTGGCCGTAGAAGGTTGCGCCGCCCGGACAGGTGATGTGGAAATTGTCGTCGATCGCTCCAGTCTCCAAACCCGCCAGCAGCATGATCGGCTTGAAGGTGGAACCGGGCGCCTGCTGCGCTTGGATGGCGCGGTTCATCAGCGGATGAGCAGGGTTATCCACCAGATCTTTCCAGTCCTTCGACCGGATGCGGCCTGCGAACAGATTGGGATCGAAGGCGGGGCGGCTCACCATGGCCAGCACTTCGCCGGTTCGCGGATCGAGAGCAACTACAGCGCCGCGGCGGTTCTCCAATGTCAACTCGGCCACGGCTTGCAGATCCAAGTCGATAGTCAATTGCAGATTCTTGCCTGGGATGGCTTCCTTGTCATCCAGGACATGGCGCTCGTTGCCGAAGCTATCCACTTCCACGCGGCGCTGCCCGTCCACGCCCATCAGCTGATCGTTGTATTGACGTTCAATGCCGTCTTTCCCGATCACGTCGCCCTGGTGGAAATTTGCGAATTCAGGTGAGTTCAATTCGGCTTCGCTGACCTCGCCGACATAGCCGACGACGTGCGCCGCCAAGCCGTCGCGAGGATAGAGGCGGTGCTGGACGTGTACTACTTCAAGCTCCGGGAATGTGTTTGCATCCTTATGAGAATCGACGAACGCCAGTTCGCCGGGTGTTAGCTCTTCCTTAATCGGGATGGGCTCGTACTGCGGAGCGCCGCGCGTCTGAAATCGCCGCACGCGAGCCACGAGGCTCTCATAATCCAGATTCAAGCCTTCCGCGATGGGCCGCAGATGCTCCATCTTCAGGTTTTCGCGCGATAGATAGAGGCCGAAGGAATCGTGGTTGTCGACGATCACCCGCCCGTCGCGGTCCAGAATTTTACCGCGCGGAGCCAGCACTGGAATCGACTTGACGCTGTTCTCGAGAGCGCGTTCCTGGTAGACCTCCGGGTTGCGAATCTGCAAGTCCCAGAAGCCGGTGATCAGAAACAGAAAGACGGCCACCGTCAGGTACTGAAAAAACGCTATCTTTTGCGCCGCGAACTTAGCGTCGTCGCGCAGAAGCTGGTTCGCGGAGGCCTTCCCGTCTTCGCGCCCAAGATGAAGTTTCACAGTAGCATTCCGAGTCAGGTAGCCGCTTTTAGTTTATCTAAAATCCGGAACAAAGGTAGCGCCACCGCTGCGTTCAAGAGCCCAAAAATCAGGTTTTGCTGTACGTCGAACGTGATGATTTCGCCCAACAGGGCGCGCGCCAGCACCCAGTAGAAGAACTGATGGAAGAAGTAAAAGAAAAACGCCAGGATAAAGGTGACCACCGGGTTTTGAACATCGAAGCGCATGCTGACGGAGGCGGCGAAGTATCCCACCAGCGTCTTGACGATCCCGTACATGCCTATCGGCTGATTTGACAAAGAGTCCTGCACCAGGCCGATGAACATCCCGTAAAACAGCGCCGGAATCGGGCCCCGGCTGGTCAAGGCGAAATGCACGGTGATGAGCAGCGGCAGCTCGAGATAGGCCAGAAACGGGATGAAGCGCGGGACGTACACCTGCGATAGCACGGCCACCAGCGGGATGGCTACTAGCCAGACCAAGCGAAAGCGGCTGGCCGTCTCCTTGCGCGGAGACTCGCGCAACAGGTGTTCGGTGTACTCGGTCATTGGTTAGAAGGCACTTGGGGCGGCGGGGTTGGCGCTCTAGGATGCGGAGCGGGCTTAGGCACCTCGGCAGGTTCCTCACCTGTCGCATCGCCTGCGGTAGCGGGCGGACCCGGTTGAGGTTTGGGCTTGGGCGGCGTTTTTGCAACCGGCGGCGGGGCAACCGGTGGCGGAACGGTGGCCGGCGCCGGACCATGAACAGACGGGATTTTGGAGAAATCGGGCGGCTTCGATCCTGGCACGCCCTCGCCAAACACGTGTTTCTGCTCCTCGCCCGCTTGTTTGTATATAGCGCGGAGGCGGTCGGCGTCGGTGGCCGAAGCACCCGGCTGTGGAGCGCCCTGCGGAGTTTCGGCGACGGCATCGGGGGGCAATGGCAAAATGCGATAACCGGGAGCGGCCAGCTCCCCGGCCGGCACCTCCTGATGGACGGCTTGCAAGACGATCAGGACCTCTTCCGCTCCGCCCTGCATCCCGCTGGGCGTGACATAGATCTGTCGAAACGTCTTGCCGTTTTGTACCGCGGCGACTTGGCCCACTGGAAAGCCTTTGGGGAAAATGCGGTCGTCGCCGGAAGTGTAAAACCACTCGCCAACATCGACGCGCTCTTCATTTTGGACGTAGTCCACCAGACATTCCGCATGCCCTTGTCCTTTGAGCGTGCCATGCACTCGATTCTTCTGCGAAATGACGCCTGCGGCGAACGTGGGGTCAGTAATCAGCATTACCAGTGAAGCGGTGGGATACGCATCCACTACTTTTCCGACGATGCCGTCCGGCGTCACCACCGCCATACCGCTCTCAACTCCGCTGGTGGACCCGCGATCAACGAAGACCACCCGCGAGTTGGCGCCCGTGCCGTTGCCGATGACGCGCGCGGCGACGGTTTTGGACGGCGAGCGCGCCTCAAACACGCTCAATGCGCGGGCGCGATCGGCCGTGGCTAACTCGTTCTTTAAATAGTTGTTCTCTATTTTGAGCTGGCCATTTTCGCGCTGCAGCTTCACGTTCTCGCCATGTACGTTCAACAGGACGAAATAGTCTTCGACGAAGCCCCAGGTGTAGCGGCGCACCAACTCCAGGCCCTGCTCAACGGGGGTTACAGCCGTGACAGCCCAAACGCGGATGAGCGGAACGTCCCTATTGCTCCTGACCTGATAAGCAATTAGCAGCAACTGCGCCGTGATCACGACCAACAGCACCGTGAGGTGACGGTAGCGGCTGAGGAAGAAATCCATACAGTTACATGTGGCGCACGCACTCCTGCGTGCCGCGTTGGCACTCGTGCCGACGCTCTTTACTCAATTGCTACTCTACGGAGCAATTTGAAGTCCGTTAACATTTTGCCGGTTCCCAGCACGACACTCGCCAGCGGATCCTCGGCGATCGATACCGGAAGTCCGGTTTCCTCGCGAATGCGCTTATCTAAATTTTTCAACAGCGCACCCCCTCCGGTCAAAACGATGCCCCGGTCGCTGATGTCGGCGCTCAACTCCGGAGGAGTCCGCTCCAGCGCTACGCGGATGGCATTCATGATGGTGGCCACGCACTCCGACAGGGCCTCACGGATTTCGCTATCGTCGATGGTCAGCGTTTTCGGCACGCCCTCGATCAGATTTCGCCCCTTTATTTCCATCGTCAGCGGCCGGTCCAAAGGATAGGCCGAGCCGATCTGAATCTTGATGGCCTCGCCGGTACGCTCGCCGATCAGCAAGTTATACTTGCGCTTCAGATACTGCATGATGGCCTCATCCATGGCGTTGCCGGCGACGCGCACTGAGCGCGAGTAGACTATGCCGGAGAGCGATATAACGGCGACATCGGTAGTGCCGCCTCCAATATCCACCACCATGTTGCCGGAGGGTTCGGTCACCGGAAGCCCAGCTCCAATCGCCGCCACCATGGCCTGCTCCACCAGGTGCACCTCACTCGCCTTGGCGCGATAGGCGGAATCGATCACGGCGCGCTTTTCCACCTGTGTGATCTCACTGGGAACGCCGATCACGATGCGCGGATGCACCAGAACCTTGCGGCCATGCGCTTTTAGGATGAAGTAGCTGAGCATGCGCTCGGTGACCTTGAAGTCGGCAATCACCCCGTCCTTCATCGGACGAATGGCAACGATATTGCCCGGGGTGCGGCCGAGCATCTCCTTGGCCTCTTTCCCGACGGCCTCCACTTCGCCGTTGGTCTTGTTGATGGCCACGATGGAGGGCTCGTTTACGACAATCCCTTTGCCTTTGGCGTACACCAGCGTGTTAGCGGTGCCAAGATCGATGGCCAGATCGGACGAGAATAAGCTAAACAGCGAACGCAGATTCATGTAGAGACTCTTCCAGCTCCATCCCACTCACGCGAGAGGCTTTGCCGCACGCATATTTTCCAGTGTTGCAGAGGTACAGCGGGAGGCGCTCCGACGATCCATCAAAAGCGTATCATATTCAACGTCCTGCATCAATTTTTTCAGCGAACACTGTAATAGTAATGTTGGATGCACCCGCACCTATGGTGGCAGCATATATCGCGGGCGGGCGATATCTATCGTTGGGCTAAATCCCAGACGCGTTCACCTGGCCGCCGCGGGAAAACTTTTCTGAAGGTACCAGCGAGTTATCAATTCGGAGCAGATCGCGCCGCCCGAGTAGAATACGGATCGCAAGAAAATCACTCCATACAGCAACCAGTCGGTGCAGCTTCGCGTGTCAAAACTGCAGCCGGCTCCCGACATCTCCCAGAAGATCGAGTGATGCTCTTGAAGTACGCTGAATGTCCGCTCCCCTGACCAAAAACGAACTGCTCCGTAAGCGAACCAGAGCAGGCCCCATATCCAGATCCATTGCGTCGGTCGCCAGTGCCACGTAGGATAAACGAAGAATCCCAAACCCAGTGCCGCGACGCTGTTAAGAACAATTAACTGCCGAGTCACTAGGGAAGCACTCGAAAATCGCGAGAAGTGCTCCACGCCAGATACCAGTACCGAAGTTACGACCCAAGCGATAAGTAAATTTAGCAAGAACAGGCCGGCTTGATACGCCCCCCTAACTGTTCTTTTCGAACTGATCGTCATCTTCTCAGAAATGTTCCTGCCGCTCGTTCGCCCCGAGTTTTTTGTTAGCTCTTGTTTTCGAAAAGCCATTGAGGAAAATTATTAGCCCTCCGAGAATTGACGCGATCCCGATTACCGTCCCGAACCACACTCTTGCCCTATGTTCCTGCCGTTACGTAGCGTGTCGGGCCACAAGAGGTTCTGTTGCCTCATCCGTAGATCGTCTATGAACGATGCTTGCTGCTCACGCGTAGGGTATTTCTTTTTAAACATCTCTCCGTTCAATGTTATCCCTCGATCCTACTACCAATTAGCGGACTGCCACATAATGACGTTGGGACCTGGATCTGAGAGGCTTCCGGCCAGCCTGTGCCAGAATCAAGGTACGTGATCACGCGGCGGACTTTCGCACTCGGTGGATTCGCCGGCGGCCTCGGTGCGCTGGCGGCTTGCGGCACAAAGAAGGCCAAAGGTTTTTCGGGCTATGCCTTCGTCGCCAATCAAGACGGCCGGGCAATCGCCGCAGTGGACCTGCAAGTCTTCGCCGTGGCCCGGCACATCCGCATCGACGGATCCCCAAC
>Ga0206831_1116_pt1 | contig 24846 bp, 25 predicted proteins | sample Alteio_BWOrgCont_73_FD_152876 | JGI IMG/M metagenome (GOLD analysis project Ga0206831, IMG submission 152876) | Enriched cells from forest soil in Barre Woods Harvard Forest LTER site, Petersham, Massachusetts, United States -... | ecosystem: Environmental > Terrestrial > Soil > Temperate forest >...
GTGAATGTCGTGCCGCCATCAGGGTTATTCTTTGCCCATATTTGCCCACCATGGCCGGTGATGATTTCTTTGCAAATACTGAGTCCAAGCCCAGTACCACCGGCAGAGGTTTTGGTACGGGTGCTTTGGGTGAAGGGGGTAAAGATTTCTTGCAGCTCGTCTTCGGGGATGCCTTTACCTTCATCGGCAACGGAAAAACAGATCCCCTCGCCTTGATTGAAGCTTACCCGATCAATACTGCCGCGCACCGTGCCCTTGTCGCTATATTTGATTGCATTCCGCACCAAATGACGAATGACTTGCGCAATCCTATCACCATCACAAACCACATCGGTGCCACATAATGCTGGATCCATGAGGAGGGTGATTGGCTTATCGCCAACATGTTTTGCCTGACAGTCAGCAAAAACCTCTTTTGCAGTCATAGCAAGATCGGTTTCACCCATCAAAAATGCCATTGTTCCTGCCCTAAATTGTGCCACATCGAGTAAATTTGCTACCAGCTGATGGAGGCGGTCACTACTATCATGCAAACGTGTTGCCAAATAGCGCCGCTTTTGATCATCCATATTATCCCAACCTTCAACCAGCAGCTCGGCATAATTCATCACCCCATGCACCGGTGTACGAATTTCATGGCTGATATTATTGAGGAATTCCGTTTTCACCTGCAATGCCCGTTTTAAGGCGACCGTACGTTCTGTAACTTTTTGCTCAAGCGATTCATTGGCCAGTTTAACACGGGCATGGGCGGTGGTGAGTTCATGTTTAAAGTGCCGCTCACTTTTTATCAATATTTTGACACGTTCCAAGGCCTTTGCCAGGTTATCCGCCTCAATACTATTCACTTCCGGCATTTGGACATTGGTATTGCCTTCTGAAATCGCTAACGCCGCATCAGATAATTTAACCATTGGATTCACAATACGCTTACGGGTGATATAGATAAGCAATAAGGTAAACCAGCCAATAATAAAGAATTGTCCCACACGCGATAGGCTTAGACTCCAAAATTCAGCATAGCTAAGCCTTTTGTCATAGCTGACGACAATCGTAAAAGGATAATTGGCTAATCGTTGAAACACCGAAAAGCCCATCCCTTTATTTAATATTGCTTGTGTCGAAAGTATTCCTGATCTTTCTGTAGGCGGGTGCAGTTTCAAGGCATCGATAATCTCTCCTGCCGGTGCTAAAATAGCCGAGTTTGACTCTAATATGATCTGATCATTAAGTAAAATAGCAAACCCCAATGCTGGGTTATTAATGATATGCTCAAGCTTATTGATAAAATCACCGATATCAAAACCAAACACGACCGACCCTATATAGCGGTCATTATCATCCATTACCCCCATACCTGCCGGCATGACCCAATTCTGACTTACCGCACCATAAACAGGCTTACCAAAAAATATTTTTTCTGGCTGGCTGACGGTATAAGGCAAATAATCGCGCTTGGTAAGATTAACAGGCTCGGCCAGAATGCCTTCATTGCCATCAATAGTAAGAAATCCTGACGGCTCTACCCACGAAAACATATTCCATGAAATCGCCACACCGGGTACTGACGCAGCACGAAATGTCGATAGGAATTTTTTGAGTGCCCCCCGACTGCTGCCATGCTCCTTGATATATTTCGCAATATACTGCATTTGATAGGCCGTATAATCAAAATCGGTACTGACAATTTCATCAATATATTTGGCATCAACACTTAAATTCTGGGTAATACGTTCAGACTGCATGGTGCCGTCACTATGGATTTGCAGCATAATCCATACCAAACAGCCAGCAATTACCAATCCGATAATTGCGGTAATTATCGAATAATCCTTTGAAAATGAATGTAATGAGAACGTTTTTTTCGTCATCATCTCCGCACCAATAATAAAAATACAGTCTGGAGTATAATCGCTGACTCTAAAGAAATGATTAAAATTTTGCTTCTTATGTATTGATTTGTATGAAATTAATAAGCTGTTATTAAAAAATTAACTATCTCCGTGCTATTCTTACACTATAAGAACTGAGGATTCTACGTTTATGACTGATGCTATCTATCACACACTTTCCCAAGCTGTTGATAATAATGATATATCGTCATTTCGCGCGGCGTATTACACATTTTTGTCACAATTTCCTAGTTTTACTCAGGCTGTATCTGCCAGTGCTCATGATATTGAAGTGCGCAGCGCTATTTTTGGTGAAGCGGTTTATCACCTTCATGCTACTAATGATAGTGAGGCACATAACATGCTGGCTAAAAGCCGTGCTGCAAGTCAGCGTTTCAGCATGTTACCTCTAGATGATCGCCTTGATTTTCTGACATTGCTTGAGGCTAAAATCGCCGAACGGCTAGACGATATCATGCTGACAATCACCGCAGATACTGGCAAACCTATCGATCTTGCCCGCGCCGAAATGCAAAAGGGCAAAGAATGGTTTCATTTTGCCAGGGAACATGCAGCTGAGCAATTAGCAACAACCATACACGGTACTATTACTTCCAGCTATAGGCCGCTTGGTGCCGCACAAATTATTGGCGCCTATAATTACCCTTATGCGCTGGCCATTAGCGGTATTGTCGGGGCATTAGCCGCTGGTAACGGCGTTATTATCACAGCACCGCTTAAAGCGCCAAGCTGGATATTTCCTTTTTATCAGGCGGTTTGTCAGGCACTCCACACATTTGCCCTCCCCTTACCTGAGCAGCTGATCCAGTATAGTATTGGCATTAATCAATTACTTACTAGCCAGGCCGATCTTGTCCAGTTTGTCGGCAATGATCTTACTGCTGACCATATCCGTGCATTACGTGAAGGCAAAAAAACCATTTTAGAAATGAGCGGCACCAATATGGTGATCGTCATGCTATCCGCCCTAAGGGACTATACGGCAGAAACAATTGCCGAAGCAATTTATAACGGTTTTGCACCGGCCACTGGTCAGCGCTGCACAGCCCCGCGTATTCTTTGCGCACAGCACGGCAGCGAAGCGGTAGTAAAAGCATTAATTGCCCGTGTGGCGAATAATTTAAGCAATCATCACATTGGCAACCCTTTTCATCCTGGCACCAAAATTGGCCCATTAGTCGATCATCATGCTTACCTCAAAATGCAAGATATGATTGCCACCGCCAAAAAATTTGGCGCCACCATCTATGGGCAGATGGACGTCAATAATAACAGCATTCCACAAGCACATCTCTCACATGCACTCTTTGTGAGTCCTGTCATTATTGACTGGTCAGCTATCCATGACCCATCACGCATTGGGCATATATATGCAATGATTAAACATGAAATATTTGCACCATTGCTACATATTATTCACCCCATTCATCAGCTGGATGATGCTGTCGCCATTACCAATACACTCGATAAACAACGGTTAGCTGGATCGCTTTTTAGTTGTGATAACAATGAAATAACTACTTACCGGACAAGCACCTCACTCACCTCACTCACTATTAACGGCGCCCCAAAAGATCATTCGCCTTATGCCGTGCACGGCCACCCAGGAAGCAATAAAATTGGAGGGGATAAGCACTTCTCACTTTATGCCGACCAGGTATTTAGTGTTGACATGAGTGCAACACTTCCCAAGAGATTACATTAAATTTTATGCTTAATGCTATTTTCTATTGCGGTTTCTATTTTATCGAATTACGTTAGCAATAGTTGCGTCAACAATGATAATTTAAACTATGACATTTCATATTCTCGTAGTCGATGACGAGGCCATATATCTTGAAACCACAGCATTACAGCTTGCTTCGGGCAATTATGATGTGTCTACTCAGTGTGGCGGTACCGCAGCAATTGATTATATACGCACCAATCCACAAATAGATTTAATATTACTGGATTTGATGATGCCAGATATTTACGGGCTTGAAGTGCTCCGTATCCTCAAAGAACAGCCACTCACCGCCAGAATCCCTATCATTCTCCAGACTGGTGTTGCCGATGAAGAAGAAATAGCACAAGGAATGAATATGGGAGCAAACGGCTATTTACGCAAACCCTATAACCGTCAAGAACTACTTGCTGTTATTAGTGGAGTTCTTGCACATTAAAGGCTGTAGTATGGGTATCACACAATGAAACATATAGTCCCCTCTGTTAAGGTGCCATCGCAGTCCCCGTCATCCCATACCTCCGCATCAACTCCAACAAGTACCCTAACGACAGAATTCTTAAATCATGATTCGGGACAGCCTACGCCAGAGCAGCAGTCGTCATTATTGCAGGCTCCCTACCTACAACCATATGAAAGTGGAGCTTTTCTTGCAAATGTTTCAGGCCCACCACAACCACTACCGACCGGATCTTCAAATATTTATGATTTAGGGCAATGTACACCACACGAGCTACGCGTATTAGGGATGCAACTCCAGCACGTTAGCGACACACAACAAATGTATTTGAATATGCAGCAGCAACTTACACAACAGTTGCAAACAAACCAAACACTTAGTCACCAATTAGCAACACAACAACAACTCCATGAGCATACACTGCAACAACAACTTAACGCGCAGGAAGAGCGACATCAATATGAACTTAAGGTGCAAAGAGATGGATATGTGCTTGAAATCAATGAACAACTTCGAATGCAGCAACAAGAACATGCGCGCAAACTTCATCAACAACAGCTTGAATTTCAACAACAATTTCAAATACAGGAACAAAAGCACCAGTTTGAGCTTCATCAACAACAGCTTGAATTTACTCAACCACCTGCGAGCCAACAAAATCTCCGACCCATGCAGCCATGGTCAGCGCAGTTTCCCTCAAGATTTACTCCCTCACCATCTGCTCTTTCTAGAAAATCTGACACTCCATCACCGACTCCATCCGAAAGATAAGTTCAGGCAATAGTGTATAGTGTTTCCCCTTTATTTCTGTACTAGGAGTTTGAGGTGAGGAGGGCGTAAGCGTAGTAAATCTACGTGCGCACCGACGAATCCGAAGAACGACGACGTACGGGAATAAAGGGGAAATACTATAGATAATTACGCTGCTTCCACCGTATGCTTCGCTTTATAATCGGTAATGGCGGCTTTAATGGCATCCTCTGCCAATACGGAGCAGTGAATTTTTACCGGTGGTAAGGATAAATGCTGGGCAATCTCGGTGTTTTTAATCTGCATGGCTTCATCGAGGCTTTTACCTTTGACCCATTCTGTAATCAGCGAACTGGAAGCAATGGCTGAACCGCAACCAAATGTCTTAAATTTGGCATCTTCAATCACCCCTTCTGCACTCACCCGAATTTGCAGTTTCATCACGTCACCACAAGCAGGTGCCCCAACCAAACCCGTACCAACCTCTGCATCATTTTTATCAAACGAACCCACATTGCGCGGATTCTCATAATGATCAATTACTTTTGCACTATATGTCATTTTATCTTCTCCTTTGTTTAATGCCCTGCCCATACAATTGACTTTAAATCCACGCCGTCTTGTACCATTTCCCAGAGCGGGCTCATATCACGTAATTTCTTAATATTCTTTTGCACCACATCAATAGCAAAGTCAATCTCTTCATCGGTTGTGAAACGGCCAATACCAAACCTGATCGAGGTATGCGCCAGTTCTTCTTCCACACCAAGCGCCCGCAATACGTATGAAGGTTCAAGACTGGCTGACGTACAAGCTGAACCTGATGAAACTGCCAAATCTTTAATTGCCATCAGCATTGATTCCCCTTCAATATACGCAAAACTGAGATTGAGATTGCCGGCAATGCGCTGTGTTTTATCGCCATTAAGGAAAACATCGGGAATTTCCTTAACGATAGCATCATAAAATTTTGTACTGAGCCGGCGAATGCGGGCCTCATCACTGGCCATGTCGATTTTTGCTAAACGGGCAGCTTCACCGAATCCTACTACCAGCGGCGTAGGTAACGTACCAGAGCGCATCCCACGTTCTTGTCCGCCGCCATTAATAAGCGGCTCAATACGAATACGCGGACGCCTACGTACATAAAGGGCTCCCATCCCTTTTGGTCCATAAATTTTATGGGCAGAAATGCTCATCAGATCAATATTCATTGCATTGACATCAAGCGGGATTTTACCAAATGCCTGTGCAGCATCCGTATGAAAAAAAGCGCCATATTTATGTGCTATCTCGCCAATTTCTTTGAGCGGCTGAATGACGCCAATTTCATTATTTACTGCCATCACCGACACCAGCACTGTTTGCTCAGTCATTACCTCTTCAAGACTTTTGAGATCAAGCAGCCCATTTTCCTGCACTGGCAGATAGGTAATGCGGAATCCTTCCTGTTCCAGATGACGGCATGCATCAAGCACGCATTTATGTTCTGTTACCACTGTTACAATATGGTTACGTTTTTCTTTATAAAAATGTGCCACACCCTTGACCGCCAGGTTATTGGATTCGGTAGCACCGGAGGTAAAAATAATTTCCTTCTCACTGGCAGCAATGACATCCGCTACTTGGCTGCGCGCTAATTCCACCGCTTCTTCTGCTTCCCAACCATAGGCATGGCTACGCGAATGCGGATTACCAAATTTTTCGGTAAAATACGGCAACATGGCCTCAAGTACCCGTGGATCAAGCGGTGTTGTCGCTTGATTATCCAGATAAACAGGTAATTTTATATTATTATGCTGTGTACTCATTTTTTATCCTTAACATCTCTAGATGTTCAAAAAACATTTGCCGCGTGTTTTGATTGACGGCTATATAGTTCATTCCATACGGCAATAAACTGCTTAATATCATCCTCAATCGTGCTCTCACCTAAACTCACCCGTATTGCACAGGATGCCGCTGCCTTTGTCACTCCCATCGCCAGCAATACATGCGACACAGTCACTTTTCCTGATGAACAGGCCGATCCAGCACTGATTGCAATTCCCTGCAAATCAAAATCAATGATTTGCACTTCACTACTGACAGCTGGCATTATCATCATACTGGTATTTGGCAAACGCTGCTGGTCTTTACCTATAATGACTGCTTTTGGCAGCGCCTCTTCCAGCCTATCGCGTAACATGGCAATACGCGCTGCATTATAATGCTCTGCTGTCATTGCAGCCGTACCAAATCCGACAATGGCGGGCACATTTTCAGTACCAGAACGCATGCCCCGTTCTTGGCCGCCACCTTGTATCACCGCCTTTAACGCAATTTTTTTCTTCACCACCAAGGCTGCTGCACCAAGCAACCCGCCACATTTATGCGCCGACAATGTCAGCATATCAATACCGAGCGTCTTTATATCGACCGCTATTTTGCCAAAAGCCTGAACGGCATCACAATGCAATAGTGCATGATAACGCGCAGCCAGTGCGGCAATTGCTATTATCGGCTGGATAATACCTGTTTCATTATTCGCCAGCATCACCGATATACATACTGTTCCTGTTGCTTCTGCAAGCATTGCCTCTAACGCTGTTACATCCACTATCCCTGCTTCCGTTACTGGAATCAGTTTTGTAGTGGCGTGCTCACATTGCAATACCGATGCATGTTCAATGGCAGATACTAAAAGCAAATCCGATACTACGCCTTTTAAGGCTAAATTATTAGCTTCCGACCCTGATGCAGTAAACACGCACTGATAACTATCATCTGCCCCTACTGCCTGCAATAGCCGCTTTCGTGCCTCTTCCACTAACCGTCGCGCTTCACGCCCGTAACTATGTACTGAGGATGGATTATAAGGCAACGCAGGCAATGCCTCTATTGCTTCCCATACATCCGGCTTTACCGCTGTTGTGGCATTATGATCTAAATATACCCTAGCTGCCATACGCCTCATTCCGCGGTATATGACGATTACAAATATCCGCCAGTGATACAGACCCTAAATAATGGGCAATATGATTTCCCAAGCCTTCCCATAAATCATGGGTTAAACAGCGTGTTTTATCATGCATACAGCCTGATCGTTCATTACCATTGCAGCGCGTAATTTTTATTTCTTCATCGACGGCACCGATAATATCGACGACTTTAATACCCTCTGCACCGGCGTTTAATTTATAGCCACCACCGGGCCCCCGCAGTGAACTGACCAAGCCCGCTTTTTTTAACTTTAGAAAAATCTGTTCCAGATAATTCAATGTAATATGCTGACGTGTTGATATGTCTTGCAAAGACACGGCATTACCGTGGCTATTTAATGCAATATCCACCATTGCCATTACGGCATAACGTCCTTTTGTTGTCAGCATCATGGTTTTGCTTCCCATTTGCGGGCCGTGTCAACAGCACCACCTTCCAGCTCTTCAATACGTTTTTTCAGCTTTGTGACCTCTTTGGTCAGATGCTCAAGCGATTTTTGTACGGGATCAGTTAATTCTCCTATCGTGGCATAGGCATCAAAATGATGATCTTCTGAAGCTTTAAGCGAACGTAATTTCGGTTTTACTTCCCGTGCTGGTACGCCCACCATTGTAGCGCCTTGTGGCACATCTTTTACCACCACCGCATTCGAACCAATACGCGCATTATCCCCGACAATAATCGGTCCAAGCAATTGTGCCCCTGCACCAATAATCACATTATTTCCTATTTGTGGATGTCGGATACCTGGCGAAAAGGACACCCCTCCAAGCGTTACATCATGATAAAGCGTTACATCATTGCCGATGCGTGCTGTTTCACCAATAACCACTCCCATACCATGATCAATAAAGAATCGCGCCCCTATTTCTGCTCCTGGATGAATCTCAATACCGGTAAAAAAACGTGAAACCTGCGAAAGAAATCGCGCCAGTAAGCGCCAATTGCGTATCCATAATTTATGGGCTACGCGATGCAATAAAACTGCATGAAACCCAGGGTAGCAGATGATAATCTCCATCCGTGACTTGGCTGCAGGATCACGCTCAAAAAAAGAATCTATTTCTCTTTTTAATTTGTCTAACATATATTCATCCCAAGCTATTCAACAGAACCTAAATCATTTATTATCGAGATACTTGCAGAAAATAACTCGGATCGCTATACTCATTGTCAATTAGTTTTCTAACATGCAGTATTATAGTATTACCCTACTAAAATAGTCAAGTATTTTGTAGTGATGCTACCTTACTTCGTAAATATTGGGAATACATGCCTGAAGTTATATTTAATGGTCCAGAAGGACGTATTGAGGGACGCTATAGCCATAGCGAAAAAAAGAATGCACCTGTAGCCTTAGTGTTACATCCGCACCCGATGCATGGTGGCACCATGAATAATAAAGTTGTTTATAATCTTTATCATGCTTTTTTACGCAATGATTTTTCTGTATTGCGTATCAACTTTCGTGGGGTAGGACGCTCACAAGGCAAGTTTGATAATGGTATCGGTGAATTAACCGATGCTGCTTCGGCGCTAGACTGGCTACAGCAGCAAAATCCGAATGCTTCAACATTCTGGGTTGGTGGCTTTTCATTTGGTGCCTGGATTGCCATGCAATTACTGATGCGCCGCCCTGAAATTGCTGGCTTTATCGCTATTTCGCCACCTGTTAATAAATATGATTTCTCATTTTTAGCCCCCTGCCCTGCTCCTGGACTTATTGTGCAAGGCGATCAGGATAGTGTTGTCTCAGAAGAAGCGGTGGCTGACTTTGTGGAAAAACTTTCCAAGCAGCGCAATGCCAATATTGACTATCAGGTTGTGCATGGTGCCGATCATTTTTTCCGTACAACAATGGATGAATTAAACACACATCTGGATGAATATATCGCTCACCGTCTGAAAGAAATGCTCAAACCAAAGCGTATTAAGCCCGATAGAAGGCGCCGCCAGTTACCGGAAGAGTAACACCTGTTGTGGATGGATAGGATAGCGGTAACCCCAGCAATGAGCGCACCGCAAGAAAGGCAAAGGCTTGTGCTTCTAATGCATCGCCATCATGGTCTTTTGTATCAATCGATGAAACCGGCACAGGCAAACGTTTGGCGAGCCTCTCCATGATAAAGTGATTATGCCTTCCTCCGCCAGCAATGAGCCACTCTTTGACAGGAGCTGGGAAAAATTCTGCGGCCTTCAGCAAGGATTCGACGGTAAATGCTGCCAGTGTTGCTGCGCCATCTGCTGCAGAAAGATGCGCAATGCTTGCTGAAGAAAAACTATGCCGGTCGAGTGATTTGGGTGGTATTGCAGTAAAAAACGCATGGGCAAGCCATTCTGCTAAACAGCACTCATCAACGGTACCGGAAGCGGCAAGCGCGCCGCCTTCATCATAATGGCAGCCTGTATGTTTATATACCCAATCATCAAGCAAGGCATTGCCTGGGCCGGTATCAAAGGCTAGAATATCTTTTGTGGTATCTTCCCCGATCCAGGTGACATTACTGACGCCACCAATATTCACCATTGCAATCGGCCTGGAAAACGCTTCAGCAAGCGCTGCATGATAAACCGGCACCAGCGGCGCTCCTTGCCCACCTAACGCCATATCCCGGCGCCTAAAATCACACACCACATTGATACCCGTACGTGCCGCCAGTAATCCGCCATTACCCAGTTGCCAGCTAAGCCCCTCCTCGGGGCGATGGATGATGGTTTGTCCGTGAAAGCCGATCACATCAATATCGGCTGCTTTACATGATGCGCGTTCCAGCATTTGATAGACAATATCGGCATGTGCCCGTGTCAGTTCATGCTCTATTGTCAGCGCATCCCCTTCCCCATGCATCAAGGCACGCAATTTTTGCCGTAGCAATGGCGTATAGGGTACAGTCAATGCTGTACCCGTATTAAATATGCGGATACCATCGGTTCTAATCAGGGCAGCATCGATACCATCAAGCGATGTACCGCTCATCAACCCTAGTGCATGATAATGTGTTGACATAATAAGATGATCTTATACCCAACTAAGCAAGAATCAAGATCGATATTTTCTTTATCCATTATTACTGCGTGTTCCCCTCACCCATATTTGATCTTTATTAGATTTGACTATACTGAAGAGATCTAAACACAAGCAAGGAAAATAGCATGGTAGAGATCAAACAATGTACCATTGAACCCAGCAATGATAATAAAGAACGTTTATCCCATAAACACCCTTCTGAATTGAGGAAAACATTATTAAAGAAAGAACAGAAAGCGCGTTCATCACAGGATGATAGCGATATTGATGAGACTGGTAACGAATCTTTTCCAGCCAGCGACCCGCCGGCGCGCTATTAAGGATAGCGTTAGTAGTTAGTAAAAAACTGAGCATACTAACCATTCTACCAACTACTAACTACTAATTTATTATGCTTCTTGTTCAGCCTCTGTTTTTTGGGCATTCGTCGATTGACGGTTACGTGCATCACGGTCGTGGCTATGTTTACCGCCTTCACGCCCCATCACTGATGCAGCCTTGCTGCGTTCTTCGGGAGTGGCATTATCATCACGCATAATAGATGCTGCTTCTGACAGCGTCATTTCAGGCTCTTGCCTTCCCAAATTATCGTGTGATTTAGTCATTGATGAAGGCTTATCTTTTATTGTTGTAGGCATTTTATTCTCCATGGATATACTTCCAAAATTACTACTCAGTCTACTGGTGCTTAAAAAGCAACCATATAGGCTTATCCTATGCCTAAATGGATAAAATAGCCGTACCCGACCAAGCTAGATGCCATAAACTTTTGAGATTAAAAACGCCCAGTCTGGCGACTGGTGAATTTTTGTATAGCCAACATAATGAACCGTCTATTGATCAAAATAGGCATAAGAATCAATCATCATTTTAAGCCTGATTGGAATCATTATTTGCTTTATAAGCAAAATTACATTATTCGTCTTTCGCTCTATTCAATAGAGCGCTTACAGCAGGCGGAAAGTTTTTACAAAATCTATACTATGAATAGAAACAAGCACTGCACGATGTGCGAGGCAGCTATATAGTTTATACCAAACAAAACGACAGGCTTTGACCCATTTACGCAATTTTTACTTATTGAGCAATACGGATATAATAATGAAAAAAACATTAGCTACATTGAATTTCTGGAAATATATACTTATGATAAGCATTGTTTTTTCTCTTTTTTATCGACCTGCTTATGCCTATACACAAGCAAATAATACTGCTATCGAGAAAGCCTTTATTGCCAATAATGGTGCCACTATTTTAGTAACCCGTGATAGTGTATTTTTGGGGCCAGATTTTAAAGCTGATGTGGCCAATGTGATAGCTGCGACTACCCATATCCAGGATAATGATTTTTTTGTTAATAAGCTACACGCTCAGCCATGTAGCATTCATGGTGTTGCTACGCATCAAGGAATGATTACCGCTAAAGAAGCGGGGTTAGAGGGATTTGTGGCACCATGCGTTGAAAATAGCAGCACTATCCCAGTAACACTACGCAAAGTTCCATCGACGAAAGAAGGGGATTTTACGCTGGATCTCGCAGGTGATAGATTGTTAGAAATCGCAATAACCAAAGACTTGCAACAGCAGATTATCAATAATAGTAGCGATAATAACACCGTCATAACAGCCGTCGAAGCACGTAATATAGTCAATAACCTCATCAATAGTTCGGGCATTGTGAATGCCAATAAATTAGAACAAGAAGGTGAAGATTTTGTACTTTCTGTGGATGCAACTAGTCACGCATTATAGTGTACTGTGCTTTAAGGAGATTATTTTTGTCAAAGAACGAGAGCTCGACACTGCCATTGACAGCATTGAGATACGAGTATGGCGCGTCCCTCAATCTGTTCCCCCTACAACGCACGGGCTAAAATATTCATTGTATATATTGTGCAGGGTAATCGTGTCATAGGCTATGATAATGAACGTGGCAAGGGTGATCATCGTCATTATGGTGATACTGAAACACCTTACCAATTCATCTCTATAGAAAAATTACTTTCAGATTTTAAGGCTGATGTTGAAATAGTCAGAGGAGAAAAACTATGAATAAAATAGAGATACATGTAGGTGAAAATTTTGACAAAATAGCTGAGCGGGTAGCGGTGAATTGGCATCGCGCTGAATGTGGTGAAGCGCTACAGGAAAATCATATTAATTTTAAAGACTGGGATGTGCTTGCCAAGGTGATGAGCACAAAGCGCTACCAATTATTACGCTATGTCCATACCCATCCTATTCCGAGTATTGCCGCCCTTGCACGCGCACTCCACCGTGGCTATAAACGGGTCTATGATGATGTTCAAATACTGATTTCTGCCGGACTTCTCAGTAATGAGCAGGGAATAGTCTCATGTAATTATGATATAATTGAATCACGGATTTTTTTATAGATACCCCCCTCGTATTTCAAGAATTAGAAAATTTTTGAAATGCGAGGGTATAGATATCGTTGGCAGGACTCTGCCATTGTTTGCAGACGATGCAGCACTGCATCATGAAATAACCAATCCTGTACAAATTGTTGCTTAGCATCAGGTCTCTTAGTAAGTTCAGTCAATTTAGCGATAGCATCCAAAATATAGGCTATCAAGACTTCATCCCGATCCTCTCTCATAATTTTACTGCTTCTTTAAGAATGCGTTCTTTGAGTGGTGGAAAGAGTCCTGATGTAAATACAACATCAACTTTACGATGTAATAGGTCTGATACTACTGCTTGAAATTTAAGAAATCCAAAACCATCTTTCACAGGTAATAGTGGATCAATCAATAAATCAACATCACTATCAGGCCTATCAGTTCCTTTAGCTGCTGAACCAAAAAGCTGAATATTGGTCACACCATAATGCTCTGCCAAAGCAATAATATCACTGCGATGTGAAAAAATATCGTCTCGTAAGCTCATTTTGTTGCAGCCTTCTTACCACAACTAAACGACAATATCACCCCAATACCTAGTCCTTCCAGCACTCCAGCAATAAGCCATTTAATCGCTAGTTCCGCAGGAATCGGCATCCAGATATAGGTAGCGGCATGCATGACGCCAAACAACAGACCAATAATCATCCCAAAACACACCGCACGTTTTACGGGACATGGGGCACACTCCCCTTCCCCCACGGCGACTGTCGCTTTTTGGGATTTGCGGTATAATTTGGTGACAATAATCGCAAGTATGGCCTCATAGCCTAACATCAAGGGACAAAGTTGCTTGATTTCTTCCTCAGACCGCCAGAGCGATGCGGTTTGCTGGTAAAGCGGCTTAAGCCACACCGCATGTATCAGATATTCTGCTACAGCGATAAAGATAAATACCAGCAGCGCTGATAATAGCCACTTGCCAATACAGCCTTGTATTTTGCACTGCGCATTATCGTTACTTGTCATATCAAACTCCCTTTTTTGTTGCTAAAGATCCGCATGAAAAATCATTTTAGTAAAAATTTAGCAGATAGGAAGCGTTTTTTGCAGGTGAATAAATATTTATCGTCCTCCCACTATAGTGTTTCCCCTTTACAGAAAAAGCTACTGATCATTCTTTCAACCTTGACAAGCTCAATTACAGAAGATCCCTAAATATCATAGCTAGGGTGTTACGTGCACTAAAAACATAAATCCTTATTTACATATTAGCCATAACAATATATATAATGAATGCATATTTACAATTTCTACTAATAAGGATGTAAAGAATGTCTAAAAAAAAGGCAGACACCGAGAAATCATCACCATCCCCCAAAAGAGCCAGACAGGGGGCTTCTGCAGAAGATGTCCCTATGGAGGATGTACACATAAAGCAGGAGGTTTTTGAAGGGGCAGAGCTAGGCAGTGCTGCCGCAGCAGCTTCAATGCTTCTACTACCTCTTCGACGTAGTCAGCAGCATAATGCTGCTGCAAGCGCTAGTGCTGTTGATTTAAGAGAGGATGATAACCACATAAAACGCTTGCAAGAGCAAATTGACGCTGATAACGCTGCAGGTCGTTTTGATAAGGCTGCTCTAGCACTCAAGGATTTGGAGTCTATCTATAGAGCAAGAAGCGCTGAAGACCCTCATAATAAAGGGCTGAGTGACGGGCTTGCTAGTACCCTGCATAACCTTGGTGTTGCGCATAATGAATCAAAGCAGTATGCACTAGCCATTCCTGCGCTTAAAGAAGCGGAGTCTATCAGGAGAGCAAGAAGCGCTGAAGAGCATGATAATAAAAAGCTGAGTGATAGGCTTGCTAGTACCCGTGACGGACTTGCTATTATCCTGAATAACCTTGGTGTTGCGCATAGTGAATCACAGCAGTATGCACTAGCCATTCCTGCGCTTAAAGAAGCGGAGTCTATCTATAGAGCAAGAAGCGCTGAAGAATCTGATAATAAATGGCTGCGTGACGGGCTTGCTAATACCCTGTATAACCTTGGTTTTGCGCATAATGCATCAAAGCAATATGCACTAGCAATTCCTGTGTTTAAAGAAGCGGAGTCTATCCATAGAGCAAGAAGCGCTGAAGAGCATGACAATAAAAAGCTGCGTGACGGGCTTGCTAATACCCTGAATAACCTTGGTGTTGCGCATAATGAATCAAAGCAGTATGCACTAGCCATTCCTGCCTTTAAAGAAGCGGAGTCTATCAGGAGAGCAAGAAGCGCTGAAGACCCTGATAATAAAGGGCTGCGTGACAGGCTTGCTAGTACCCGTGAGGGGCTTGCTATTACCCTGAATAACATTGGTTTTGCGCATAATGAATCAAAGCAGTATGCACTAGCCATTCCTGCCTTTAAAGAAGCGGAGTCTATCAGGAGAGCAAGAAGCGCTGAAGACCCTGATAATAAAGGGCTGCGTGACAGGCTTGCTACTACCCTACATAACCTTGGTGTTGCGCATAATGCATCAAAGCAACATGCGCTAGCAATTTCCGCCTTTGAAGAAGCGCTGACTATTCATACGGAATTATTTGGCAAGCAACCTGATGCTCGTAATGCTTTGAGACGTGGCAATCTTCATACCAGTCTTGGCAATGCTTATAGAGAACAATCATTAGCACTGAATGTTAATCAGGGGAATGTTGCACCGCAGCCACCTGTGGTACGAGGTATTTCACCAAGGGCAGTAGCACAGCCTGCAGCTTTAGGTGGGTTAGGCTAGGCTAGTCGGAGCCCCAAAACCTCAAATCACTCCTCTCCTATAATATCAACGATATCACTATTTATTACGGCCTCCCCTACCGCCACCAGCGCCACCTCCTCGTGGATGCTGATTACTGTATCCTGGCTGTGGTTGAGGCATCATAGCAGCGTAGCCCTGTTGTGAAAATTGCATGTGTTGCTGATAATGCGCAAATTGCATGTGTTGCTGGTAATGATAATAGGCAATAGCAGCATTATGATCATAAACAGGAGGCTGCAACATTCTCACTTGATAGGGTGGATTAGGTGTTGTTGGCAATAATGGTGACTGTTGCAGCGGCATTGGTGTGTATTCCCGTGCAAGAGCATTTAAGCGCGTGGGTTTCTGTTCAGCCGCTGGACTAGCAACAGGTGATGGAGGTGTTATTGATTGCGTTGGCGTACTGGATGCACTCTGTTCTCTTTCTGGCGCCACATGCGCTGCGGTCTGTAGTTGAGGCGAACTAGTTGATATCTCACTGGGTGACAACGCCGCTGCAGCTGCCAAAGCAGGGGAGCTACTGGGAACGGATGTAGGTACGATAGTCATAACAGGGCTAGATTCTGCTTGCGATTGTTTTACTGATACTAGCGCAGGCTGAGAATGACTGGCTGTCGTTCTATTCGTACTGCTACCCTTTGCAGTTTTCTTTGCCGCTGATATAACACTAGATGCTGCCTGGGAATGAGCAGGTTCTGCTCCTCTAGGCTGCTTTTGTCTGCGCCCTCCTATTACCGTTACCCATGACTGTGACGCACTCGATGCAGCTGCTACCTCAGTATTAGGCACAGATGGTGGTGTCGTAGTTCGAGTCGGAGATGGTGATTTTACCGCTGCAGGTTTGGCAGCCTCACTTGCTGAATCACTAACAGATAGTGTATTTTCATCTTTTTTTTCCTCTGCGCTAGGAACTGCCGGTGCTCTTAATCGTGCTAATTGTAACGCAACCTGTTTGCGAGTAGCTTTAATAGTTTCATTCGCATTAACCGGATAACTCACATTCGCACATACATTCGCTAAGCATTCCATCACCTCAATGGCAAGTACAGAGTCTTTACGTTGCTCAGCATGATGCGCCAGTATGGTGAGGGTACGGTATAGGGTTGGTGCAAATGATTTAATAAAGACAGTATCAGGTGAGAACTGCGTATTATTTATCACAAATGTTTCCTGAAATAACTCTCTAGCATCTGCACAATAGCCACGAATTTCCCGAGCATCCGCCATGCCTTTGATAATATCCGCTGATTGCTGAACAGCATGCTCAACAACAGAAGCCACCAGAGGTAATGCTCTTAAGCTTGATGGCTCATCAAATTCAAAGCGATAACTACCATCATATACCTTCCTCCACTCTGCCTTTTCCAATGTATCTATGAGCGTATTCATCACATTCTGATAGGTAGAAAGATGCATATTGCACACAAAATAGTTAAGAAAGCCATTTAACGTCATTACGGGTGCATCCGTTACCGTAAACTGCCTTAATTCCTCCATGTCTCTTGGAATAGCTGCACAATAACGGTTTATCGTATCAACTGGATCAGATACAGGGAGTAAGGACCGTAATTGCTTACTGCGTTCCTGATATAAGGCTATGCTACTACCATATAATTCACCAAGTCCTACACGTGGATAGATCACCACCATACTCTCGTAGCAATCAGCTTCCGCATCAACTATAAGGCGTTTCTGCGCTATTTTGGCTAGAATATCTAAATGATTTTCTGTCGTTTCAACTCTTTCCTTCAGCACACTATCATAAATGCTATCATTTTCTGAATAAATACCCCTGATGCGTTGGCACAACCCCTTAATTTTTATCCCTACTTCATCATCAGCAAATTGCTCCTGATTATTATTTAGTTGGCTACATTCATTAGCAACCTTATTGAATGAAGTAATCAAATTTTTCACCTTTTTAGCATGCTCTGCTGGATCTTTCGATATAACAAGGACTTCTGTTGCAGTAAGTTCTTCTTTACTTGCATTATCCAATGGAAGCGTTTTCATTTTTTTAAAAATGTCACGTAATGCGGGAACCAGTAGCTGCTGTGTATTAGGATTAATCGTCTCACTTGTATAAAATGTATTGATACGTTCACAATATTCTGAAATGCCTGTGTTTTCTTTACCTTGACTCAGCATTTTCCCTAACTTTTCAATATTTTCTGCTTCCTTTAAGACTTTGCAAACAATTTGAAAATAACCAATTGAATCATCAAGAGTAGGATACGTCGCTGAAAAAGTAAAATCGCTATCAGTAAAGTGAAGTTCTTTTGCTTTTTCAAGAAAAGCAATGGTTCGTTGGCAGTATTCTAACTGTAAATTACGTGGCAGAAGATTGGCCTGGGCACTGTCGGTAATAGCGTATAACGTTGAAAAAATATGTCTTGCATGTGCACGAACCTCTGGGGTGTCAGAGAGGTTTTCAACATAATGTGAAATATTATCGCAGTAACGGTTAAAACGTGTGCCTTGTGCTGAAGAAGAAGCTGACACTGAAGATGCAGATGAACTTGCGCCATTATTACTGTGAATAAAATGTTGTAATGCCGCATTCCCCTCTTCCAGCCATTTTTTTCGTTCCTCTTTCATAAAGGGCTGCTCTTCTTTCACCCCCTCTGATGTGGTAGCAAAAATCTTTGCCTGTGAGAAAGCAGCTTTTTCAGCATCACGCCATAAGATTAGCAATTCAATATGCGCTGTATCGTATAATATATTACCAATAAGCGCATTCGCCATATATATTTTTTGTAGGCTATCTACTGATATCTCACTCGGTATTTTAAATAATTCAGTAATGCACTTAGTAAATTTAAGCGCAGTCATCGTAATATCAACATCCGATGCTGATTGCTTATCAAGGATTTGGTGAAATGCGTACAGCTCTGGTACCAAAATATCAACTTTATCACTAAAGCTCATAGTTTTTGGCAACGGATCCCCCATCTGTCGTTCTACAGACGATGCCGCACTTGCCGCTTGTCCTTTTTTTATTTTTGTCATCTTTTTTTATCCTATAGGTACTACTGAATATTGTTATTGCCATAAAATAATAATTATAATTTATTATTTTATTACGACATTTTAACTATATTCGTCAATCTCTTTTACATCCTGCCTTTCTACTGTTATTTACAAAAAAAACCACTGATCCTTCTTGCAGCATTGTCAAATGCAGGGTAGAGATTAAAAATAGCTTATCCACCAGAGAGAAACGATTACTAAGAAGCTTCTGATACGCATTAACCGATCATTAATCCGCCCAGCTTATGATGTGATTTTATCCATTACTCAAGGACGTTTATGACACTACATTCTTCTTCCGTACCCTCACTTGGTGCCTTTCTATTTGACTATCTCTATAAAGAAAAAAACATCCATCATGCTTTTGGCATTCCTGGTGATTTTGCTTTATCGACATTCCGCTGGTTAGAGCAATCGCATATTGAGCTTATCACCATGACCCATGAGCCTTCGGTAGGGTTTGCGGCGGATAGTTATGCCCGTGTCAATGGGCTGGGGCTGGCTTGTGTGACTTATTGCGTGGGGGGCTTGAATATGATCAATAGTGTTGCCTGCGCTTATGCCGAAAAAAGCCCGGTGATTGTGTTATCCGGCGGGCCATCGGTGAATGATCGCCGCAATGATCCGCTTTTGCATCATAAGGTCAAAACATTTGATACACAGCGCCGTATTTATGAAGAAGTCACCTGCGCGAATACGGTGCTGCTCGATGCCAAAACGGCGGTCAGTGAAATTATGCGGGTGGTGGAAACCGTCCAGGCTGAATGCCGGCCAGGCTATATTGAAATACCCTATGATATTGTGGATCTACCCGTCATTATGCCTGCTTATATTCCGCAGGTGATTGCACCAGAAAGCGATGTGGAAGCGCTCAATGATTTTATCAAAGAAGTGACTGACACCATCAATACCGCCAAACAGCCGGTGATTATTGCTGATATTGAGCTACAGCGTCATGGGCTGACAGACAAGGTACTAGAAATTGCTACCAAATTTAATATCCCGATTGCTGCCACCTTGCTTAGCAAAAGTATTATTAGCGAAACCCATCCGCTTTATATTGGTGTCTATAGTGGTGGGCTGTCTGAAGCGGCTACCCAGCAATATGTTGAGGAAAGCGATTGTGTCCTGATGCTTGGCACCTTCATCACCGATGTATTCCTTGGTCAGTATACCGCCCATCTTGACCGCAAGAAATCAATCGTGGTCACCACAGAAAAAGCCACCATCGGACTGCACGCTTATAACAATATCCGGTTTGATGATTTCTTAGACAGTCTACGCAATGCCCCTATATGCCGCAAAGAGCCTTTTATCAATCCCTGCCCGGCCATTGACATTACCCCGCTCATGCCCGCCGAATATGATGATCCGATCAATGCTGAAGATTTTTTCAAAATTCTCAGCCTGCATATTGGTGCGGATTGTACTGTGGTTTGTGATACAGGTGACTCGTTACTGGGAGCCATTGGCCTGCGCACTTCCAAACATAAAAACTTTCTCTCCGATGCCTATTATTTATCGATGGGCTTTGCCGTACCGGCAGCCATTGGCGCACTGGCTGGCAATAAAACTGGTCGGGTCTTTGCCATTGTAGGGGATGGTGCGTTTCAAATGACCGGTATGGAGCTGTCAACAGCTGTCAAATATAAAATGGCGCCGATTGTGCTGATCTTAAATAATGATGGCTACGGCACTCAGCGCCATATTATTGACGGTCAATTTAATGTCATTACCATGTGGGATTATACCAAAGTCACTGACGTCATCCGTTCGGGCTTTTCAGCGCGTGCGACCACCAAGAAGCAATTACAGGACGCATTAGTGAAAGCAACCTATAGCAATGAAATTGCGGTGATTGAGGTAGTGATCCCACGTGATTCTTGCAGCCCATCCTTACGTAAAATGGGTGAACAACTCGGCAAATTACGTCGCAATGAAGAAAAACATGAGTAAATGCAATGATGACACCACTCAATAGGGCTGTAGTCAAAATCAGCGGTGACGATGCAGCAAGCTTTCTGCAAGGGCTACTGACCAATGATATTCATAAGGTAACCGACAATATTGCCATTTATAGCTGTATCCTGTCGCCGCAAGGAAAATATTTGCATGATCTGTTTATTTGCCGTTGGCAAGACGCATTTTTCTTGGAATGCGACCGCAGTAAAGCACCTGAATTAATACGCAAATTATCCATGTATAAGTTACGCGCCAAAGTCACGATCGAGGATGTCAGCAGTGATTACAGCATCTTTGCCTTGACAGAGGCTTGCGATATTGCTGGCACCAAACTCTATGCTGACCCTCGTCACCCGGCAATGGGTTATCGCTTAATCGCGGCTGCAGGCTCTCTGCATGGCTTTAGTGAGGATGCTGAAGCCTACGACCTGCGCCGTCTGACCATTGGTATCCCTGAAGGTGAAAAAGACCTACTGTCTGGCGAAGCATTTCCCCTCGAATATGGGTTTGATCGGTTACAGGCGATTGATTATCAAAAAGGCTGTTATGTCGGCCAGGAAGTGACAGCCCGCACCACTTATCGAGGCATAGTGCGCAAAAAAATCTACAAAGTAACCGCCACTTCTCCCCTCCCCGCTTATGATACCGACATTAATGCTGGTGACAGTAAAATTGGTGTGATGCGCTCAAGCCATGGGGGGATTGGGTTAGCACTGATCCGTGAAGAAGACTATACGCAGGCAAGTGCTACAGGCCATCATCCACAGGCGGGGGGAATAGCGGTGACGTTGGTGTTACCGGAATAGCTTTTCCCTTAGCGTGAATGTGACTTGGTTTCACGCACTATATTCATATGGCCTGGGCCTTGAGCAGCTTGATGTTGCGATATACTTTGTGGCAAACGTTCGCATTGTCGATTGATTTCAGCACTAAGCCACTGGCTAAAACCGGGAGTCTCTTTATCAATACCACGCAATGCCAGAACAATAAGCAAGGAATCTTTTGCTCCTTTCTCAGCCTCTTTTGCTGTCTCTTCCCCGCATGGATGTAACAGTCCAACAGTATGTCCTACATACCGCTCACGAAGGGTAATAATATACTGCATATCCAAAGGCTTATATTTCGTTTGTAAGTAAAACGTAAAACATGGCTCAATTACTGCATCTGGAAGCTGTTCAATAAACTTACTTCTTGCCTCTTCTGTCATGGGCGAGTTGATATGTCTTTGTAACGCACAATAGTTAGATTCTCCAAGTATTTGCACCCCCTTTCTAATGCATTCCCCGAGTTGCAAGGAAAGAGCTTCGTTGCTAGCTGGCGGATTATTTTGCAAAGATAGAGCGTATTGGTGAGCATCGAGTGTTGCCTTATCCTTATGACCATACAGTAAGCTCATAATCTGCCAGTTATTATGGGCTGTAGCAAAAAATTGACTCTGATTCATTAAAAGGGGATATACATGAGGACAATTGACCTCTACGAACTTGCGAGTTTTTTCTGCCTGCTCTAGGGCTAGCGCTAGAGCAGAATCTGCCACTAATGTAGGATTGAAGGACGAGAAATTATTATTGCTTCCAGGGGAAGATGTTTTCGACATGATAGGCTTCTATGATAATTTCATATTGATTAATGGCACAGGAACCTATCATAAAGAAAAAAACGGATCAATGTTAATTTATATGAATTAACAAGCAATTAAGGTGATGCCCCTTCTAAACCTCGTTCGTTATTCCTTAAAATAATCAATCGTTTTCTTAAGCCCTTCATCCAGTGCAATAGTCGGCTTCCAGCCCAGCACAGAAGCGGCCAGGGAAATATCAGGCTGACGTTGTATCGGATCATCAATGGGGAGGTCTTGATAGATAATTTCTGACGATGAACCGGTCAGGGCAATAATTTTTTTAGCCAGCTCAATAATGGTAAATTCGCCGGGATTGCCGATATTAATGGGGCCGGTAATGGTGCTGTCCGTTGCCATCATTTTTATCATCGCCTGGATTAAATCATCCACATAACAGAAAGAACGTGTTTGCAATCCTTGCCCATACACAGTAATTGGCTCATTCTTTAAGGCCTGGACGATAAAATTTGACACGACACGACCATCATCCGCTCGCATACGTGGGCCATAGGTATTGAAAATGCGCACCACTTTAATCGGCAGATGTTTCTCACGGTGATAATCAAAAAATAATGTTTCCGCGCAACGCTTACCTTCATCATAGCAAGCACGTGGACCAATGGGGTTAACATTGCCACGATAATCCTCGGTTTGCGGATGCACTTCAGGATCACCATAGACTTCACTAGTAGAGGCCTGCAAAATGCACGCATTGTTACGCTTGGCTAGTTCCAGCATATTAATCGCCCCCATGACATTGGTCGTCACTGTTTTAACGGGATCATGCTGGTAATAAATGGGAGAAGCTGGACAGGCTAGATTATAAATCGCATCGACAGTCACAAAAATGGGATTATTAACATCATGCTCAATCATGGAAAAATGCGGATGCGTTATCAGATGCTGTATATTTTCCAGACGTCCTGAAAAATAATTATCAAGCGCGATCACATAATTGCCTGCAGCCAGTAAGGCATCACATAAATGCGAACCAAGAAATCCTGCGCCGCCAGTGACTAAAATATGCTTCATAAAATTCCTTTATACATAGCGAATAAAAAACCATAATAGAGGCAGTTGCTTATCATCACCAATAGCATAAACCGCATGATCGATAGTCGGCACAATCCTGTCATCAGCATTACGGCAATACCAAAAACAGGAACAAAGGAAAAGAGTAATAACCAACTGCCATAGCGGTTAAAGATTACAATTGCTTTATTAAATTCTTGCGAGGCTGAGCTAAGAAATTCTTGCTTGCCACAATGGAGGAGTAACCGCCCGAGTCCCCAATTGGCAAGACAGCCAACCGCGCTGCCAGCTGTTGCAACCATCACCATCAATAGTGGATTAAAACCACCAAAATGCAGCATAGTTTTAAATACCAAAGGAATATGGGGCGGCAATATAATACTACCCATAAAACTATCGCTGAATAAATAAAGGAACGCTTCAAGCTTATCCATGATATTTTGCTCCTATAAGGAATTCCGTGTTTCCCCCCATGCCTTTGATGGGGCTTGGTGTGATGCCAAGGACAGACCAGCCCACTTGTGCATCAAGCCATGTATGTATTTTCATACAAACCTCGTGATGCAATAACGGATCACTAACAATACCTTTTTCGCCCACCTGTTCCTTACTAACTTCAAATTGCGGCTTAATCAAGGCAATCATTATCGCGCCAATTGCTGCAAAACGCATGGGAATAGTCAGGACAGTGGCCAGTCCAATAAAACTTGCATCACAAACAATGATCTGAACCGGTTCAGTAATCTCAGCTTCGGTAAGAAATCTGGCGTTCATCCGTTCACATACCACAACCCTGGGATCTTGCCGCAATTTCCAGGCCAGCTCATTATATCCCACATCCACCGCAAAAACTTTGCGTGCGCCATAGGTGAGGAGTACGTCGGTAAAGCCTCCCGTAGAAGCACCAATATCCAGTGCCGTCATTCCCGTGGGATTGACATGAAAATAATCAAGCCCATGCGCCAGTTTAATACCGCCGCGCGACACCCATTCATGAGATTTTGTATTTTTTACGCTAATGGGACAAGTAACTAGAACCTGTTCGCCAGGTTTATCTAAACGGCGATTATCCGTATAAACGATTCCGCTCATTACCAATCTTGCTGCATATTCAACATTGGCGGCTAGTCCACGTTCTACCAGTAACTTATCAAGCCGCAACTTCGTTGCCACAGACTTAC